>Ga0180008_1001640_pt1 | contig 13564 bp, 14 predicted proteins | sample MM_PW_MetaG_FD_121121 | JGI IMG/M metagenome (GOLD analysis project Ga0180008, IMG submission 121121) | Groundwater microbial communities from the Aspo Hard Rock Laboratory (HRL) deep subsurface site, Sweden - MM_PW_MetaG | ecosystem: Environmental > Aquatic > Deep subsurface > Groundwater... | reverse complement strand
GGTTCGCCAGGCGAAACAGTTGAAACCATGAACAAGAGCATAAAGTTTGCAAAGGAAATAAACCCAGACTATGCATCTTTCAACATAACAACACCCTATCCAGGAACTGTTTTATTTGATACCTATATAGGAAAAGTTGACGACTGGGATTCGTGGAGCCTGAAGCGCTCCCTCGAAAGCGGATATTTCAACGAAAAATTCAGCAAGGCAAGCAAAAAGGAAATAGAAGAGGCGTTTGACAGGGCTTACAGGGAATTCTACTACAGGCCTTCTTACATATTCAAGAGGATTGTGAAATCGAATCCAAGCGAGCTGATGAGAATAGGAAAGGCATCATTATCATTATTTAAATTTATGATGAGTAAAGATAGACATGACAAAAATAGTAGCGACAATACCAGCGCTTAACGAGGAGAAAAAGATAGGGAACGTTGTCAAGGGCTGTTTAAAATACTGCAATGAAGCTGTTGTTATAGATGACGGTTCAATTGACAGCACTTCAGAAGAGGCAAAAAAAGCTGGCGCACTTGTTTTCAAAAACCATAAAAGGATGGGTGTGGGCTACACTGTAAAAAGGTGCTATGAAGAGGCATTGAAGCTGAACCCGGACATAGTCGTGAACCTTGACGGCGACGGCCAGCACAATCCCCAAGAAATACCGATGATGATAGAGCCGATAAATAAAGGAGAAGCGGATTTTGTGATCGGCTCAAGGCGCTTAGGAAAGAATGCAGAAACATCTTTCATAAGGAAATATGGAAACAAATATTTCTCGTTTATGATATCATTCCTGACAGGACAGAAGATAACAGATTCACAGAGCGGCTACAGGGCGGTAAAGGCAGACATGTTGAGAAAGCTTGAGCTGAAAGAAGCCTACACCAACAGGCAGGAGATGATAGTCCTCGCAGCAAAAAGAGGGATAAGAATGAAGGAGGTTCCCATAATCGTTGAGAGGAGGGAGCATGGAAAATCTTTCATAGGAAATTTCAGAAGAAAGCTGTATTTCCTGGTAAAAGTCAACATGATTATTTTAAAGACAAGGTTTCTTAGGTGATTATGAAGTTGGACAAGCTCATGAAAAACAGGAAGCTTTTGCTGATATTAATTTTAATATTAGCGATAGGTTTGCGTTTTTACAACATAACTGAAATAGGCATAGATCAGTGGGATGAAGGAGAATACCTTGATGCAGCAGAGTCTTTTTTAGAAGGAAAATGGCAGTGGCTTGGCATAGGACTAAAGCCGCTGCATAACGCAGGCTTGGTCATGGGTATTCTGCTTTTCGGCAATTATGACTATTCAGGCTTTATTGTGACAGCTGCCCTGGGAGTTCTAACAGTTTTAATAGTCTATTTTCTAGGCAAGGAATTTTTTGACGAGAAAACAGGCCTTTTAGCTGCTTTCATTTTAGCGATAATGGAATATCACATATATTTTTCTAGAGCGCTGTTTTCAGATGTAACATCCACATTTTTTGTAAGCATGACAATTCTTCTTTACTTCATTAGCGTAAAGAAAGCAAGCAAGATGTTCGCATTGCTTGCAGGAATTTTTGCAAGCCTTTGCTTCTTGGTAAGAATAAACGCGATAGCTGTTGTATTTATTATATTGTTCGCTGAACTAATTTTTGCCATCAGAGACAAAGCTTTCTTTGACAAAAAAATATTCAAGGAAAGGTTTGCAAGGTTTTTGATAATATTTTCAGTAGTCTGTGTATTTTGTTTTTCAGTGTTTAACGCTTACCTGTTTTTTGCCCCTTCCAATTTAGTTGAAGTGCAGTTTGGCATAAATACTGGACAGGCGGGATTAAGCTTGGATTACGGAACATTTTATTTGGAGCAGCTTGTGATACTCGGTTCACCTATACTTTTGCTGGCTTTCCTTTTAGGCGTTTTCAAAGGATTTGAATCAAGGAAAAACGGAGACATAATACTTTTAATATGGTCTCTTTCAATCTTGATTTTCTTCAGCTTGTATGGCTTTAAAAGATACAGAATTTTCATGATGGCGCTTCCTGCCATAGCAATTCTTGCGTCAAGAGGATTGTTTATGCTGAAAAATATAAATTTCAAAAAAATTGGAAACAAGCTGTTTTTGGTTGCTGTTTTGCTGCTTGCAATAACAAGCCTTTACGCTTCATATGATACTGTTGCATCAAGCTCAACAGCCTATAGAGATGCTGCTGAATTTGTAAGGCTTGATGGTGGACAAGGAGTCATAGTATCTCAGCTAGGAATATTTCAGTATTATTCAAACGAAAAACCACTGCCTGTTGTATTTTTTGACAATCTGAATAGCAGCGAAATCAAATTAGAGAAGCTGTATAATGAAGGCTATTCGCATTTGATACTTGATTACCGCGCACTGCAGTACAATGAATTGGCGCATAAAATTGTGAATTCATTCGAACCTGCTAAAAAGATCGATAACACCGCAACCCTGTTCGATCCTGCAATAGCGAATCCAGGACTGATAGAAGATTTTGAAGAAATGAGAAAAAATGAAATTTATCACTACGTTTACGTTTACAGGCTGGCTGATTTGATGGAATCAATTTAAATCTAATGCCTAATGCGTAAATATGGCTGTACTAGTTACCGGTTGCGCGGGTTTCATAGCATCACATATAGCAGAACAACTGCTTGCTGAAGGGCATGATGTTATAGGCATTGATAATTTTGATCCTTATTATTCTGAAGAGCTAAAAAAACAAAACTTGAAAGAACTGGAAAAGCATAAGAGTTTCAGGTTTTTGAATGGATCAATTCTAGATAAGGAGCTTCTCAAAACAGTAAAGGATATAGAGATAGTGAACCACCAGGCAGCTATTGCTGGTGTTAGAAATTCAATAGAGAATCCGACCAAATACTGCGAGATAAATGTTCTAGGAACAGTCAACCTATTGGAACAGTTCAGGGATGCAGAAAAATTCATTTTCGCTTCATCATCTTCTGTTTACGGCGAAGTTAATGAAATTGATCTTCCCTGCAAGGAGTCATCACAGCCTAAGCCAATAGCACCGTATGGGCTTTCAAAACTGCATGCCGAACAGTTCTGCGAAATGTTCACAAAGGTATACGGCCTGAAGACCGCAGCTCTAAGATACTTCACTGTTTACGGCCCTAGGCAGAGGCCTGATGAAGCAATGTGCAGATTCATAACAAGCATATTCAAGGGAGAGCCTATACAGGTATATGCTGACGGAGAACAGACACGGGATTTCAGTTTTGTCAAGGATGTTGTTCAGGCAAACATGCTGGCTATTAACAGAGGTCAGGGTATTTTCAATATAGGCAGCGGCAACAGAATAAGTGTAAACAATCTTGTAAATCTTATATCATCTTTAATGGATAAAAAAGTCAAAATCAAATATCCAGGAAAACAGGAAGGCGATGTTTCTCACACTTTGGCTGATATAACTAAAGCAAAAAAGATTCTCGGTTACGAGCCAAAGTACAGCATAGAACAGGGATTAAAGAATCATATAGAATGGATCAGAACTAGAGTTTAGATTGATTCTCCCATTCCTGTTTGTCAGCCAATCTTATTGATTCAAATGTTCCTATGTCATATCTTAGGCCACTAAAGACATACCCATACATTGGATAACCAGCCTTTCTCATAAGCTCTAAAGAATCAGTAAACTGCAGTTCATTGTTTGCGCCTGGTGTGGTTTTCTCTATGAACTCAAAAATTTTTGCATTCACTATTATCATTCCTGCAATGTTGTAGTAAACACCATTGGATTTGTACTGTTCTGCTTGTTCCCATGTAGGCTTCTCTATCATGCCAACAACTTTGCCAGCTTCATCTATTTTTACAACACCGAATCTTCTTGGATCATCTATGGGATGCAAAACCAAAGTTGCAGCACCGCCCTTTTCTTTGTGGAATTTCAAAACCTCTTTCATGATGCTGTCTGGTTTGAAATAATTATCTCCGTATGTTACAACAAAATCTTCATCTTTGCCTATCCATTCTTTTGCATAATGAATTGCATGAGCAATGCCTTTCTGCTCTTCCTGCACTCTGTAGTAAGCATTAATTCCCAGCCTTTCCCCAGAACCAATATAATCCAGAATAGCGCCCTTCTTCCAGCCAGTTATTATAAGAATGTCTTTAATGCCGCCTGCTTTCAATCCGTCCAGAACATGCTCTATAACAGGCTTGGTGCCAACCCTTATCATTTCTTTTGGTATAGATAGCGTTAGAGGTTCGAGCCTCTTACCCTTTCCTGCAGCAGGCACAACAGCTTTTGTTATTTCAGACATATTTATCTCCGTTTTGGATGAAACCTTTTCTAAAGGTTTCACCAGCATATTCCTTCGAAATCTTTCACATTTTCAGGATTCAAAACCTTTCTTCCTTCTATAATTATGCGGTTTTTCATTGAATTAAAGTCATTATCTTTTAAGTCTTTAAATTCGTTCCATTCTGTCAATATTAAGCACGCATCTGCTTCTTCAAGCGCGTTCTGCGCGTTCTGCGCATAATCTATTTCATTGAATATCTTTTTCACGTTGTCCATAGCCTTTGGGTCGTATGCAGAAATTTTCGCTCCCTTTTCTTGAAGCTTTTTTATGATATCTACAGAAGGTGCATCTCTTATGTCATCCGTATCAGGCTTGAAGCTCAATCCAAGAATGGCTATTTTTTTGCCTTCCAATGAACCGATTTTGTTTTCCAATAATTCAACTATCTTCATTCTCTGCTCCTTGTTGCTATTGATTACTTGGCTCAAAACCTTGGCTTCATGTCCAAGCTCTTTTGACCTTGCTACTAATGCAGCGACATCTTTTGGAAAGCAGCTTCCTCCAAAACCAATTCCTGCGTTCAGGAATTTTTCTGAAACACGGTTATCCATTCCAACTATCTTCATGACATCATAAACATCTATACCAAGCTTTTTGCAGAGGTTTCCAATCTCGTTTGCAAAAGTTATCTTTGTTGCGAGCAAAGCATTTGATGCATATTTTGATAGCTCTGCTGTTTTTGTGCTGGTTCGAATAATAGGACAACTGTAAACAGAATACAATTCTGCTAAAATGTCTCCTGATCTTTTGTCGTGCTCTCCTATGACAATTCTGTTAGGATTTTCAAAATCATGTATTGCATGGCCTTCTCTCAAGAACTCTGGATTCATGCAGACGCCGAAATCTTCGCCAGCTTTCTTTCCAGATTCCCTTTCTAGAATTGGTATAATTGTTTCATCGCTTGTTCCTGGAACGATTGTGGATTTTACAACAATTGTATAATAGCCCTTATTAGCCAATCTTTCACCGATTGCTATGGATACGTTTTTCACATAATCCAGATTCACACTACCATCCTCGTTTGACGGTGTCGGCACGCAGACGAAACAGACATCACTGTTTTCCATAGCGTAATCAAGATCTACAGTAGCTTTGAGATTCGATTCTTCTAGATACTCTTTCAGTCTTGGCTCAAAAATAGGAGATTCCTTCTTGTTTATCATCTCCACCCTCTTCTCATCTATATCCACGCATATAACATCATGTCCCTGTTTAGCCAAGCAGGTTGCAGTAACAAGACCGACGTATCCAGAACCAATTATAGCCAATTTCATGAGAATCCCTTAACAGTTTGCTTTAAATAAATTTAAGCTGAAACAAAGCTTTTATACCAGTTTAGTAACAGTTACTTGTGCTAATCGTTATCATGCTCTACATATATCAATAATAACGCGATAGGTCGATATCGTGTATAAGGTCTCTGAATTCAGGCCATTCAACGGTAATCGTGTTTTGTGTAGAGTTATCTATTTCTAACCCGGAGGACACTGCGATGGATTCTGTATTTATCGGATATGTACTAGGTTATGTTGGGGCGTGTTGTACGACATTTTCGTATATCGCCCAGATTAAGAAAAGTGTTAAGACAAAAAATACTGAAGATTTGTCACTTTTAATGCACATGCTAATTGTAACTGGTGTGTTAACCTGGTTGCTGTATGGAATCTCTGTGGGAAATTGGGTATTGATATTAGCAAATTCAGCTGTTATCATATTCAATTCCATAATAGTATTCCTAATCCTTAGATACAGTAGCCAAAGAATAAAGCCAATGATTTTACTTTTCATTGTTATTTATTTCGGAGCAGCCGTGGTATTGAGGATTTTAGGAATTATAATGTGGATAGGATTCATGGGCGGAATAATGACCGCTGCTTGCGTTCTTCCACAATTTTATAAGTCATGGAAAACACGCAAAACAAAGGACATTTCACTTCCTTTTTACTCAGTGCTTACAACAGGCGTGTTCCTGTGGCTTCTGCATGGCATATTGGTAAAAGACATTCCTATAATTGTAGCAAACATATTCACGTTTGCAACAGTTGCAGGAGTTCTTATTTTAAAACTCACAGAGAAGAGAGTTAATTTAACAGAATAAAAAATGTTTACAGCAAAAAAGAGGAGTTCATAAAACTCCTCCTTTTCTTCTCATCTGTCAACTAAACGGTGCTTGTATTCAAGCTAAAAGGTTTTTAAAGTATGAGATTGTATTACAAACTATGAAAGAAAGAGTTACACTCACTCTTGACAAGGATCTTATTGAAAAAATAGACAATAGAGTGGATGGAATTAACATAAGAAACAGGTCTCACGCCATAGAGCTCTACCTGACAAGGCATTTTAAAGAAGACAGAATAAAGACAGCTGTGGTTTTGTGTGGTGGCAAGGGCACGCGGTTGAGGCCGATAACATATGAAATCCCTAAAGTCATGATGCCTGTCCAGGGCAAGATGCTGATAGAGCATATTTTTGACCTGTTCAAAAAGCATGACATAAACAACATAGTTCTCTGCGTCGGTTACCTGAAAGACAAGATCAAGGAGCAGATAGGTAATGGATTCAAGTATGGCGTTAATGTAACATACGTTGAAGAAGATGATGCCTTAGGAACAGCTGGTCCGCTAAAGCTTATGCAACAGCAAGGCAAACTGCCAACCGAACCTTTCATAGTTTCTAACGGCGATGAACTGAAAGATATGGATCTCAATGCCATGTACGAGGTGCATAAGAAATCAAGCAATCTGGCAACAATAGCGCTTGCTGCTGTTGACAATCCAAGCAGTTATGGCGTGGCCAGGCTAACTGGCAACAAAATTCTGGAGTTTATAGAAAAACCAGAGAACCCGCCATCAAATTTCATTAACGCAGGCCTTTACATTCTTGATCCTAAAATTATTGAATTGATACCAGACGGGCATTCCATGCTGGAGAAAGATGTTTTTCCAAAACTCGCAAAAGACAATAATTTATTCGGTTTTCCATTTGACGGCCAATGGTTTGATACAGGTACACCAGAAAGATACGAAAAAGCCATAAAGGAATGGAAACCTTTGAGTGGTTAATTATTTAGCTTCTCTTACGAATAATTAATTGATGAAAGCCATTACTTTGATATCGACTATTATTTTCATTGCTGTGACTATTGCAGCAATAGGTGTGATATACTATGCGGGCATGCCTGTAATAAACAAATTGCAAGCTGCAGCAACTATTGAAAACATGCGCGGCACGATGTCAGAGCTTGACGAAATTATACAAAAAGTTGCTTCTGAAGGCAAGGGTTCTAAAAGAACATTGAATCTAAAAATGGACAGGGGAACAATTTTTGTAAACGGGAGCGAAGATGTCATTTATTGGTATTACGAAACAGACGCTGAAGTTATTTCACCGAGAACGTATCAAAAATATGGCAATGTTTTAATCGGCGCAAACATGGAAACTAATGCAACCGAAGGCACAATATATGCAAGGCCGGCATATATTTTAAGCAATGAGCATCTGAGAGTTTACTTTAAGAAATTTGGCGGTTCTGATAATTGGACATCAACCAACAGCAGTCAATTTTTGATGGCTGTATACAATAAAGACTTAAACACATGGATGCCATTGGATCGCCTAACAATATGGGTAGACAATCAATCAACGTCAGAGACAGGCACTGGATACACCACAATAGAGACTACAGGAAAGTATCTTCCCTATGGAACTGTTACAGCATATATGCAATCCGGGTACATCAACTACACTGTTAACTTTACCCTGGAATCTGGTGCAGATTTCATTGAAATAGAAATTGGACAGGGAGTATAATGATAAAACAATCTAATCTAAAGGGCATATCGCCTCTAATAGCATCTGTAATTATTATAGGAATTACTCTAACAATAGCAACATTTGTTGTACCCTGGGCGTATGATCTTGCTGTATCAACTTCCAACACAACTACAACAGAGGCTAATAAACAAATAAAATGCCAAAATGCAGGATTCGATTTTGACAGCGGTTATGGGACATATGGTGTTACTTCTAATTTCACTGGGACAGGCGGAGCAGATACAATGAGCGTTAAGATAAAAAATACAGGCACAATAAATCTTTACAATTTCTCCATTGAAGTGGAAATCAACACTTCTGAAATTTTTGAGTTCGCTATAAACAGCACATATCAAAAGACACCCAGCAATCCGCTTAAGCCAGGAAGAACAGCAGTGCTGCACGCTTTAGTTAATGTCGATGTTAATGGAACACTAACTGAGGCAAGGGTAGTGAACGACGTATGCCAACAGATATACATAAAACAGAGTTTCTGAATCTAGATTTTACAGCGATTATAACTGTGTTATAAGTATATTAACTAACGCTAGACAAAATAGTATTATGGATAATTTTTTTAACAGTATGATTATGGATGACATGTCAGTGCCATTAAATCTTGCTACTCCAGACTCTACTGATTCAAACAACAAGCCTGCTGATGAATCTGAAGAGCTTGTATACGAACCAACGCAATCAAAAAATCCTGATGAAACAATGGATGATAAAATAAAAGACATAAGAGATAGACTAGAAGAATTGAGAAACTTTCAGCTTCTGAACCAGCTTGATATAATAAACCTGAAAAACCAGATCGAAGCAAAGAAGCTGTTTACGACAGGAATGACTATTGAAGACGAAGCAAGGTTAACAAATCTCATAAAAATGTCTCAAAGCGCTAAAGAGTTGGATAAAATAAGAAAGATTGCTATAGAGCTTCAAACCCTGAAAGATACGATAAAAAAGGAAAATGTTGGAGGTCCGCAGATAGCGTCAGAATCTATTAAAAAAGAACTTGCTGCAATCAAACAAAAATTGTTAACACTTGAAAAGAGACCTTCTATAAAACAGGCTTCTTCAGAAAACCCTGTGTCAGAAAGCGACAAATCAGACATAATAGCCATTAAGGATTCTTTATTCGAACTCACAAACAGGATAAAGTCATTAGAATCCAGGCCATCAAAGACTGCGGCATCCATTCCTGCATTGAAGCCACTGGAAATTTCTATCAAAACACCTGCAGATAAGATGAGTGTTCAGTCATTATTGTCAGAAATGAACACTGTTAAAAGATATCTGGATATTTTGACAAAAAGAGTTGATGCTGTTAACACAGTCTCTGCAAGAACTGAAGGATCTGATGTAGCTACTGTTCCACGAAATTTTGCAGTCAGACTGGATGAATTGAACAGAAAAATCGATGAATTGAGCAGAAAACCTTTGAAACAGATTGGTAAAGGCAAGATAGTTAGAGGTAAAATATCCACAGATCAGCTGCAGGGTTTAGTCAATGAAATAAACCAGATGCACGACGAGATAGATCATGTTATTAAATCAACAAGGATTGACGAAATCGAAAAAATGATAAAAAATAATAAAGGTGTTGAGAGAAGATTGGGCAATCTTGTATCAGAAATTCACGGCATAGAGCTGATCCACCCTCTGAGAAAATACAAAAAAGAAACAGATCCTGGTGTTAAGAAGAAAATTGCTTCTCTAGAGAAGAAAATAAAAAATATTTCAGAGAAATCAAAACCTCTGAAAGAGAATGAAAAAATAAAGCACATGGAAAAGAAAATAGAGCATCTTGAAGACGAAGTCATGAAGTTCAAAAAAGCACTTGACGGACAAAAACTCATGAGAAAAAAAATAGTCAAGCAAATAAAAAATAAGGTTATCAGATTATCCAGAACGTATTAGTGGTTAATATGGTGAAAAAGAAAAAAACAGCAAGAAAAACAAGACAATCCAAGCCAAAGAATTTTAATGAAATAGTTAAAAGGCTGGAGATAAACGAAAAAAACATTGAAATGATTCATGAGGATACAGGAAAGAGATTAAAAGAAATTCTTTCTGCACAGGCAAAAATTCTTGATTTTTTCAAGGACACTAAAAAACTTGAATCAAGAACCAACAAGCTAGCTGATGAACTTGAAAGGTTTGAAAAAGCGCTTGTCTTTAAAGACAATACATCTGGCACAAACATGAAAAAAATACACGCAGAAATAGAAAAGGAGTTCGATCGTATTAATTCTGTTTTTGTAAAGTCTTTGGACAAACTCAAGAACGAGATAGATAATGTTGACATGAACGTGATGTCACTGAGACAGAAAGTCAATGATGTCAAGAATATTGAAGAGGCAATGAAAGAGCTTGACATAAAGGCAATCAAGAGAGAGATGGAAGTTCTCAAGACAAAGGGAGAATGGGCAGAAGACAAAATAAACAATATAGACATGTTCCCTCTGCAGCAAAAAGTAACATCACTTGAAAGAAAAGTAAGATCAATAAGAAGCACAGCACCCTTGATTATAGAGTAATCATCTTCTCAAAAACCTGTCATGCCACCAGATTTTTCCCTTCTTAGTTTTTATTGATTTGAATGTTTCATCAATCACGCCTTCAAAATCATTTTCTGTCACATATGCTCCGCCAATGCCAGCTATATAATTGCTCACTGGGATCCTTCGATCGCAGAGCAAAGACTTTATTTCAGGGTAGACTATTCCCCCAGAACCTGGGGATATGTTTTGATCCACAACACAGACAGCTTCTGCACTGCTGAGAAGCTTTTTTATCTCACTTTCTGGGAACGGCCTGAAGAGTCTTAGTTTGACAAGGCCGACCTTCTTTCCCTTAGAGCGAAGTTTTTTGATTGCAGCTTTTGCAATAGTTGTATTAGAGCCCATTGTGACAAGCGCAACTTTAGCGCCACTCATCATAAACGGTTCTGCAAGCTTATAATCTCTTTTAAATTTGCTGTTCCACTCATTATGAACATCCTTTATTACACCCAAAGCGTTTTTGTGCGCTTTGCGAATTTGTGAACGAAAATAAGAATACTCCTTTATTACAGCAGCTCCAAGCGCCATTGGCTTTTTAGGATCCAGGCGAACTTTAGGATTGAATTTTGGCAAGAAAGAATTCACCTTTTTCTGATCAGGCAATTCAATTGGCTCTCTTGTATAGGATGATGTAAAACCATCCATGTTAACAATTGTTGGCAACAACACGTTTATGTTTTCACCTATCTTAAAACCCTGAATGACATGATCTATAACTTCCTGATTGTTTTCACAAAAGAAAATCATCCATCCAGAATCTCTTTGATCCAATATATCATTATGATCGCACCAGATGTTGATGGGCGAGGACAGTGCACGAGATACGTTAGCCATAACAATAGGCAGTCTCATGCCAGAAGCAACATACAAAATTTCATGCATAAGAAGCAACCCTTGAGAAGATGTTGCTGTAAAGGTTCTTGCTCCTGAAGCTGAGGATGCAACAGCAGCAGACATAACAGAGTGCTCGCTTTCCATTGGAAGGAATTCACCTTTCCATAGATTCTTTGCTTTCCATTCTGCAAGAGTTTCTATTATTTCTGTCTGCGGTGTTACAGGAAAATTAGGGACAACTTGTGCCCGGGCCAATCTTGCTCCCCAAGCAGCGGCCACATTGCCGTCTAAAACGAGCTTGTTTCCTCTTTTGCTCGTGTTTTGTGTCATATTTATTAATATTTTGTTTATCTTATAAAGGAGGTACGGAAATGGGTTTGTTTGACAGATTCAAAAAGAAAGAAGTTGAGCCGGAAAGAATAATAGAGCTAGAAAAAATAAACATGAATGAGCTTTCTTCTTGGCTTGCTGAAAGAATGGATATAGAACATCTACAAGAAATATCAAAAAAATTCTATGAAGATATAATCAGTTCATTCTATGAACTAAAGGAATTGAGCGAACGGCTCGAAAAAGCAGAATTTGAAAGCGGTGACAATAGGTACATTGCTGCAAACATGACCAAAGATACCTTTGTCAAAAAGGCTGTTAGCGTTATTAACTCTCTTAATTTTTCTAAGACTGTAGAACAGTCTAAGATTTCATATCGATTCATAAAGGATTTTCATTCCAAAATATCAAGACCATTGAAAGAAATTCATACGTTAACACCGAAACAGGTCATTCTTATATCAACTTATTTTAAAACAGAAGCAAGACCAGCTATGAATAAGCTGAAAGAACTTGATGATAAAATAAAAGATCTTAACAGATTTCTTGATTCTGAAGGAAAAAGAATGCAGATAATAGATGATGTCGAATCCAAAACAAATGAATACAAAAAAATTGTTAACATGATTAATTCATTGGAACATAAAAAAACAGAAAAAACCAACAGAATAAGCGAAATAGAAAAAACAGACACAGAAACCAAGATAAGTCAAATGAAACAAACAGAAAAATGGATAGAGTTTGAAACTTTGGAAAAGGAAATAAAAACAAATGAAGAAAAATCCAAAGACATAGAATACAATATAAAAGAGCAACTATCAGTTCTAGCAAAACCGCTTAAAAAAATAGATTACTTGATATCTAAAAGCCTACTCGATTCTTTTTCAGAACAGAAACTACTTTCAGATTTTTTATACAGGCCCTTTGAAACATTTATTTCTGAGGATAATAATTCTTTAAAGAAGCTCCTAGATTGTTTAGATAATGCTGTTAACGACAATAAAATTTCTATAAAAGAGAAGGACAAACAGAAGATAAAAGACCTTAACAAAGCAGTAGATATCCAGCTCAAAGAACTGAAGAGCATATATTTCGATGTAAAGGAACAAATTGAGAAAAAGAGATCCAAAATTGAAAATTACAGAAATTTGATTGAAGATAAGCACGGACTGGATGGGCAACTGAACAAAGAAAGAGAAGAAACAACTCAATTAAAACAGGAAATTAAAATAATAAACGATGAAATTTCTGTCTCAAATGAAAGCATTTCAAAGATGAAAAACGACATAGAAAACAGCCTTCTTGATGAAATTGGTAATGTAGAATTGATAACCGATTAAAGCTTTTTAAATAGTCTAACGTATATTAGCTAATAGTTTATCAGGAATTGGTGAATATGTCACGTGCATCTCGGGGATTTAGGACAGGAACAAGGAGCAAACTTAAACAAAAGAAGAGAGCTAAATTCAAGAGCGAGACCTACCTTAAAGAGTTTAAGATTGATGATAGTGTTGTTATAAAAATAGAACCTTCATCACACAAGGGCATGCCATTCCCAAAATTTAATGGTAAAATAGGTACAGTTATTGATAAAAGGGGCAAATCCTATATTGTTAAAATAGGAGTCGGAAACAGTAAAAAAGATATTATAGCAAGGCCAGAACATCTTAAAATTATAAAGGCATAAGCAGCCAAATATTACATAAT
>Ga0180008_1001639_pt1 | contig 13567 bp, 25 predicted proteins | sample MM_PW_MetaG_FD_121121 | JGI IMG/M metagenome (GOLD analysis project Ga0180008, IMG submission 121121) | Groundwater microbial communities from the Aspo Hard Rock Laboratory (HRL) deep subsurface site, Sweden - MM_PW_MetaG | ecosystem: Environmental > Aquatic > Deep subsurface > Groundwater... | reverse complement strand
TCTGGTCTTAATCGGCTTAACATCTGGTATTCCCTTATGCCTCATAAATGGGGATACATAGTGGATACTATCAGGTAGGATAAGGGCATTATCTAGGGTAGCCAGAGTGCTCATATCAAATATTCTGTCGACAGAATCAGCCATCTCTTGTGCGGATATATTCTCAGGAACAGCAATAAAGTGGCACAGGCAGGGATTAGTTCGCCATATCTTAGGCAGCCCCTCCAGCCATCTATCATAGTCTTTCTGGTCAATAGGACTACCCATCTCATCTACCTTACCTTGATAACCCTCTGGTGGTATGACAGGCACTTGGATATGATGCAAGGCATAGGTCTTATCAGTTGGGTCTGGGAATAAGTCAAACCGAACCTTCAAGTAGCCCTTATGAGTATGAGTTCCACTTGGGTTAAATACTATCCTCATGCTTATGCCAACCTAAACACCCGTATTGTAGCTGTACCACTCTGACAGATAAACGATAGGATGGGAGAGCCTTGGCGGACTGGTGCTACCCTCGGCCTCCCTTCTTCCTTTGGCTCTTCAGAAGGCAGCGACTTGTGTCCTTTTGCTCTCAAGTCTATGGCAATCTGCTCACCCTTCTTCAGTGGAGCTTCACCAACTGACCATGGTGTGGTGTGGACATCATCAAGGTGTATATAGACATCAGCATCACCATCATTGAAGACTGTAGCAGCAAGCCATGCAGTCTCAAGTGTTCGCCACTCTGTCCCAATAGTAAGGCTTCTACTGTTGAGTACACCATCGGCGGCTTGGTCAGCCAGCCTATCGGCTATCTCAAACAGCTTGATAACCACCATGTCACCTGACAGCTGTGGTGGGGGTTTCCTGCCCATTACCATGTACTTTCCTCCTAATCACTACACTATACTCGTGTCCTCTATAATCTGTCCATGTAAGTGTCTCCTCATTCTGAGTGACCTCCGACAGCTTCACTACCTTCCTCTGCTGCCAATACCCGTATGCAGCAAGCACTCCTACAATTCCAAACAGCACGATGTTTTCCCTGGTAAGCATCAGTGTACCTTCCTATTTATCTTAACACTATAGTCGTGTCCCCTGTAGTCTGTCCAGGCCAACCGCTCCTCGTTGTTTGTCGTGCGGAAGAGGAGGAAGAGTATGAGTGCCAAAATTATTAAGTGCTCTATCTTTACATTCATCTTCTCAAATCCTTTACAAGTCTTTCTATGCCCCAGGCTATAAAGCAAGAGTCAAGCAGGGCCTCAGTGTAAAGTATCCATGGGTAAGGCTCCCAGATTGTATAGATGCCCTGCGTAATAATTATAATAAACGTAGCAAGGTTAGAACTCATTATGGCAATGGCTACGGTGGTAAACCCTAGTTCCTTAAACTTTTCCCACATACCAACTAACTCCCAACTATTATGCCCTGTTTCCTTCCTATGTTTGTCTGCATCAGCACTACTAAATACCTTCTTGCAAATCTTACACTTGACCTCTTCCATATTAGCTCCGGAGGGGGCAGAGGGCTTCGCTATACCCCGATTACGCACCAGGCAGCTCACGGGACGGCGAGGTCTTCAGCGCTCGGCAGTGTAAGCGCTCACCCAGTTTTACCGTAGCTACACCCTCTGCCCCCGTCAAACTACTCTCCTAATCTTCAGAATATCTCCACGGTGGCCTATACCCCGCACGTTAATCCGTGCTTGCTTCTCCGTAAGACCAGGCACCCTAACTACAGTAGGCTGCCCTCTAAACCTCGGTGTCTTGTAGAAGCTATGCAGCTTTAACGTCTTGTCCACTGTTATCTCCCACTGTGGCATCTCTTATCCTCCTGCTATCCCATGACTTCCATAATACAGGGAGCGTGTACCCCGGTACTCGGGATGCTCCACCTTGTATTCCTCGAATGTGGGAATGCTGGGGTACAGGTTACGATACCCAGCTAATGTCAAGCCTCCTGGAAGCGCTCCTACAGGGGCTTGTGCAACCACCCCCACCCTGTCCCTACTCATCTCTACAGCCTCTATGTTGAAGTCTACTACGGGTACGGGTACACCCGTAGAAGGTCTTCCTGCTGCCCTTCTTGCTGCCTTTGCCACAGTAAGGCTCTCCCTCTTAAGCTTCTTATACGGGATAGCTTTCTCGTGCTCCCGTGCTTTGAGGAAGAGGAAGCCACAGCCTGTTGCGCCTCCGAGTAGTATTATAATCCACAGGGGCATTATAACTTCTCCTTTAAGGACCTACAAATTGAAACCCAGGAGCGTATGGCTTTACGGATACTATCTTAACTTTCGGGTGCCTCTTCCTAAAATATCTCTCCACAGCTAAGCTAGATTTCCCACTAAGCTTAGATATCTCAGTGGTAGGACACCCCGGTAATAAGTACTTGATGATATAGTCTCCTCCTGTTATCATCATTGGTCCCTTCTTTCGCTTTGTCATCCTACACCCTCCTTGTAGCTCCTGCTGCTATTCCGCCAATCACTGCAAATATAACCAGTGCAAGCACTATAGACCACACTGTTTGCCAGTTAACTCCCACACTTCACCTCCTATGCTTTCCTTAGTAACCCCTGCACTTGCTTCTCAACCCACTCAATTTCCCTATAAGCAGCACCAGGGACAGAAACCAGAATTGGTCTATACTCTATCCTGCTTTCCGTAGGACGCTTTTTCCATCTACGTCTTCGTCTTGTCATCTTATGCCTTCCTCCTTGTCCTTACGGCCTTCTTCGTGCTTCTCCTATGTGCCATAGGGTGGTATTTCTTCCTATGGCGCCGGAGCTTTGCCATGCGTTCAGCCATATCATATCCCCGTATTGGCTTCCCACATATTGAGCAGTGGATTGTCCTCTCAGGAGACATCTTTACCTCCTCGGCTCCAAGCCGGCATCCAGTATCAAGCGGCATTGCTTACATACCGGTCTGCTCTTATACTGCTTCGTCCTTTTTGTCCCACAGTACACACAGGCCTCCGAGTGCTTCCCCCTACCGTGCCTGCTCGTGCTCATGCTCGTCCTCGTATCCTCTCGACATTCAGCTCGGTAATAACTCCGCTTATAATAGAGACTATTAGCAATGTAATAATCGTTCTGCTACTCATATCTTGCTCCGCTACCAGCTCTCCTTCGGCGGCAACTGTCCTGTATAGAAGTCAGAAGTCCACCAAGTTATCTTCGGGACTACTCGTGTATCTAGCTTCGTACTCATCTCGAAGTCCTTGACGTAGGTGAGGCCTTTAGCCAACTCCACTTTGTCATGGTGGACAGCTGGCTTCGGGTATCCCACAGGGACACCAGCACAAGTCACTGAAATTGCTACAGCCCACAGAGGCGTATCGCTCTTAGCATAAGCGGTTACTCGTATCTCCCAAGTGCCTCCAATGGGCACCTTGTGGTCTGTCTTCCTCCCAGTTGCTCCATCATATATCGTGTGGAGGCCTGTACCGTCCTTAACCTCAACCTTTGTAATCTTCGCTTCACTTATCATCTTACTGTCCCCTCCTTACTTCACCTCATACGGTGAGCCAGCTATTGGCTTAGGCACCTTAATAGGCTTCTTAAAGAACTTTTCAGGTATAGAAAGTCCCTTTAGTAGCCCTCCAGTAAAATACCTTCTTAATGATTGCTTCTTACGCTTCGCCATCGCTTTATCCCCTCCTTGCTGCATATCCTATGAGTATTGCTGTGGCGACTCCAACTCCGCCTAGTATCCACCACCATACTATCCCCTCTTCCTCCTCCTCCTCAGGTAATTCCCCAACTGCTCCATCTATTATTAGCCCCTGTAAGACTTCCTCTGACACCCATATATCAGGGGCGGCTACTACATCCACCACTAATCCCTCTACTACCTCCTCTAGTACCCAGATTGGAGCGGCGCCTACAGTGAGTGCTTGTACTACCTCTTTAGCTTGCCACACGGCCGCTGCCTCTATCACCAAACTAGAGAGAGTAGCTTTTGCCTCCCACATCTCCTTAGCAGCCATCACGTCTACAGCTAGGCCTGTAACCACATGTGCAGCTTCCCAGCCTGTAGGAGGAGGAATAGGTTTGGGAGGAGGTGGTGTTGGTGGGGGTGTAGGCGCTGCCACCTTCACAAAAGATGCTACGACCAACTCCGCCTTGTTCATTGTTATTTCGTAATACTGAGGTTCATGCGGGGCCACTACTCTTCCATTGCCACTCCAACCCACAAACTCGTACCCTGTTCCTGCAGTAGCAATAAGGCCTACCACCGAACCCGCTTTATACACTCCTGCTAAGGGAAAGACTGTTCCGCTGCCTTTTGGGTCTACTCTTGTTGTCAGCGGGTAAGTTGTTGGAGGCGGAGGTGGAGGAGCAGGAGGTGCTGGAGGTTTATCAGGTGCTGATTTACCCCCACAATACCCTGCGTATGGCTCTTCATCACCTTCATAGTCCGGTATCCATATACCATTCTCACAATATCCCATCTTACCTTACCTTATACACGATGTAGCCAATGAGGAGCATACCAAGTATTGCTCCACTAACTATTAGCCATGGTGGGACTCCTGCCGCTGCAAGCTCTCGGAAGAACATCCACGACACGATGAGGACAGCAAGTACGATGATGCCGAGGATGGCTGCAACAATTACAGCAAGCCACGGGAAGCCCTTGCGGTACACCACAGACAAGGTGTTACTGCTTACACTAACCTTGGCTCCTGCTACCCTCTGTATATCCAAGGCACCCTGTAGAGTTGTAGCTGCTGTAACTGGAACTGGCATACGGCAAGTGAGCTGGAGACGCCCACGTGTTCCTTCTTGTACCCTGTCTTCGTAGGTGCTTGCATCTTTGAGGTCAGCCATCGTGCCTTCCGCTACTTGCTCCCACATCTCTTACCCCTTAGCCCTTGAACCTCACAAACTTGGCGAATATCAGAGCGCCACTGGCTATGCCGACAGAGCCGACGCTGATGATGAAGTGGCCAACATCTGCTCGTGTAACTGTCTCAATAGCAATACCTATAACCACTACAAGTATCCCTACGGCTTCTAATGCTACGGCTAATGTTCTACTTAACATTCCTACTCGCCCTCCTACGCTCTTGAAGGATAATTACTCATGTGCTTGAGGTGCCCCCGGTATACTTTAGTTCCTTTGTAATGTCGCCTCTTACTTTGGGCAATACCTCCATTGTACTCGTTTTGGCATTCCCCTACTCTCCCTCCAGGTTATTTCTTATACTTCGTTGTAGAAACTACCATAAAGCCTTTTGGTCTGGTAATCTTTGATTTCCAACCCATATTTTTAAGGTATCTTTGGCGGTCTTCTGCTGCTCTTTTCGTCTTGTAAATCTTTTCAGCCATCTTTTACTCTCCCTCCAATAACTTCATTCCCAGGGCAATAATGCCACCTGTGCATCCTGTGGCTACCTCCACCATACCGTTAAGCATACCAGTCATGGCAACCATGCCCAGTATAAGCATTGCACAGAGGATCTGCGGGCGTATCCTGTGTCGCTTATTGTTCTCCACTACTTCTTCCTCCTACAGCACTCTTTAATTCCTACGACTAAACGTGAACTCATGTCCTACGTTATTGCTACGGCTAGTAGACTCCCTTCTTTACTCTTCCTTTTCCTCCTTCGCTGCCTTCTTAGCTTCCTCCTTACTCGCATAGGTCTTTGGCTTCAGCTTCGGTTCTCCTTCCCTATTGTAGAGGTTATCCATAGCTTGCTCAATAAGATGAAGTTCGGTGCCGAAGACTTCAAGCCCTATATCCTCGTTCTTCATCCATTCCTTCACCGTATCATAGACATCTTCGTCAAGCACTAAGAAGCCATCCTCGGAGTCAGCGATATTCTGGAACAGCCTTGTTCCATCTATAGTATATTGCCTCGTGAGCTTCTCTCGTGGTATCTGCAAGTAGAGGCGCTTCAATAACATAGGTAGTGGCCTCTTTATGGGTATGGTGCGGGCTTGGTAGACAGGTTCCGGCATAGCATTAGGTATGGCGTTACCCGTCTTAGCATCTCGTGGTACCTGCATAATCGTTTTGCCTTCGGAGTCCTTCCGTGGCTCCATTATAGCGTTCCCTGTCTCGTCCCTTACAGCTTCTCTGAACGTAAGGTCCATAAGTGTCTTCATCTCCTCCAACTTTATCCTCTTTTTTGGTGCTGCCATTTTATGTCTAACCTCCTTCTTTTTGCTTTATGATATTTTCTGCTTCTTGCTCCGTATTAAACTCCTTTCGACTGTCTCGTAACTGTAACTGTACTATATAGGCCATGTCTTCTCCTCCTTCCTTTATTATGCTGGTGCAACAGAACTAAGCAGTATCCAGTATGGTACGCCAAGGTGTACTATCCTGATGGCGTGGTCGCAGTTGGCTTCGTAGGCTGCACCTACAGTAGTGATAATCTTTGTAGCATCCAGTGTGCCAAGGGTAACATCGTAGATGCGGAATAAGCTGGCTGGCTCGTATGTGCCGTAGTTCCTAAAGTATATCCAGGCGCTATCAGCATCACTGAAGCTTCCCGTTATACTATTGTTATAGTTCAAGACTATTGTGGCATTATCGCAAGGGTTCCAAGCGGCACCAGTAAGATTTATCTCAAACTCAGCACCGCTTAAGTAACCTGTAACATAGGCTCCTGCTTGGTTTACCTTAGCAAAGATACCTGAAGCCCAGGCACCAGAAGCACCAGCAGTAGTTATAGCAAAGTTACCAGCTACGCCACCATCACCTGAACTAAAGGTGTAGGTGCCTGAGACATCCAGCATGTGCTCTTCACCTGTGACTGTTCTGGTGTCCAGCTGGATGATTTTACCACTAGCCACGTAGATAGCGGCAGAAGTTCCACCTCCGATATAAATACCGTAATTAAGAGTCGCCGCATGGTCTTGTGTAGCAATGTATATCCCATAAGCATTAGTTAATTTACTTCCAGCTACATTGGGGTTAGGAATATGAACACCGTACCAATTAGTAACTGTTGCTGCATCAGGAAAGTCAGCGCTACCAAAGAAGCAAGCTGCTCCAGTAATTGTGCCAGTAGAACCTGTCTCTGTCCTGACATCTCCCTTTACTCCTTGTAGACCACACCCGCTTGTCCAGTTCTGAGTATTTGAAGCCCCTACAATAGTCCGCCCAACAAGACCTACTGATATGCTAGTATAAGCAGCAGCAGTTTTTTGGGCATAAAGCAGGGTATATATACCATTCTTTTCGGTGTTATCTGTGTCAGTCATAGTCTCGCTGAAGCGAATCCCATAATTAGCACTTGGTGTTAGCCCGCTAAGAGTTAACCTTCCATTTAGCCAGAGGTCGCCATCTTCGTCAACAATCATAGCTGTTGACCAAGCTGCACCAACACGGCCTATAACAGCAAACAAGTTACCATCGGCAACGGCATTAGCTATACCGGTTCCACTAGTTTGTGCCGCATATATGTTGACTTGCCCTACACCTGCCGTGCTTTTCGTAGTATCCATGTTACCGGCTGCATAACCCATTATGTTAATAGCGTTGTTATTCTCTCGGAAAGCACTTATCACTAAACCACCACTTACTCCTGCTACCTTTGCAAATGTGGCATAGGTATCGGTTTCGGCAAGGTCGGTTGCACCATGTGCTACATCACTGGACTTAAACTGTACAGCGAATGTATCTGTAGCTCCTTGACTGATGGTTAGTCCTTCCTCACTAGCATCCCACAAGAGATAAGCACCTGTAGCATCACCGTAGAGTGTCATGTCAACACCCGCTGTATCTGCTCCAAGTGTTAAGGTGTTTTCTGCCGTTGAGAGAGGTAGGTACTTGGCTACGGTGTTAACCTTAACTTGTATGGTATTGAGGTGATACATACCACCAGCACCAGTCGAGACAGTCTTACCAGCGGGTTCGTGGCCAAACTCTATTGCAATGTTCGGCATTGTTCCCGCCCCAGATGTGACAAGTGCAAGCACTGGCATGGTAGCCATTGCTGTATTGCCGGTTCCTGCAATGGCTTCACAGTATAGTACGGCATTTGGCCTTCTGCCCGCAGCATTACCATAAGCTCCAATGTAAGCACCGACCTGTATGCCAGTAGAAGAAGCAGCATAAGCCGCCGCCTGATTGACTTCAAAGACACCACCAGCGGCATTTACAGCACTTCCAGAAGTAGCCGATAGCGTAGTTGTACCAAAGTATCCTAAAGCCCACCCACTATGAGCAACAGCCTGAGTGGTAGCAACAGTGCTTCCTATCTTACCAGTGCTTGTCCCTGTTATTGTTATGGACTCTCGGGCATTGGTAAACTCCAGCCTATCATCTGAAGCATCCCATTGTAGTAGTGAGCCAGATGTTGCACCGTAGAAGGTAACATCTGCACCAGCAGCATCGCTACCTATGATTATCCCGTATGCTGAGGAGAAGGAGTCGTTAGCGGTAGACAGTGGAATGTAGTATTGCGTAGTGTTCAGCAAAACTTTGAGAGATGTATTGGATATTGGTGCTAGGTTATAGCAGGTATCATCAAAGTAGAATAGTTGTGTCCACCCCACACCGGCAGTAACTTCAAAGCCGAACACAGCATCGGGAGAAGTGCCACAGGTTATAAATGCCGCATATTCTTCTCCGTTAACCGTTCCATTCATCTGATTGTCTAGCCACAAAGGCGCTACTACGCTTCCAGTTCTTGCCTCAGAGCCAACCTCGGAAGTAACCTTTAACCAGGCACCGTAAAAATTAGCCCACCCAGTGCTACCCCTAGCATCAACCTTTGATGTGGAAGTAAACAAGTGGGAGATGAACTGAGCAGCTCCAACTGCAGTAGGACCATTAGCTGATTGTGCAAGAACCTCAGCCAGACCGGCAACTGGGAATATCCCCTTAGTCCCTGAAGTCTTGAGGGCAACAAATAAACCTCTATTATAGCTTGTCCCGTTATCGTCAGTGTCGAGGTAGAGTCTTATCATACCATACTGAGCTTCACCTGCAGCATCCATTGGTGAGGCGTAAGAACCAGCCCTTATGAGGCTTATATCTCCGGCAGCTTGTGTAATACCAGAGAAGTTGATTACATGGGAAGTATATGTGCCACTGAAAGCTAACTTCTGGTTAAAAGTGACTGCGTCACCCGCAGCTAATATAACATCAGTGCCAGCTACAGCAATATTAACAGCTTTAGTGCTAAGAGCGTTAAGGGTTAAGTCTCCTGTATTATCCCTGCCAATATAGCAGTAAGTACCTGCTGGGTTGGTAGCTTCAGCCATAATTATAGCCTTACCAGCAGTTATACTGGCGCCATAGGTAAATGTTAGCCAATCTTCATCTGCTGCCCAACTTGCACTTGTGGCGTGTTCCAAATACATGATGTCTGCTTGAACTCGGAACCGCCATCTTCCCGCTGGGTCTGTCTGGTCACTCTCAGTGAGGTAGAAGAGGTTTTCGGCACTGTAGATGGTCACCTGAGTAGCTTGAACATCTGGTAGGTAAAGTATCGTGGCGCTTCCGCCTATGCGGATGGCCGGCTGGTCATCTGCTTGAAAGCCAAGCTCTACGTAGGAGTCTCTGTCAAGGTCTACTACGGCAACCTGTGGCTGTGTCTCACCATTAAAGAAGGTTAAGTCCCTGTCGAAGATATCTACACCATAAGCATGGACAGGTACGTGGTTTGCTCCACCGGCTAGGAAATCAGTCTTGAGTAGGTGAGCATTGGCATCAGATATGTCGTACATCATACCCGAGTCTTTGCCTGAGCCGTAAAATAGAGCATCGTTATCGTAGAATGCTGATGGTGCAAACCTCTCTATTATCTGAGTATTTCGTGCTTCACCCATTATCTCTTATCCTCCCTCTTCTTAATGTTTAGTCCTCCCACCACCTTTACTTCCTTAACACCAAGACGGTAGGCAGGAGCACCAGGCCTACCAGGGATAATTGTAACCATCCCCGTAGCCCTCTGATGCTTTTCCTTCTTCTCCCGTAGGAGCTTGCCTGCCATTTCCTTATTACTAGGCACTTGCTCCACCCCCAATTGAGTCGTCGTAAGCACAAGCTACTTCAATAGTGATGGCGCTGGTAGCTGCAAGGTAAATCCAGACCTCACCATCACCGACATCCAGTTCGGTTTCTCTGTATACTGTTCCGCTCTTAATAGTAAAGTATTTGCCCGGTGCCGTGGAACCCTCCACACTCTTTTGCTTACTTGCTATTAGACAGGCTGCTGCTGTCCTACTTTGCACTGTAAAACTCTTCGTACCCTTTGGTAACATATAAGCACTTTCCTTATTAGCTACCAGCAGTATATTCTCAATTAGTAAGCGTGTTGCCATTTTAACCTCCTATGTTGGTGTTCCCCACTCATCAAAGTAGAAGTCTGTATTATCTGAGTAGATATTACGCCAATCAGATACAATGGTATTCCACTGTAGTGCTTTTCCATTGATATAGCTCCCAGGCTCATCACAATACCAAGCTAGATAGATATACCTCACAAGGAAGCTTGTAACTGTCATCTTAATAGCATACTTGGTACTAGCTGACAGAGTTGGTGGCAAGGAAATAGTTATTTCCTTTATCTCTGGATTACTTAGGTCTGATGTTAGAGCATCACCATCAAAAGTCTCCGTAGCTAATGCTGCTCCTGTAGGATGCCCATCTCCATCAGTAGCGTGGATTGTTAAGGTAATAATTCCAGGAGTTCCCCTTCTTGCTACCTTTACCTTGACTAGTGTAAGCCTGTGGTTGGCTTGTGGTGTAAAGGTTTGAGCTGAGCCATTAGTATCCACCTGGTCTATATAATTAGCGTGGACGAATATGTTGTTCTCATATTGCTGCTCTACGGCTTCAATAGGATGGAAGCCAGTATAGCCGAACCCTTCTCTTTCAGCAAATCCCACAGGCCGCTCCTTTACCGCTTGCACTGCTAAATAATCTCCTTACCCGTAATGTCCCCCCAGACATTATGAGCTGTTGAGTCTGTATCTTTCGCTTCCACCTTTGTCACCGTTCCTCCTCTAACACTTACATCAGAAAGCGTAAGCGTGGTGGCATTTGGCAACTCCTCATCCTCAAATACCACTCTGTCTGCTATCGTAATCCGGAACTGCACATTGTCGTAGTCTGCACTTGCTGCTTCTACCTTCGACAACACCCCCGTCCTTCCCTTTGTGATGGTCTTCTCCACTATTGTAACGTAGTTCCCTGCTCCATCCGTCGCTGTCTTGTCTATCTCAGCTATTGCCTCCTCATGTACCGGCTCTCCTCCTGCTTCGCCAGAGATTGCTGCATCAACACCAATAGCTCTTGCTATCCTTATCCCTTCCCCTATCTGCTCCTTTATCCGAATAGCAGGGAACTCCCTCCTCAAGAGGGCAATCAATATACCTATCTGCAATACATCTCTTTCCATAATACCTCTAACAATTAAAGGGAGCTACACATGGAAGGTAACTCCCTTACTAAAGCTACCAATCCGGTAGCACTCACAGCATTCCACCCTTTGCCTTAGACAGTGCTGCGGACTCTTATGGTCTCCAAGTTGAAGTAGCTGACGGACTCATCAACTATACCGTCGTCGTAGGCTTGGATAACAATGTAAAATTCTTCCTCTACGGTATAATCGTTAACAAGCCTTAGCTTTGCCATCTTAGCCTTGTCGCTAAACTCTTTAACGACATCATAGAGGACTGGTCCGTAAATTACTTTCTCGTCAGCCTCGCTCTGGTCCTTAATGGCAATCCTTATCCGGCAAGTACCACCTCCACACTCTGCAACACTGACTTCGTAGAGGTAAGCACTGAAGGTGTGAGATGCCTTCAAGACATGAGCTTGGCCGCTTGGCACACGATACTTCCAAATATCAGACCACTTATTAGCTGTTCCATCAGTCCGACCGGCAGTAAGAATTGCCGTACTATCACCACTGTTCAGTGGCCATTTTTCCTCTTTAACTTTCGCCATTATTTCACCTTCCTTAGATGCTTGAGCGAACTCTTATGGTCTCAAGATTGAAGTAGCAGTAGGCAACTACCTGCACAGTTGCATCATAGACCATTACGACGATCCAAAACTTCTCTTCCACGGCAAGGTCGTTCTGGAGGTCAAGTGTTGCCATCTTCGTTACATCATCGAAGTCCCGACATGAAGCATATAGAGCAGGTCCAAAGATGGTCTTTGCGTCTTGCTCACTCTGGTCTCTCACCTCAATCCTTATCCGTGAGTCACCGACACCAGCCTCTGTACTCCCTATACCTTCATCAAGATAGAGACTAAAGTGGTGGCCTGGCTTCAGGATATGAGCTTCACCAGTCGGTACCTGATATTTCCAGAGGTCTGACCACTTACTGGCTGTGCTATTGGCACGATAACCAGATGCAATTGCTACGGTGTCGACACTGGACAAATCCCAATTTTCCTCTTTAACTCGTCCTGGCATTTCTTCCTCCTTTACTAGGCCCCTAGGGCCTTCCTTACTTTGGCAATGTGCATCTCAAAGTAGCAGACAGCCTCACTGATTGTCCCATCATCGTATGCAAGAATAACAAGGTATTCTCGCTCGCTGATGATTACACCTCCCGACGGTACGTTGAAGTGGGCAAGCCGGTTCACATCAGTGAATTGCCTAAAGGCTCGGTAAATCTTGGGACCGGCAAGTACCTGCACATCGCTTCCACTGGCATCTCTCTTCTCAACCCTAACCATACAGGTGTTCCAGGTACCAGCAGCAGCAGCAACCTCGGTCGGTCCCGCTACAGCAAGGTACATGGAAAGGGTATGCTCGGGCTTGATGATTAGCGAAGTACCAAGTGGTACCTGATACTTCCAGATGTCCGACCATGTGCTGGCTACTCCGTCTGCTACGGAGACGTTCGGGTCATCCTGATAGAGTCTAAACGGCTGTTCTATGATTTCTGGCATTCCTCATTTCCTCCTTATGCGAATAGGGTATGTCTTACCCGCTTACAAGTTAAGCGGAAGTAACTAGCTGAGGCATCAAGGGTCGCAACAGCACCAGGGCAGTTTACCCTAATACAAACTCTTTCCTGTTCCCTTGCTATTACCTGTTCCCCCGGTGCAATGTCAAGGTGGGCAAGCTTGTCCTCATCTGTGAAGTCAGTAACATCACCATACTGCAGCATATTAAGGATTGACCGCACATTCTGCTTTGAGGAGTCCATTATTACTATATCTACCTTAACAGCAGCAACAACTCCCGACCCTACACACTCAGCTGGGACTCCTTCATCTTCAAGGTAAGCTGAGAAGACATCCTTGCTGTCAAAGACAAGGGCCTCACCCACTGGCACTGGGTATTCCCAGACCGGCACTAGACTGCCATCAGCAGTCTTAGCTGCCAAATCCCTTTCCGTGATACCTGCTACATTCCGGTTAAGTTCAAATATCTCTTCCTTAACTGCTGTTGCCATAATTTACCTCCTACCTCATTGCATTTGGATAGTGTTCAGCTAAATACTGGTCAGTCCTACTTGCATACACGATTGTCGGAGTTGCCTTACTATGTGTGGCGGCTCCAACACTTGTGCTCTTTCCTCCTATACTGCCACCTGAGAATACACCACGGCAAAATATCTCAGCAAGGACAATTGCTAGAAATACCGTAAGCATGG
>Ga0180008_1001637_pt1 | contig 13592 bp, 10 predicted proteins | sample MM_PW_MetaG_FD_121121 | JGI IMG/M metagenome (GOLD analysis project Ga0180008, IMG submission 121121) | Groundwater microbial communities from the Aspo Hard Rock Laboratory (HRL) deep subsurface site, Sweden - MM_PW_MetaG | ecosystem: Environmental > Aquatic > Deep subsurface > Groundwater... | reverse complement strand
TTCCAGGAAGACGGCAAGTTCAGCGCTGAACGCTTCGACCAGGTGATCCGTCAACTGGGCTACAGCCGTATGCAGTTCCGTCAGATGTTGACCCAGGAAATGCTTATCGGCCAACTGCGCGCAGGCATTGCCGGCAGCGGTTTTGTCACTGATCAGGAAGTACAGAACTTCGCGCGCCTGGAAAAACAGACCCGTGATTTCGCCACCGTCAGCGTCAAGGCCGACCCAGCAGCCGTGACACTCACCGACGACGAGGTCAAGGCTTACTACGACCAGCACGCCAAGGAGTTCATGACCCCGGACCAGGTCGTCATTGATTACCTGGAGCTGAAGAAGGCTTCGTTCTTCGATCAGGTAACGGTCAAGGACGATGAACTGCAGGCCCTGTACGAGAAAGAAACCGCCAACCTCGCTGAACAGCGTCGTGCCGCGCACATTCTGATCGAGGTCAACGACAAGGTGACCGAGGCCCAGGCCAAGGCCAAGATCGAAGAAGTCCAGGCGCGCCTGGCCAAGGGCGAAAGCTTCGAGGCCCTGGCCAAGGAGTTCTCCCAGGATCCGGGTTCGGCCAACAATGGCGGCGACCTGGGTTTTGCCGGTCCTGGTGTCTATGATCCTGAGTTCGAAAGTGCCCTGTATGCCTTGAATAAGGATCAGGTCTCGGCCCCGGTACGCTCCAGCTTCGGCTGGCACCTGATCAAGCTGCTGGGTGTTGAAGCGCCAGAAGTGCCATCGTTCGCCAGCCTGAAAGACAAGCTGACCCGCGAGCTGAAGACCCAGCAAGTGGAGCAGCGCTTCGTCGAGGCGACCAAGCAACTGGAAGATGCGGCATTCGAGGCCTCCGACCTAGCCCAGCCCGCTTCGGATCTGAAGCTGACCGTACACACCTCGGCGCCGTTTGGCCGTGAAGGTGGCGAAGGCATCGCGGCTAACCGCGCCGTGATCCAGGCTGCTTTCAGTCCTGAAGTGCTGGATGAGGGTGCCAACAGCACCGCCATCGAACTGGATCCGGAAACCATCGTGGTCCTGCGTGCCAAGGAGCACCGCAAGCCTGCGCAACTGCCCCTGGAAAGCGTAGCGACTGCCATTCGTGCCCAGTTGACCAAGGAGCGCGCAAGCGCTGCGGCGAAGACCCACGCTGACGAGCTGATTGCCAACCTGCGCGATGGCAAGCTGGCGTTGGACAAGCCGGTTGATGGCCAGGCCTGGAAAGTCACCGAAGCCGCCACCCGTGGCCAGGAAGGTGTCGAGCCTGCTGTGCTGCAAGCGCTGTTCCGCATGGCCAAGCCGGCGGCGAAGGACAAACCGACCTTTACCGACGTGACCCTGCCGGATGGCAGCTTGGTGATCGTGCGCTTGAACAACGTCAACGAAGGCGCTGCGCCAACCGATGAAGAGAAGGAGCAATATCGTCGCTTCCTCGCTTCACGGGTCGGCCAGCAGGACTTCGCTGCGTTCCGCAAGGAACTCGAAGCCAAGGCTGATATCAAGCGGTTCTGATGGTGTGATACAGCAGCAAAAAAAGACCCCGGCCTGAATGCCGGGGTTTTTTGTGTGGGTCCTTATTCAAGGCATCAGGGCATCGAGCAGAGTAGGGGGCCGTCCTCGGTCGTGGGCAAGACTATTGCGCGCATGGAACAACGCCTGGGTGTGCGGCTGTTTCATCGCAGCACCCGCCGTATCACGCTCACAGCCGAGCCGGTGCTGCGCGCGCCGCTGATCAGCAGCACCATCGAGTCCCTGAACCATATGGTGCACGAGGGCCTGGGAATCGCCTGCCTGCCGGACACGAGTGCGTCGAACCGGCATGCCCCGCCCAAACGGCGAGTGTTTATCGACCATCTGAGCGCCAGGCTTTTTCCTGCGCCGCGCGTCGAGTCGGCCGGAGGCGTTTTACCAACAGGAATCCGCGCGCGCACCCCGTGATCTGTTGCACAATAGCGCCCTGAACGTTTTCCTCAGGATGATCAATGTCGACTTCATTTCACTTGCGTGGCCTCGCGCTTGCGCTGGTGCTGGCAGGCGCCACGGGCTGCTCGTCGCCCAAGACCGCTATCTACGAACATGAGAGTTTCGACGATTCCGGTACGTTTTCGCGCAATTACCCGGTCAGCGATGTCGCGGCCTGCGAAGCGGCACGCCGGGCGTTGCTCAGCCAGGGCTACATCATCACCAGCAGCGACCCGAAGCTGGTGAGCGGTAACAAAAGTTTCCAGCAGACTGGTGAGACCCACCTGCAGATCAGTTTCAACGTGGTTTGTGCCGAAGATGGCAGCGGTGAGCATCATGCGACCATGTTTGCCAACGCCCTGCAGGATCGCTACGCGCTGAAGAAGGTCAACAACTCCGCCAGCCTGGGAGTGGGTGTGCTCGGTTCGGTATCGATGCCGATCGGCTCCACCGATGACTCGATGGTCAAAGTGGCCAGCGAGACGGTCACCTCGGCCAAATTCTATGACCGCTACTTTGCCTTGGTGGATGTGTTCCTGCCCCAGGAAGTGAAAGCCGCCGAGCATATCCCACAAGTGCCAAAGGCTGACCTTGGCGTACCAGAACCCAAGCCCGCGCCGGTGGTGGACAAGGTAGAAGCGCCGAAAGAAATGCCGCCTGTACCTGTCGCTCCGGTGGTCTCGGAGCCGCTTGCGCCGCCGGTTGAGGCCACGCCGATTGCTCCGCAGCAAGCGCCGGCAGAAGCGCCGGCTATGCCTGTGTTGCCGGCACCGACAGAGGCAATTCCGCCGCTGCCGGCCACCGGCCAGTAGCTACGCGCTGGCTGGGTCGGCTTTGTCGACGTCGATCCCGTAGCGGCTGATCGCCTCGCTAACCGTGGTGCGGCTGATCAGGCCGTCGTCAGCCAGGGCCTTCAATGCCGCCAATACAATGAAATGGCGGTCCACCTCGAAGAACTCACGCAACGCTTGGCGGGTATCGGACTGGCCAAAACCATCGGTGCCCAGTGCGACAAAACGCCTGCCCGTCACGAACGGGCGAATCTGGTCGGCGAAGATCTTCATGTAGTCGGTGGCAATCACCACAGGCCCCGCGTGGTTCGCCAGGCATTGTTCCACGTAGCTGGTACGTGGCACGTCCTGCGGATGCAAGAGGTTCCAGCGCTCCACCGCATGGCCCTCGCGGCGCAGTTCGGTGAGGCTGGTGACACTCCAGACGTCACTGCCCACGGCAAAATCCTCGCGCAGCAAATCCGCAGCCGCGATCACTTCGCGCAGGATCGCGCCGCTGCCCATCAGTTGCACCTGGGCCTGCTGCCCCGCCTTCAGTCGATACATGCCCTTGAGAATTCCATCCTCGATACCTTCGTGCATGGCCGGGTGCGGGTAGTTTTCGTTGAGCAGGGTGATGTAGTAGTAAATATCCTCCTGTTCGACGTACATGCGCCGCATGCCTTCACGAATGATTACCGCAAGCTCGTAGGCAAAGGTTGGATCGTAGGATATGCAGCAAGGGATCACCGAGGCCAACACCTGGCTATGCCCGTCATCGTGCTGCAAGCCTTCGCCCATCAAGGTGGTACGCCCGGCGGTAGCCCCCAGCAGGAAGCCACGGGCCCGCGCATCACCTGCGGCCCAGGCCAGGTCGCCGACACGCTGGAAGCCGAACATCGAATAGAAAATATAGAAGGGCAGCGTCATCAGGCCGTGGTTGGCGTAGGACGTGCTGGCGGCGATCCATGAAGAAAACGCGCCGGACTCATTCAGGCCTTCCTGTAGGATCTGCCCGTCTTTGCTCTCTTTGTAGTAGCTCAATTGCCCGGCGTCTTGCGGGGTATAGAGTTGGCCCACGGCAGAGTGAATGCCAATCTGGCGGAACAGGCTTTCCATGCCGAAGGTTCGGGACTCGTCGGGCACGATCGGCACGATCAGCTTGCCCAGGTTTGGGTCCTTGAGCAGGGTGCCGAGGATACGCACGAAGGCCATGGTGGTGGAGATGGCGCGCTCGCCCGTGTCCTTGAGTTGGGTGGCAAACGTCTCGAGCGCAGGGATTTTCAGCGCTGGCACCGTACTGTGCCGGGCAGGAATATAGCCGCCCTGGGCCTGGCGCCGTGCGGCAAAATAGCGTGCTTCTTCGCTGTTTGCAGCGGGCTTGAGATAGGGGATTTCTGCCAGTTGGTCGTCAGCCACCTCCAGGCCGAACCGGTCGCGAAACGCCTTGACGGCCTCGGCGCCCATTTTCTTGAGTTGGTGATTGATGTTCTGGCCCTCGCCAGCCTCGCCCATGCCAAAGCCCTTGACGGTTTTCGCCAGGATCACAGTCGGCTGCCCCGTATGGCGAATGGCCGCGGCATAGGCGTTGTAGACCTTGTCGGGATCATGGCCACCCCGTGAGAGTTTCCAGATCTCATCATCGGAAAGATGTGCCACCAGTGCCCGCAACTCTGGATATTTGCCGAAGAAGTGCTCACGCACATAGGCGCCGTTTTGCGACTTGTAGTTCTGATAGTCGCCGTCCACGCATTCCATCATGCGCTGGCGCAACAGGCCGCTGCGGTCCTTTTCCAGCAGGGCATCCCAGCCACCGCCCCAGATGACTTTGATCACGTTCCAGCCGGCCGCGCGGTACAGGCTTTCGAACTCCTGGATCACTTTGGCATTGCCACGCACCGGGCCGTCGAGGCGTTGCAGGTTGCAGTTGACCACGAAAATCAGGTTATCCAATTTCTCGCGCCCCGCCAGGGAGATGGCAGCGAGGGATTCCGGCTGGTCCATCTCGCCATCCCCCAGGAATGCCCAGACCTTGCGTCCCTCCTCAGGCTTGAGGGTGCGCAGGTCCAGGTAACGCATGAATCGCGCCTGGTAGGCCGCAGTGATCGGCCCCAGGCCCATAGACACGGTAGGAAACTGCCAGAAGTCCGACATCAGCCGGGGGTGGGGGTAGGACGACAGGCCCTTGCCGCCGGTCTCGCGACGGAAGTTGTCGAGTTGTGCTTCATTGATGCGCCCTTCGAGGTAGGCACGCCCGTAAACACCTGGCGAAGAGTGGCCCTGGATGTACACCAGGTCACCGGCGAAGGTCTCGGTTCGGCCACGGAAGAAATGGTCAAAGCCTACGTCATACAGCACCGCGGCCGACGCATAGGTGGCGATATGCCCACCTACGCCCGAATGCTTTCCGGCGCGCAAGACCATGGCCATGGCATTCCAACGGATAAACGCATTGAGTCGGCGTTCGATGGTCTGGTTGCCGGGGTAGGGCAGTTGCCGCTCCACCGCGATGGTGTTGACGTAGGGCGTGGTGACCCGCCCATGGAAGTCGCCATGTCGCGCTACGTCGAAATCCAGCAACTGATCGATCAGGTAATGGGCTCGCGGGCGGCCTTCGGTGGAGAGCACCGACTCGATGGACTCCAGCCATTCGCGGGTTTCCTGTGGATCGTCGTCGAGTCTTACTGCGTTGTTCGCGTTCATGTGAGGCTCCAGGGGGTACGGATATCAACGTGCGGACTCCTTGTGGGAGGGTGATTCGGCACGCGGCGAAAGTAATTGCAATTGCAACTACATGCCTGAATCTAGCGCGGGATGCGCTACCATTGCAACCTTCTCGAATTCCCCGGATGGTGTTGCATGTCGTCGAAAGAGCCTGATGTCTGGTTCCGTTTTGTCAGGGCCCATAGGACGGTCATCCGTGAAATAGAACGGCGCCTGGCCCTGGCCGGCCTGCCGCCATACGCCTGGTACGACGCGCTGTGGGGCTTGGAAAGCGGTCCTGATGGCACCCGGCGCATGCATGAATTGGCCGATGTGCTGGCCATCGAGCGCTACAACCTGACGCGCCTGGTGGACCGCCTGGAAAAGGACGGCCTGGTGGTGCGTTCGCGCTGCGAGGGCGATGGGCGCGCCGCGTTTGCCTCGATCACCGATGAGGGCCGGGTGTTGCGCAAAAAGATGTGGGGCATCTACGAAAGTACCGTGGATGAACTGTTCCTCTCGCAACTCGATGCACAGCAACGCCAGGGCTTCGCCGATGCGTTGGAACGTACGGCCGGGCTGGCGATGCAGGCCGGTGTGCAAACCCGGGGACGGCGCAGGCCCGAAACACCATAGGCAAGGGCGCATTCGCGCTCATCCGAGGGGGTAGCGCCGTAGTGCACGCTCCACTTGCTGCGGTTCGATCCGCCCATCCTCTGCCAGTGCTTTCAAGGCCAGCGCGGCAATCCAGTAGCGGTCAGGTGGCGCCGGCTGGACTGAGCCGGCGCCCAGGGCGACAAAGCGTGCATCCACATGGGCCGCCAGTGGGTCGACGACGGATTGCGGATAGCCGGTGACCGCGATCACCGGGCTGTCGTTGCCCGCCAGGCAATCGCGCAAGTGACTGCTGCGTTTTTCAGCCAGTGGATGCAGGCGATTCCAGCGCTCGGCGGCACGTGCCTCCCGCGCCAGCCGGGTGTAGCTGGGGCAGCTCCATAGCTGCGCCGACACGTTCCAGTCCGTCTCCAGCAACCTTGCGGCATGCAGCACTTCTGCAAACGCGTAGCCTGCGCCCAGCAAGCGCACCTGCAATCGGGCCGCTGGCTCGCGGCCGATCCGGTACATTCCCTTGATTGCATCCTCGCGGTCTTGGGGCGCCAATCCCGGCCCGTCGTCCTGGTCATGCAGGGCCAGGTAATAGAAGCCGGGCCTGCCGTCGATATACAACGCATGCAGGCCTGCCAGGACAATTGCCCGGGTTTCCTCGCCGGAGGCCGGGTCATAGGGGGTGCACTGCGGGTTGCTGGCCAGCCAGAGCGGGAGTGACGGGTGCGCGCCTCTGGGCCAAGTGGTGGGGCGGGTCTGGATATCGTTACACAGAATCCCCCGTTGTTCGGTGCCACGGGAGAGGGCACACAGCTGTGCCGATGAGGTGGCGCTGTGCAGGTACAACAGCGGTTTTTCCCCGCTGTTACGAGCAAACCAGGTGGGCCAGGCGGCAATGCGCCTGGAAGAGGACTGGCCGCGAATGACCCAGGCTTGCCGGCGTGTCGCCGGGCTGAACTCCAGGGTGTTGGCCATGGCCATCACCGTATACAGCGGTGAGCTACGGGGCGGTGGCTGATCGTTCAGGATGTCGATGCAGATTTGTGCGGATTGCGCAGTGCTGGCAGTCACGAGTCGCCTCCCATTGGTGGTGGAGAGCATCACCCTAATGGAAGTCGGTATTTGATTGCAATTGCAATGGTTGCAGTTGCATTTATTTGATGCGATTAAATCCGCGCCTGGCTGCTACGTTTGATCTTCAAGCGCAGGAACGTCATGACCCTGTCTTTTTTACGTCACGACGGCACTTTAGGCTGGTGATGCAGGTCACTTGAGCAACCTGCTTTGATTACACAAGGAGTCGACGATGGACGATTATCAAGAAGAGCTGCTGGAATACCAGGCCTTTGAGCTGGACCCTTTGGACCCGGCTGACGATGCCACCGAGTTGTAGACGGGCGTCAGGCAGACTGTCGCTGACTGCGGCGAAACTCCCCTGGAGTCTGGTTGTTCCAGCGCTTGAAGGCCCGTTGAAAGGCTTCCGCTGAGGCAAAACCGAGCAAATAGGCAATTTCTCCAAACGCCAGTTCTGTATCGCGAATGTAGGTCATGGCCAGGTCACGACGGGTGTCGTTGAGAATGGCGCGAAACTGAGTGCCTTCCTCGGCCAGTTTGCGCCGCAAGGTCCAGGTTGGCAGCTTCAGGCGTGCCGCCACTTCTTCCAGGTCGGGTTCCCGGCCGCCATTGAGCATCGGCCCCAGCAAGCGCGTGATGCGCTCGCGCAGGCTGCGGGTGCGGGTCAGTTGCTCCAGTTCCCTTTCACACAGTTGCAACAGCAGGTTCCAGGTACTTGGGCAGTGCTGCGGGTTGCGCAGGCCCAGGCTGTGCTGGCTCAGGCGCAGTTGATTGAGTTCGGCGCCGAACTGGATCGGGCAATCGCCCAGCACGTTGTAGCTTGCGCTGTAGTCCGGTGTGGCGAATTCGATTTCGATCCGTTCGGCCACCACCGGCTGCTGGCACAAACTCGCCATCTGATGCAGCCAGCCGGCCAGAATCGAGTCCACCACGAAGCGGTTATAGGCGTTGTACGGGCTGATGGAATAGAAACGCAGCCAGGCGCCCCGGGGGTCTTCATGAAAGCTCGACTGGCCGCGGTAGTTGGCGCCGTACAGGGCCTCGAAGCGCGTCAGGGCGCGCACGGCTTCGCGCACGTTGGGCGCCTGGGCGGCGGTGACGCCCGCCAGGCCCAGTTGGTTCATGCGGCTCAGTTGGCCCATGCGCAGGCCCAGTCCGGGGTCGCCGGTCAACTGGATGGCCGCGTGGCCCAGGCGCATGTAGCGGGGGATCGACAGGCGTGCGCCGAGTTCGCTCAAGCGCGCCGGGTCCAGGCCGTATTGCAACAGCAGCGGTTGCGGGTCCAGGCCGTGGCTGAGGATGGCGTCGGCCAGGGTATGCACGATGCCCACCGATAAGTCCCCGAGGCGCACCGGTGCCGGCTTCATGGCGTTACAGCCACACGTTCAGCAAGCGCGCACCACGCGCGTTGCCGTCGGCGAAGACTTGACCGTTGGCGCTGAGAAAACTCTGACCACTGGTGCCCTGGTCCCAGAATTGCCCGCGCATGAATACGCTCATGCCTGCGCCGGCCAGGCTGATAGGCGCCTGGCTGATCAGGCTCAGGCGATGCCAGGCTTCACCTTCGCTGAGCTCTTCGGGTTTGAGGCTGACTTCCGGTGGCGTGGACACGCTTTTGAAGCCGCGCCATGGCTTGTCCCAAGTATCACGACCAATCACCAGGGCCGGCACCGCCACCAATTGCGCGCCTTGTTCGTTGAGCTTGCGGTAGTTGTCCGGGTACCAGCTGTCGCTGCCGATCAGGATGCCCAGGCGTCCGGCCGGGGTGTCGATGACGCTGATCGCGCTTTCGTCGCCTGGGGCGATAAAGCCGCGCTCTTCAAAGATGGGGTAAAGCTGGCGCTGGGGTTGGCCCAACGGCAGGCCGTCGCGGTCGAACACCAGGCTGGTGTTGTACAGCGCGCCGTGGCCGACCTGCAATTGGCCCTGGTTGATGCTGGGGTTGGGCAGGGCAATGGAGCCGGCCACCAGGGTCACCCCGAATTCCTTGGCCAGGCCGCCAAACAGCACCTGGTAATCACGGGCCATGGCCGGCGCCTTCATGCGCAGGTACGCATCGTCCAGGCGGCTGTCGCCCTGGGCACTGATCAGTGCGCGCAGGAACAGTAAGGGGTTGCTTGCCGACAGCCAGTTCATTGCCTCTTTGAGATTGGTCGCCTGGTACAGCTCGTTTTTTTCGCCGCTGACCATCAGCCAGGTGCCGACATGTTCCGGCAGGACCACGATGGTTTTGTCATTGATCAGCCCCATGTCCCGGGCATTGCGCAAATAGGCCGAGAGCTTGAGGTGCAAGCGCTCCAGGCTCTGGTAGTCAGCGGGAAACAACTCCGGCTGGATGCCCAGCAGGTTGCCGTGATCGGCGGGAATGCCCTCGTTCACAGCCAGGTTGATCCGCAGGTCCGACAGGTAATGCCCCACGGGGCGTTCCTGGGTCCAGACCAGATAGGCGGAAACGGCGGCGACCAGGGCCATGGTGAGGGTCAAGGCAAGTAATTTACGCATGAGGAAACAGACAACAGGCCATGTGCAGGGTTCGCCCCTAGGGTAGGGCGCGTCGCCACGCTTGCCAAGGGGCGCTGCGCATTTTGATCATTAACTTGTCAGTTTCAGTCATTGAGCGCTAAGGACGTGGCTCTTAGTCTGTGGGACATAAACCGATGGTCGGCCATTCGAGCCTGCCACGTCCCGTGATGATCCGTTGTGGAGCTGTACCATGACCGCTGCTGCCTACCCGCACCTGCTGGCCCCGTTGGACCTGGGTTTTACCACGTTGCGCAATCGCACCCTGATGGGCTCGATGCACACCGGCCTTGAAGAGAAACCCGGCGGCTTTGAGCGCATGGCGGCTTATTTTGCCGAGCGTGCCCGTGGCGGCGTGGGCCTGATGGTTACGGGGGGCATTGGCCCCAATGATGAAGGCGGGGTGTATTCCGGGGCGGCCAAGCTGACCACCGAGGCCGAAGCGCTCAAGCACAAGATTGTCACCCAGGCGGTGCACGAGGCGGGCGGCAAGATCTGCATGCAGATCCTCCATGCCGGGCGTTATGCCTACAGCCCCAAGCAAGTGGCGCCCAGCGCGATCCAGGCGCCGATCAACCCGTTCAAGCCAAAGGAGCTGGACGAGGAAGGTATCGAAAAGCAGATCAGCGACTTCGTCACCTGCTCCGTATTGGCTCAGGTCGCTGAGTACGACGGCGTGGAAATCATGGGTTCGGAAGGTTATTTCATTAACCAGTTCCTCGCCGCCCACACCAACCACCGCACCGACCGTTGGGGCGGCGCCTACGAAAACCGCATGCGCCTGCCGGTGGAAATCGTGCGCCGGGTGCGCGAAGCCGTAGGGCCGAACTTCATCATTATCTTCCGCCTGTCGATGCTCGACTTGGTGGAAGGTGGCAGCACCTGGGAAGAAATCGTCCAGTTGGCCAAGGCCATCGAGCAGGCGGGGGCGACGATCATCAACACCGGCATCGGCTGGCACGAAGCGCGCATCCCGACCATCGCCACCAAAGTGCCACGGGGCGCGTTCAGTAAAGTCACGGCCAAGCTGCGCGGCGCGGTGCAGATTCCGTTGATCACCACCAACCGTATCAACACCCCGGAGGTGGCCGAGCAGATCCTCGCCGAGGGCGATGCCGACATGGTGTCCATGGCCCGGCCATTTCTGGCCGACCCGGAGTTCGTCAACAAGGCCGCCGCTGGCCGTGCCGATGAGATCAATACCTGCATCGGCTGCAACCAGGCCTGCCTTGACCACACGTTCGGCGGCAAGTTGACCACTTGCCTGGTCAACCCGCGGGCCTGCCATGAAACCGAACTCAACTACCTGCCGGCCCAGCAGATCAAGAAAATTGCCGTGGTCGGCGCTGGCCCTGCAGGCCTGGCTGCCGCTACCGTGGCGGCGGAGCGCGGCCATCAGGTGACCCTGTTCGATTCGGCCAGCGAAATCGGCGGCCAGTTCAACGTGGCCAAGCGTGTGCCGGGCAAGGAGGAGTTCTTTGAAACCCTGCGTTACTTCAAGCGCAAACTGCAGACCACCCATGTCGACCTGTGCCTCAACACCCGGGTCGACGCGGCGCAACTGGTGGCTGGCGGTTATGACGAAATCATCCTCGCCACCGGTATCGCGCCACGTACCCCGGCCATTCCTGGGGTGGAGAACGCCAAGGTGCTCAGCTACCTGGACGTGCTCCTGCAGCGCAAGCCGGTGGGCAAGCGCGTGGCTGTGATCGGCGCCGGCGGTATCGGTTTCGATGTGTCGGAGTTCCTTGTGCACCAGGGCGCCTCCACCAGCCTGGACCGCGAAGCGTTCTGGAAGGAGTGGGGCATTGATACCCAACTGCAGGCCCGCGGCGGCGTGGCCGGGATCAAGCCCCAGCTCCATGCCCCGGCACGTGAGGTGTACCTGTTGCAGCGCAAGGCTTCCAAGGTTGGCGATGGCCTGGGCAAGACCACTGGCTGGATCCATCGCACCGGCCTGAAAAACAAGCAGGTGCAGATGCTCAACAGTGTCGAGTACCTGAAAATCGACGATGAGGGCCTGCATATCCGTATCGGTGCCGAGGGCGAGCCCCAGGTGCTGGCGGTGGACAACATCGTCATCTGCGCCGGCCAGGACCCGCTGCGCGAACTGCAGGACGGCCTGGTCGCTGCCGGCCAGAATGTGCACCTGATCGGCGGGGCCGATGTGGCCGCCGAGCTGGACGCCAAACGCGCGATCAACCAAGGCTCGCGCCTCGCCGCCGAGCTGTAAGCACTGAAGAGGGGCGGTGTTAGACTATCGCCCCTTTTTTCTTGCAGACATGCCCTGATGGGTCCTTTTGATTGGCTTCCCCACGCGCCCCTTGAGCCCTTGCAACTGGAGTGGTTGAACGGGGTCGAGGTGGCCGTGCTGCGCCTGGACTGCATCGACCCGCTGATCAGCGGCAACAAGTGGTTCAAGCTCACCGGGCATCTGGCCCACGCGCACCAGGCGGGTGCCAGCGGCATCATCAGCCTGGGCGGCGCCCACTCCAACCATCTGCATGCCCTGGCGGCGGCCGGCAAACGCTTCGGTTTTGCCACCGTCGGCCTATTGCGCGGGCACCCTCAAGGCACCCCGACTATTCTCGATCTGCAAGCCTTCGGCATGCAGTTGCACTGGCTGGGCTATGGCGGTTACCGCGCGCGTCATGCACCGGACTTCTGGTTGCCGTGGGGCGAGCAATACCCACACCTGCATCCCGTGCCCGAAGGCGGTGGCGCAATGGCGGGAGCGCAGGGTTGCGGGGTGCTGGTCGAGCAGGCGCGCATGCAGTTGCATGCCCTGGGGTGGGGCGACTATGACGCCTGGTGGCTGGCAACCGGCACCGGCACCACGCTCGCAGGCTTGGTGCTGGCGGAGGCGGGCGCCCATCCTGTGTATGGGGCAATGGCGGTGCCGCAGGGTCATGGCGTCGAGCAGAATGTGCAGGCCATTGTGCAGGGCGGATACGAACTGGTGGATGCCAGCCGTGGCGGTTTTGCGAAGGCCGATCCGTTATTGCTTGAATTTATCCAGGCCACTGAGCTGGCCTGCGGCCTACCGTTGGAACCGCTCTACACCGGTAAGGCGCTGCTGGCGCTCAAGCAACGGATCGAGGCCGGGCGCTTTGCCCCCGGCACTCGGCTGGTCTTTGTGCACACCGGCGGCCTGCAAGGCCGCCGCGGTTTTGTGGGTTAACGCTTGGGCAACATGCGCAATACGGTGTTATCGCGCATGAAATAGTGGTGGTACAGACCCGCCGCCGCATGCAGGCCGATCAGCCAGTAGCCGATGGTGCCGCCCAGCACATGCCAACCTTCGATCTGCTTGGCCAGGTCCTTGTCTTCACCGATCAGCGGTGGCAACTCGATCCCGTAGAACCACACCGAATGCCCTTCGGCACTGACAATCAGCCAGCCAAAGATCGGCATGCCGATCATGAACACATACAGCGCCACGTGCATCAGCGTTGCCAGCAGCGTTTGCCATGGCGGCGGGGCGGGCAGGATTTTCGGCGCTACACCGAAGCTTCTTGCAAACAGGCGCAGCCAGACCAGCACGAACACGGTCAGGCCGAACATGAAGTGCAGTTCTTTGATTAACGTGCGCCCGCCGCTGCCTTTGGGGAAAATCCCGCGAAATTCAATGGTGGCGTAGACCACCACCAGCAGCACCAGCATCAGCCAGTGCAGGGCGATGGACATCGTACTGTAACGGGATTCACTGTTTTTCCACGGCATCGCGTCTTTCCTCACTCATCAGGGGCAAACCTCCGTTCTTTGGCGACGAAGTCCCTTCAGCCTAACCCTGTTATGCAAGGTTTGCCCGAGTGAGGGGCGATGTATTGACCTCTATCAGATGCCTTGCGGCATTTCACCGCGGGCCAGGCGCTGATTGATGTCGGCGATCACGCCGGGCAGGTCGGTGATGGTGTCGATCAGGTAGTGCGGGCGCGAGCCGGCAAACAGCGTTTCGATACGCTTGCG
>Ga0180008_1001636_pt1 | contig 13594 bp, 30 predicted proteins | sample MM_PW_MetaG_FD_121121 | JGI IMG/M metagenome (GOLD analysis project Ga0180008, IMG submission 121121) | Groundwater microbial communities from the Aspo Hard Rock Laboratory (HRL) deep subsurface site, Sweden - MM_PW_MetaG | ecosystem: Environmental > Aquatic > Deep subsurface > Groundwater... | reverse complement strand
CTCGGCCTGTGGGACAACCAACTTCCAAAGGCCGCGATATCCGAACTCCGCGTTGCGCTGCCTGGATGCATGATTTATGAGTGAGGAGGAAGCATGACGTCCGTGACAAGGTTTATGTTTGGACTGACAGGGATGCTGGTATGTGGAGCGGTGCTCTACTTGGCGTTGTCGATCGTCGTGAAAGTGATCGTGTCTGTGATTGGAGGATGAGATGCTGACCAAAGCTGAGTGGGATGCGATGGAGCCGTTAGACAAGCACTTTATGATTCTTGAGAAGGTGTTCGGGTGGCCTGCGGAGGTTATTGAAGGAACCAGCAAGCACATAGGGACATCTGCCAAGAGTGGGCTAATCCGGCCTCCTCGCGCCTTCACAACCGACCGGAACGCCTGTGCTTTGGTGCTGGATGAGATTGAGAGGCGCGGATTGATCGGGCCGTTCATGAAGGCAACAGATGAGACGGACGGACTCAAGATTGGAGATGTAACAAGGGAGAATTATCGGGCGCGGTTACAAGAGCTACTGTGGCTATGCTTCAAATGCGACTCCGACACGATCTGCTACTGCGTGTTAAAGGCAGTTGAAGATGCAGCCTGAATGGATCACGGCGATGGAAGCGAAGAAGATCCTTGGTATTCCAAGAGTCGCTGTACGGCGAGCCATTGAAGTCCTCGAATGGCCGACGCGCAAAGAGTTTGTCGACGGAAGAATTCAAGTGCTGGTTCGAATGGAAGACGTGAACGGCTACGAACATCACCCTCTGCGCGTGGCAGGCGACATCGTCATTGAACGAGAAGCTGAAACGAACACGGTTCGCAAGCTGGTTGCATGGGCGGACGGACTCTCCACGTGGCCGTCATACGATGAGATCGCAGCACGGGTGACGAACACCTATCGGTACAAAGACATCGTGAGCGTGCTTGAAAACAGGACGCACCGAACCAAAGGCGGATACCGATGGATCGGCCGTCCCAAAGGAAGTGAACATGACGATCAAAGGATTGAGCGTAAAGCAGCCGTGGGCGTGGGCGCTGGTAACTGACCTTGTTGGCTCACAGATTGGAAACAAGATGGTCGAGAATCGATCCTGGGGAACACCACACCGCGGGCCACTGCTCGTCGTGGCGAGCCAAAGAGCGACCGGACAGGAATGTTTCGAATGGATCGAGGCGCATACTGGGATTGAGCTTCCATCAGGAACACCATATATGCAGGGCGGAATGATCCTCGGAGTCGTCGACATGATCGCGTGCCTCAGTCTTGAGACGTATGAGCGGTGCGTCACGTATGCTGCCGTCAACGAAAAGAACCTACAGATTGTGTGCGAGCGCGTTGATCGAGGGAAGCTGAGTGTCGACAGAATCGAGCGCACGAAAGATCCGTGGGCTGTCGGTCCATCCTGCCATGTCTACGCGAACGTGCGTCGGCTTCCTCCAACACGGGCGACGGGACGGCGTGGGTTGTTCTCGTTCGAAACTGTCGGTGGTGAGCTCGTTGAGAATCTGATTGAGCGAGAGGCGGTGTTCGTGAGATGAGCCGAAGTGAATTAGTCAAACATGCCGTACTGGAGAGAGACGATTTTCGTTGTCAGATTACCGGCGCAGGGGGCCCGGAGTGGAGGGGAGAGGGAATTGTCCAGGTCGATCACTGGAAGAATCTTGGGATGGGCGGAAGCGAAGAATTGGACAATTCAGATAACTGCATCACGCTTGAGACCACCATCCACAACACGTACAAGCACGGGAACACCATTCCGTTGATCCGTATCGTTCACTGGGATCCTAGTGATCCAGATAACGGGCTTGTGGTAGAGAGACGATCGCTTGAAGATGGGGCAATTGGTGAGTGGGAGCCGTATCCCAAGTTCGAACTATGGTTCTATAGGCGTCCGATCGTAGCTCATGTCTTTGGATGCCTTGGGAATATGAACACGATACAGAATCTAACTGGCTTCCACGCGCTCACCATGTTCGAGCTACGTCTAGTCTGGAAAGATCTATACGAGGACGCAGCCAGCTTCGATCAAGTCGTTTCTAGCTTCGGCTGGGATCCTGGTGAGGCGCACGACCTTGCCGACAAGCACGTGTGGTTGCTTGAGAACAAGGCACAATGGCCGGACGGACTGACCGAGCGACAACTGACGGAGATCATCAAGCGGAACGCTCCAATGACGCTGTTCGACGATGAGACTGCGACGATGCAAGAGTTCCTTGTGGCCGCAGCCGAGAAGTCGTTCACCGACCTCCGAGCGGCGATGATTGCCAAGGGCTTGAAGGCAGCGCAGCCGTTCTACTACGTGGTGATGGGGCGCCACTATCTCCCTCTAGTTGGATCTGATGAGGATGATATTTGGGACAACTACCATTTGTGCCCACTAACTATCATCCAGTCCCGCGACGAAGAGGGGATAAAGGCGGCGATTCGTGCCGGCGAGATCTGCGAACACATCGAGTATCCAGTTGTCTTCCGAGTTGGCAAGTTCGTGATGGACCTCGTGGCGACGAAGGGTAGCCTGCGCTTGAAAGACGAGGAGAAGACGCGAATCCAGGTACTGCAGTGGCCGATACCTAATCCAACTACTGCGGATGCGTTGGCAACCGTTCCAGATGCGTATGGGGGATTGGAGGAGGATGACGATGACAACGACTGAGGAGTGCATGAAAGAGATGGAAAAGAGGATTGAAGCCACGAACAGGTACTTCGTGGAAAAGAGTCCTCTCTTGCTAACCGTTGAGGTTCTGAGCAGTGAAGCGGTGGAAGCACTCATGCACTGGTTCTACGCGGAGGACGAAGGCCCGATGAAGGGAGCAAAGATACTTGATATCTCATGGGAGGAAGAAATCGTCACCAAACGAGAAGCCTTGGCGGTGCGAATGATCCGTGAAGGAGATCAATTCGTGGACGTGGATCATGAATGAGGAGGATGACGATGAGTGATCTGAAGAGGTGCGAAACCTGCAACTGGTGGAAAGATTACACGCAAAGAGTATTTGCCATAGTTAGCGGCGTGCAGGGAGACAGATCACCAGGAACGATTGAGTTGAGACGATGTCGCTATCAGCCTCCTCCGAAAGCAGACGCTGGGCACGCCGTCTACACCGATAAGGGGCATGTCTGTTCCGCGTGGGAGGAGGTATCCGAATGATTAACGAGAAGAAACCAAGGGCGTGTGCGCGACACGGAGCAGTGAGGATTGACATCCGCGAGGTTCCTCTTGGGCCGATGCCGGGATTCGATCACCGCATCCCGCGCTGCGTCGTGAACATCCGCATCCCAGACGGGCAGCTTGACAACTCAGAGATTCTGTCGATGGCGATGGAGCAGAAGGATCGAGTCCTGAGCTTCGGGAAGCACTACAACGCAATGGCATTCCATTTCTGGACGAACAAGCAAATGACTGAGCGCGACAAGGACGGCAATCTGAGATATCTGCACGAAGAAGCCGCAGCCATTGTTGACTACGCACCGGGCGGGGAGTGGGGCAACGCTCTCGACGCGAATATCGGGGACTACTCGAAGCACTCATTCCGCGTGATGGGGAACAGGACACAGGAGGCGTGATGACAGATACAGAGAAGATCGAGCGAGCAATCAAGATGTACCTAGGGCTACCAGAGGACCACGTGCTGACGGACGCGGACAGGGAGCGAGTGACGCATCTCGGCCTGTGGGGCAACCAACTGACAGACGCGAGCGCGCTGGCGGGGCTGACGCAGCTGACGCATCTCTCCCTGGGGGGCAACCAACTGACAGACGTGAGTGCGCTGGCAGGGCTGACGCAGCTGAAGCATCTCGACCTGTGGGACAACCAACTGACAGACGTGAGTGCGCTGGCAGGGCTGACGCAGCTGACGCATCTCTCCCTGGGGGACAACCAACTGACAGACGTGAGTGCGCTGGCAGGGCTGACGCAGCTGACGCATCTCGACCTGTGGGGCAACCAACTGACAGACGCGAGCGCGCTGGCGGTGCTGACGCAGCTGACGTATCTCGACCTGGGGGGCAACCAACTGACAGACGTGAGTGCGCTGGCGGGGCTGACGCAGCTGACGCATCTCGACCTGGGAGGCAACCAACTGACAGACGTGAGTGCGCTGGCGGGGCTGACGCAGCTGACGTATCTCGACCTGTGGGGCAACCAACTGACAGACGTGAGTGCGCTGGCGGGGCTGACGCAGCTGACGCAGCTCGGCCTGTGGGACAACCAACTTCCAAAGGCCGCGATATCCGAACTCCGCGTTGCGCTGCCTGGATGCATGATTTATGAGTGAGGAGGCGTGATGGGGAACAGGACACAGGAGGCGTGATGACGAGGGATAGGCTAAGTGGTCAGACCGGGGATCGACGGATCGCCAGTGCGGGTTCGAGTCCCGCTCCCTCGACCAAATCAGAGAGAACACGGTTGTGGAAGCGACTGCGTAGGCTGGATAAGCAGATCGCAGAGGCCGATCACTGGCTGTACTGCAACTCGTGGTCGGTCGGATGGAATACCTTGAAAAAGGTGAGTGACGTTGAAACACGCCGTTCCAGGCTAGATGAGCAGAGACGGGGCGTGCGTATGAGATTGAAGGGTTACAAGGAGGCGTGATGGCCGAACACATCAAGGTTGAGATGGACCTGAAGCCAGTCGAGGAAGGCTTGCCGGCAGACAACAAGATCTACTGGATCAGGCGCAAGGACAGAGGGTGCCTGAGACAAGCGGCATACATTGGCGAAGGCCAGAAGCAGACGAGGGGATGGTATCTCTTCCCAAGTGGGGGACTCGCATACGACGTGACACATTACGGCCTGTCACCTCAGATGGGCCCGACGCCATGCGACGAGGCGAGGGAGTCTGTGATGGCATCTGAGAGGCACAACTAGGAGGATGCGCATGAAGATGAAGATTGCGAAGGAGATTGCGGAGGCCGCTGTCGAGTTTGCGGCTGAAAGAAACGGAGACGTGTGCGCGTGTGAGCTTGAACCTATCATCACCGCGAAGCTGGAGCCGGTTAAGGAAGCTCTATTGTCCGCTAAAATGTGCTTGCCTGATTCCGCTGGATATGACGAGTCATGGGAATGGGCATGGAACGAGCTGTCCAGTGAGTCGCAAAGCCAGGTTAAGGCGATTCGCGCAGAAATCGAAGACGCCATAGCCCGGCTGTCTGAGGAGGAGTGATGCCAGAAGTCCGAAATATCAATCTGATGATAGCAGACGGAGATCGTGTTGACGATTCCATAGCAGCACTGGACAGAATCATCGAAGGTGGACTGCCTCGCGTGAGAGACGTTATCATTCTCGTCGACATCAAGAGCATCCTGCGCGGAATCAAAAAAGCATGGGATGCTGGAAAGTGTGTCTGAGGAGGAGGAGACCAAGCCATGAAACTACCCTGGAAGCGAACGAGAGGGGCCGCAGATCGACCGGAAGCCGCCGAGCGACCAATTATGCCAGAGCGCACGAAATGGCTTCTGACGCGATGCAAGAAGTGCGGGAAAGTTTCGTGGTGGGGGCAGCCAATCCCGCACGTCGCCATGTCCAAGGAACCCACCGAGCAACTCGTGAGAGTTCGGAAGGCGCCAGAGATCTCGCAGCACTCTCCAAACAGATCGGCTACCAAGCGCGTCGTCGTGTCTGGGTTGTTGCGCCTCGTGATGTCGAGGCCAGAGAAACGCAAGTGGCGTTGCCCCGCGTGCGGATCGACCGAGTGTGGAGTTGCTACTGAGGCGAGCCACATCCTCGCACTGACGCTGAACGCGATGAGAGGGGCGGGAAGCTAACCCACCCCTCTCCGGCTCATCCATCAGATCTTCCCAGTTGGATGCTCCTCGTTCCACTTGTCGACCGCCGCTCGATGGGTGCTCCACTCCTTCAGCGCAGCCATGATTGCCGACGATCTTTCAAGCGCCGGGAATCTTGTCATCGCTTCGTCGATGAGTCTGTACTCCGCTGTTGGGACGTACACGCTCACCTTCGTCTGGGTGCCACGCGGGATGGGAAGAATGATCCCAAGTGCTTTCTCCAGCTTGGCCTGTGTGCCCTTGTTCGGAGGGCGCGAATGTCTCCCCTTCTCAAGTGAAGACACCACCGACGCTTTCACGCCCGCTTCTACGCTTACATCGTTCAGCGTCAAGCCTTGTTTCAGACGGGCTGTTTGAATAACTGCTGCTACTTCCTGCTGGTTCCATTCCATAATTCACCTCAAATGCAGTTCCTGTCTACCTTCCCGCTTGTCTGCCCCTTGTCCGAGGAGCCCCCTTGTGATACACTCTCAATGCGCTGAATCAGCAGACTGGGACAGCGTTCTAGGTCATTGACAAGTGAATAAGAAGATCGCCGTCGTCTTGCGATATATCGCACGCAAAGCAGGACGACGGCTAGGGCCAGTTGTGGTCCGCACGCCGCCGCGATGATCGTCAGGCCGCTCACTGTTCGCCTCTGGCTTTGGCGAGCAGCGCATCAATAGATGCAGCCCTATCCATGAACAACTCTGGAGGCGTGTGGTGATTGCCCGTTGTTAGTTCTTCAGCCGCATCGATAAGCGCGTGCCAAGCCTTCTCAAGAGACTCATACATCTCAGGCGCGGCGGCAATGAGATTGGCGTTGGCGCGATGTTCGTCGTCATCATGTGTCGGCCATATCTCAGCTATCTCTGGCGTCCCACGGTTTCCCGTCCTTAATGCTTTGTAGACACTTCTGCGACCGCACGTCCATACGTTAGCCGCCCATGGCCCCTTCGTAAACTTCGTCTCCATGGTTCCTCCTTACAGCACTACGGTTTCGTACACTTCGGTCAGCTGTTCGTCCGAGATCCCAAGGTAGTCCATCGTCTGTCGTTGGTTGCTGTGGTTGAACGCAGCTTGAACGAGCGTAATCGGCTGATGGAATGTGACTACAGCGTGGAATCCCCATGTGGCTCGAAGCCCGTGGATCCCGATCGAATCCTGGATGCCAACCTTTTTCGCCTCTTTCGCCAGAAGGCGCGAGAGATGTTCGCGGGAATACCGCTCCCTGGTGAGCGCATTGCGGATGATTGGATCGGACGGCTCAGGTGCTCGGATGTTTTCGAGCAGGTAGTTGAGCGCGTCGGCAATGGGCGCCGTGAGCTTGATGCGCCGTTTCTTCTCCGTCTTCTGTTCGATCAGTTCGATGTGATCTCGCAGCGTTCGCGTATCCTCAAGCCACACGTTCTCCCACCGCAGGTTGAGCAAGTCGCTGACGCGCAGGTTGGTATTGATTCCGATAACGAACAGAGCGTACATGACTGCTGTCTTTTCGGTCTTGAGATTTCGCTTGATCCTGGCTATCTGGTCGAGTCCCTTGATCGGGTATACCTTTTCCATTTCTATCACCTCGCTCTTATCATACCGCAACGGGTAGGACATGTCAAGGGCCTGCTCCGAGCGGTCTGCATCATGCCCCCTTCACGTTCGGGAACGTCTCCGATCCTGACTTCGCCGGGAATGGCCACAGTCGAAGAGACTTCGCCGTGACATCCCCGAGTTCGGAGAGCGCGGAGAGTGAATCAATTCGCCCGATTACGTCGACAACGACCTCGGACCCCGGCCGTTTTCGCCTTGTCTCTGAATCCCAATTCCACCTAACCACGGCCATGCGCGGGAAGTCGATGAATTTCGCCAACTCGAGCGCGTCCCCACGATTGAGCATCGTCGGGATCATCTTCTCGAAGTAGAACTCAGACGCCCTGAGTCGTTCTGGATCAAGCGTTTCGAGCAAGACAACCACTTGAAACATGTGTTCGGTCACGCTTTCGCCTCCTTCTTCAATTCCGCCGATACGGGGCGGTGAGAATGCGGCCACCCCTTTCGCCTCTCAGGGCGCAGGTATTCGCCCACGATTGGGTCGATGTCATCCTCTCCCATGCAGCGGAGAGTCCCATCGAACCGGCATCGTTCTTCCGCCGTCATTGCCTCGGTGTGTACGCTTTGGTTCATAGCTCGCCCTCCTGTTTCGCCTCTTTCCGCCGGATATATGGCCGGCCCTTCCGCTGACTGCCTTGCCGTTTTTCGCCAACTCGATCGCGCTTGGTTGCACGCGGCTGCCACTGGTCGAGGGGCGGGTCCCCCGCGAACAGGTTGCAGACGTTGCAGGGATTGGTTGATAGTGGTCGGTTCTGGAACTTGCATGAAGCGCATTGTTTGTCGATCATTTCGCCAACCTCCTCGATATATCGTTGTTTCGCCTCTTTGCGCCCGTGCTACAGGTCGCCCCGACTCGCCCGGGGCGATTTGTGGCCGCTCTCAGCGGGTCAATCGCTCCATTCTTTCCTTTAGGTCGAAGTATTCGCCGCAGTTTGGGTAAAGGTAGCCACTCGCTGCCGCCCATAGATCGGTGATGAGGTCCACGAGTTCCGCGTGATCATTGCACGCCTTGACGATTAGCGGGGCATCTTCGCGGGCATATACAATCGCAATCGTCTTGCCCGTTTCCTCGTCCGCGATCATTGCTTGATTGTGTGAGTCCGGTCCTCTGTTTGATGCGTACCAGTTCCGACGCGTCTCTTGTTCCTGGGTCATGTTTCGCTCCTTTGCCTAGCTCATCAGTCCGGGGCGGCAACCCGAAGACGGGGGACGGTGCCCCCGTTTCGCCTTTAATCGCGGGCGGGAGCTTTCGACTCCTCGCGCCACATTGCAACCGCTTCCTGCTTTGTGTACCCGTAGTACGTGCGGGTCAACAGATGGCCGGCAACAAGCCCAGACACGACCCACGCGCCGCGGATGTCGTCCTTTGTTGCTCTCATGCTTCCGCCTTCTCATAGGACCACGCGCCGACCGTGTTTCCATCGGAGTCCATCACGGCCCCGCCCGTTTCGCCTCTTTCCAGTTTCGCGGCCACGCTGCGCAGGATCCGCGCAAGCTCGCCCGCCGGCCAAGTCTCAAACGCCGCGTTATCCGTCTTAGCTTCTAGCTTGAACATGTTTCCACCTTCCGCCCGTAGGCGATGGGGACGGGCGCACACCCGCCCCCGCTCTTGAGGTGATGCGCATCTAGTCGTCTGTGAGGTCGGGCGCGAGGATCCCATATCCGCCCCAATCACGAAACATCTTGAAAGCGTGTTCTCTCGTCCATTCACTTTCGATCTTGAGCGCGTAGCCGCGGGGGTCTCGATTGATGAACACGGGGACACCTGAACGGGCAAACCCCGTGACGCCGTTTACCTCATACTCTATCGCCTGGAAAGCCGCGTCCGCCGTGTCTTGGTCCGTGTCGCCGTTGCAGAGATCCAGGGCGACCTTGGATGCTTTCGCCTCGATCTGGCGCAATCGCTTGCAGAGTTTCACGGGGTCTGCGATGGTTCGCTCGGGGAATATGATGCACAGGTGCCCGCCGTGTTTCTGGATCCGCTCCATCATTCGCTCATGTTTCGTTGTCATTCTTGGACCTCCTCGAACTTATCAGGGCGCCCATGGCAGCACGTCAAGCAGGTTGAATCATTCCCGCGCTCGAGCACGTGTACGCAGTTCCCGCACTCCACGACCTCGATATATCCAAGCTTGCGGGCGCTCATGCTTCCACCGCGTCCGCAAGTTCCTGTTCACTGTTGATTCCCTCGGACCATGTGAACGTGTCAACGTCCGAAAGCGTTTCGACGTCCACGCCGTCCTCGACATCTTCGCGCGTGAAATTGACGTTCACGCTACCCTCTACCGCGTACCATGTTCCGCCGTCTTGGTCAACGCAGAAAACCGTGCATGCGTTGTGCCCGCTCCCGTAGTACCCCTGCACCGATCGAGATTCCATCCTATCACCTCATTGTCTCTTGCGCGTTACAGGCGCGCCCCTGAAGTCTGACCGCCGCCGATGGGATTTCACCACCGCCGGCGGGATTCGCTACGCTTTCACGGGCATGACGACCCACGAGAGTGCCGGAGCATCGTCGAACCGCAACCGCGCCGGCTTGAGGGATTCGGTGAACGTGAGGGAAGCAGTCATCGCCTTGGTCCCCTTGAGCATTTCACCAAGAATCGAGCAAGGGAACGATATATCGAACAGGTCGCGCCCGTCATCCTGCAGCTTGACATCCGCGGTCAACGTCTCACAGAATGCGCCCCGATCAAGTGAGGAGCTTGAGCCCATGAGCCCGCCCCCGTCAATCGTGAGCATAACCGCGCCCCGTTCCGGATTCGCCACGATCGACGCCCGTTCTACCATCGCAAGAAGCCGCGCCCGGTCGACCGTCAATTCTGTTGCTTGTGGCCACGTTGCCCGCGGGATGATTCTCTCGAAGTCGAACGGCTGTTCGTCGATTCCGCGCACCGTGAAAGTAGAAGACCGGAAAGAGATCACAAGCCGCGCCCGTTCATTGACGCGGGGATCCGTGTCTGCCTGGAGCACGTCAAGCCGCACAACGTCCGCCGCCTTGGCTAGGCCGGCGATGCGTTGAACCGCCGCCGCCTCTACCATCACCACGCCCGCCTCTTGAACGTCCGCCGGGTATTCCTCGACTAGTAGGTGAAAGCCGTCCGAAGTGACGAACCGGGCAAGCCCCTCACCGTACAGAAGAGAGATGGACGAAAGGAACGCCCGCCCCCCATGCTTCTGAGCCCTAGCGCAACTCTTAGCCCGCGCCGCCATCGCCTTGAACTGTGCCCCGGTAAGATCGCACAGATGAACCGCGCCCGCCGTTCCCCCCTGTTCTGGGAAGTCGTCAACGCAAAGTGTATCAATGTCGGCCTTGGTCTCTCCCGCATAGATGGTTAAGATGCCCTCTCCGGACTCAAGATGCACAAGCCCGGACAGCTTGCCGGCTATCTTCCCGAGAATGGACGCAGACACGATAACCGAGTCCGGCCCCGCGCCAATCTCTACAACCCCCGCCGCCCGCGCAGTGCTCCAGGTCGTGAGATCCGTCCCGCCGATGGTCAATTCCCCCGCCGCCGCCGTGAGGCGCACACCGTCCAAAATTGGCAAGTGCTTTGAACGCCCCGCGGCCTTGCCCGCCGTCTTGACTGCTTGCTCCAATTCCCGCGCTTCGATTATTGCTCGCATCCCGTATCACCTCGCACCCATCCTACTACTAAGAGGGTGAAGCGTCAATAGGCTTGCACGTCCGCTTTGTCTCATGCTACAATAGACATATGGCCGGGAAGGGTAAGATAATAAAGAGGGGCAACGTGTACGACTGGGAAGCCCTAGAAATAGAGTTCCTTGAGTTGCCGTCTGTATCAGTCTCTGAATTCGGAGACATGAAGGGGATCCCATACAGTACACTACGAGAACATGCGGATCCGGGCGCTGGCGCTTGGCTGGAAAAGCGTAAGGAACGCTTCATGCGTATTCAGGACGAAAACCGCAAGCGCCTTGCCGATATCCTTCACGAATCCAAGCGCGATGATCTCTCCGCCTTCAAGGCCCTAGAAGATCGCCTTAAATGCGTCGTTCTCTCAAGTCTAGAACTGATATTCCCGCCAGATGATGCACCAATGGAAGCACACATCGCCGCCCGCAATCGCCTGGAAGCTATGTCGGCCAAGCAACTTTCGGGCATTATCAATGAGGGATTGCGCACACTAACCGAGACAGGCAGACACCGCCGGCTTCTTACCGGTCAAAGTACCGCGATCTTCTCCCGCGCCGAATTGCCAGATGTCATGATTCCACTCCCGATGGAAGAAGCTCGGGCCCTTGAAATGCGCTCTAGAATGGCACAAACGGCCCTCAATGCTATCGCCGAAGGTCAACCGCTGGATGTTGATTTCGCCGTTATGGATGAGTCAGAAGAGGCGCCGGCGTACGCCCACGCTGAAGCGCGGACGATTCCGCCGGATTTCGCGGACGTGTAGGAAATCGCCTTAAGTCGCCTAGCCTTGGGCGTTTCGCCTGTTTCACCTACTCGGGACCATATCACACAATGCCCGGAATCCCCGTGTTTCGCCGCTATTGAGTGATGCGTGTCGCCTATTCCTGGCCACGTCCGCGGGGGCGCCCCCCGACCCCCGACCCCCGACCTCACGACCCCACGTCAATGAAGAGAGGGTAGCCATAGGCCGGCTACCCTCTGGACGTGTCCCGAGTCATGCTAGAGCACACGAGTGGCTAGAAATTCGATTTCTGACCAACTGTGATGCTCCAATATGTAGGGATGGGATACGATGAAGCACAGCATGGAATGGATTGTCTCTTGTGGTACGCTGTGCGCAGCAGCCCATCGGCCGAGATGCTGTAGTGTATAGTCGTCAATCATAATGCCCCCTTGATCGATTGTAAGCCCCTACACTAGTACGCCGCCCCCGTGTCCTCTTCATGACATAGGGCAAGTGCTTCCAGGTAGTCCACCTCACCACACGGTTCGCAGAACGCTTGCCGTAGTCGTGGCCAATAGATTGCCGGCTTGCCTTTCAATGGTGTGCCACACTTGGGACAGTTACCGAACTTGGCAACCAGGCGCCTTGGGTCTCCTGTCATTCGTCCCCCTTCTCTTCCTCTCTCAACTGCTGCAGGGTATCCCGTAGGATTGCCCGTTGCGTTGCTGTCATGCTGTCAACGTGTATGTGGTAGTTCACTCGTATCACCTCGCACCTATCCTACCCGCTAGGGTGGTGGTTGCCTAGTGGACAATGCGCACGACCGACATGGGACACATGTCACACAATGCCCAGTCTGTGATATGGATGCGCACAACCACCACCGGCAGGAGAACCACCACCACAACCACCGGCGGCGACATCACACAGGCGGACGCTGGCGGCATCGAGTGACGCCACAGCACGCGACCACGGCACCAGATCGCACAGATGGATGCTATTATATTAGATTCCGTTTGGCCCAAACGCGCACGCGCCGACAGGGGGCGGGGGTCTCCTCTCGAAATTCTCGTTCTAGTTTCGTTGCTCGCATCACATCGGAGGATGTAGTATACTGGCGATATGGAAAGGGAGATATTGTGCGGAGATGCTTTGGAGGTATTGAAGACGTTGCCGGATGAAAGTGTTCATTGCTGTGTGACGAGTCCTCCTTATTGGGGATTGAGGGATTACGGGGTTGATGGGCAGCTTGGGCTTGAGGAGACGCCTGAAGAGTATGTAGAGAAGATTGTGGATGTGTTTCGTGAAGTGCGGCGTGTTCTTCGAGACGACGGGACGCTGTGGTTGAATCTTGGGGACTCATATGCAGCCCACAACGGCGGCCGCAATGGCTATAACGACGGTAGAACGAACCGAGATGAGCGACGTGCTCCGGGTGTTCCCAAATCACTCAAACCAAAAGACCTCGTAGGCATCCCCTGGCGCGTGGCGTTTGCGCTGCAAGCGGACGGGTGGTGGCTGCGGAGTGACATCATCTGGTGTCTGAGCGGCGGGACGTGGCTCTACGTGCGCTCGCAGAAGGGCGATATGCCCATGATGCTGAGAGACGCGGCGCGGCTCGATCCGGCCACGGTGCAACTGTGGGACGGCAAGCGATGGGCGCAGGTGCGATCCTGGACGCGCTCTGTGCGGCATGGCAACGAGATCGAACTGGTGCTGCGGAGCGGAGAGCGGATAGCCTGTACACCGACGCATCACTTCCCGACTGAGCGCGGGCTGGTGGAGGCTGGCGACTTGGTGGTAGGCGACAAGCTGTGCCGCGTGGACCTGTCGGAGCCAAAGTATCCACGGG
>Ga0180008_1001635_pt1 | contig 13601 bp, 18 predicted proteins | sample MM_PW_MetaG_FD_121121 | JGI IMG/M metagenome (GOLD analysis project Ga0180008, IMG submission 121121) | Groundwater microbial communities from the Aspo Hard Rock Laboratory (HRL) deep subsurface site, Sweden - MM_PW_MetaG | ecosystem: Environmental > Aquatic > Deep subsurface > Groundwater... | reverse complement strand
TGTGGTCAGGGCAAAGTCCATGGAATCAGGGTATCATGCTTGCAGACAGTGAGCTAATATGCACGTTCGGCGACTGCTGCGAACCAATACCAGAGTACCTTGAGCGCATGTGGGTGTGGTATCTGAAAGGATATTTTGCGATGGGCCTTGTGGTTTACAAGAAAAATAATAAATTGCTTTTGAGTGGTGGCATGTTTAAGGACACTTCAACCATCAAACAAGCGCAGGAACTCATTGGAAAGGATTGGGACTTACAGTCGGTTATCAGAGACAGCAGATGGTATTACGTTGACAGACATCAATCTCAGAACGGTGTAAATATCCCGAAAGGATTTCATTCAGGACAGTGTTTCCACGGATACGCATCCGTATCCTTAGAGGCAATACTGAAAATAAATGGATTCGATGAAAACCATGACGGTGATAAGTGTGGAGGTGACCTGGCTACTGGAATTCAATTAGTAGATGCTGGATATACAGGTAAGGTACTGCTGGATAAGAACATCTGGATATTTGAAAATGCCCACGAGAACGTGCCAAAATCCATACTATTTTGTGACGGTCCGGCGATCCGGAGCAACCTGGGGCTGTTGATGTTGAACCACGAGAAGAAAAGATACATATCTAACAGCTATATCCTGACCGATGAAGAAATTGACTGGATATACAATTATTCAAAAAAGGATTGGGGGGGCTATGACATGCGCCAGAACCCGCACTTCCAGTGGTGGAGAAAGCATCAGCCGATATTTGACCTTGCTGAACTGAGAAAGCAGGTACAGGAAAATCTAAAGAAGGGTATTGTTGAGATCCCGGAATACTACAGAGGCGATTGAATGCGCATCTGCATAGCGAATCCGCCCGCATACTTGTATGACGATACCAGGCACTTCATCCAGTCAGGCAGCCGTTGGTCCTTCTCCATGGACGCTCCGAAAAGCGGGCATAAACAGCCACATTACCAACCCTATCCATTTCCGTTAGCTTATGCATCAGCTATTCTTCAGGAAAAGGGAGATGATGTATTTGCATTTGATGCATGCGCGCTTGACATGAATGAAATAGAGTTTATTGATATTGTTAATAAATGGGTACCTGACATTTTATATATCGAGGTGCCAATAATAAGCTCATCGCTGGTGTTGAGGATGTTTGAGCACCTTGATAAAAATATCAAGATCATACTTACTGGCGCCATAACAGCCTTACCCAATTTACTATATGAGACCATTCCAGGTCAGTGGGATACAAAACTGTGGGGAAAATATTCTAAATTCAAGGATTTTCCAGTCCCCGATAGAGACCATTTCTGTAACGATCTGTACAGCAACTTTGAAACAAAAAGACCAACGGCTCAGATAATCTCGTCAAGGGGTTGCCTGTTTAGTTGTATCTTCTGTCTCGAAAGACATGTCACGTATGATTCACCAGTGATTGAGTTCAGGACTCCAGAGAATGTAGTTGAAGAGATGATGCAGCTTCATAATCAGGGCGTGGAGCACATATATTTTGATGATATGTCGATAACATCTAGAAAGGAGCATATTGAAGGGATCTGCAGGGAGATCAGGGACAGGAAGCTGGACATGCCATGGACATGCATGGGTGATTTGCTGGTCAGTGAGGAAACTGTAAAACTCATGGCAGGAGCAGGCTGCAGGGGTCTGGCATTCGGTGTGGAGACGCTGAATGATCAATCATTAAAACAAATATCAAAGAAATTCATTAGTGAGAAAAAGGTGCGGGCATTCATTAAGCTCCTGAAAAAGTACGATATCTGGTCGCATGCAACTTATGCTCTAGGTCTTCCCGGAGAATCCAAGCGCTCTATATTAGACACCATAGAATTTGCGCTGAATGCAGGTAGCGATTCCCTGCAATTCTCTATAGCCACACCATACCCAGGGACGCCATTTTATAAATTATGCAAAGATAATAGCTGGCTAATCACTGAGGACTTCACTAGATATGACGGGTCGCACTACAGTGTGGTGGATTATCCGAATCTGAAACACGATCAAATAGAAGAACTTTTCATGTACGCAATGCATAAAAGAGAAGAATTGGGATTGAAATTCAGGAAGTAACATGCACGAAATAACAGTTTCATGGGCGAAATTACAGGTCCCTGATAAGTGGACCGACATGTACGAACGTGAAATCTGGTATCAGGTATCCTGTCCAGAAGGTGGGATAGCGATAGACATTGGCGCTCACTATGGTTTTTATACCACAAAACTGGCGCGGGAAGCTGGGTCGGAAGGTAAGGTTCTGGCATTCGAGCCCAATGACACCAATAGAGGGATCATGGAAAGCAACTTAAAGCGGAACGACCTTGACGCAGGTGTATCTATATACGACTGTGCATTATCTGACTATGAGGGTACTGGCGCGCTTTTTACGTATGAACAGGATGGAAACGATTCAGGCAAGCATTTTTTGAGAGGATCTCTTGACCAGGAAGCATTTTATAAGGAATACAATCAGGGGAAGTCGGCACCTTATCCACAATATGATACTCAGATCGCAGTTACGACTCTGGATAATGTCGCTAGCGAAATGTCACGAATAGACCTGATCAAGATTGATGTTGAGGGCGCAGAACTGAGGGTGCTTAAAGGGGCAAGATCCGTTTTGGAGAAGCACAGCCCCCGAATTGTAATCGAAGTACATCATGACCAAATCGAAGTGCTCACGGATTTGTTGTCCGAACTTAATTATTCAATAGCAATATACTATTCAAAGGTGACAGGTTCAACCAATCCTTTTGCCGTTTTCGAGAAAAAGAAGGAATCAATTTGAAGTTCCTGATAGATCTGAGTGTTGAAGCTGACGCACTGATGTTTAAAAGGCTGATAAGAGATCTGCAGGAGAGGGATCATGAAATAATCCTGACAACTCGGAATATACCCGAATCTATAAAATTCCAATCCTACCTCGGTCTGAAACCGCATGTCATCGGAGAATATTCCGGCACGCTTGAAGGAAAGCTGTTAGCATCCTCGCAGCGAATATACAAAATGACAAAAATCGTCTCGCAAACGAAAGGAAAACTTGATGGAGTAGTATCAAATACCGGCATTGAAGCTTCGCGCGTGGGGTTCGGCTTGAACACAAAGGTGCATACATTCCATGATCACCCGAACCCTGAAGCGGCCGCGCAGATGAAGTTAACTATTCCCATCAGTACATACGTTTACGCGCCCTGGATAATTCCGAGAGAAAATTATACAAAATACGGGCTGAAGGACTGGCAGGTTGTGAGTTATAAAGGATTCCTGGCAATGGCATGGATGCCGTATGAAAAGCTCAACTCTGATATTCTTGCTGAATTAAATCTGGATGAAAACAGGCCAGTAATAGTTTTCAGGGAAAGCGAGATGAAAGCCACTTATTTATTTGGGAAACAGGATATCACGATAGAAGCTGTAAAGTGCCTTGCGAAAGACATGCCTGATATCCAGTTCGTTACAAGACCCAGATATTCTATCAACGAATTGCAGAGCCAGTTCCCGACCGTGAAGTATCCGAACGTGATTGTGCTGCGGGAGCCCATGGATATGAGAAGTTTGATGGCAAAATCAGTTGCGCATATCGGCGGTGGGGCTACTATGTGTTTAGAATCAGCTTATTTAGGAGTCCCGACCATTACAAGCAGACCGATAAATTCTCCGATAACCGACTGGTTGGAGAATAAGGGACTGGCGCAAAAAGCGTACACCGCGCAGGGGATCGTGGATATAATGACTAACATGGAGTGCAACAAGGCGCAATACAAGTGCAGGTCCAAAGAAGCTTTTGGAGATCTCGAATTTCCACTTGATGTACTGATAGAAAATCTGGAGCGAGCATGAAAATCGGCATAATCGGCATCGGGGTCATGGGCGAGCATCACGCCAGAGTGTACAGTAAAATAGCGGAAAACAATTCAGATGTTGTTCTTGCAGGCATAGCAGACATTGACAAGAACCGTGTCGAAGCCATTGCCAAAAAATATGGCACAAAAGCGTACACTGATTATAATGAACTGCTTGGTAGCCGCATGGATGCAATTAGCATCTGTGTTCCAACCAGCATGCACTATGAAGTGGCTATTGCAGCAATACAGAAAGGTGTGCGCGGGATACTCGTGGAAAAACCAATAAGCGATAACCTGAACCATGCTAAGGATATTGTAAAATTTGCCCGAGATAAAGGAGTGGCTCTTACAGTCGGGCATGTGGAGCGGTTCAATCCAGCAGTATTGCTCATGAAAAAGATCATAGACTCAGGGAGACTTGGTCGCGTGGTATCAATCTCAGCAAAGAGGGTGGGTCCTGGCCCACCAAAACCCAAAAATACGGGGGTCATCATTGACCTGGCAGTGCATGATCTGGATATAATCTGCTATTTGTTCGGCGCAATTCCTACTGATGTGTACGCTTTTGCTGGAGAAAGTGAAAACGGTATAGTTAACAAAAATCATAGCCTGGAAGATCGTGCATCGATAATGCTCAAATTCAGTGAACAGCGTGCAGGGGTACTTGATACAAACTGGTTGACTGCTAAGAAAATCCGCACTCTAGACCTGGTGGGTCTGGAAGCCGTCGCGCATCTTGATTATATAGAGCAGACTGTTACGATCAGCGAGAATGAGAAGGATGAAGAGATCAAGTTTGTCAAGCAAGAACCTCTAATAAAAGAACTGACGCATTTTGTGAATGTTGTCAAGGGAAAGGAAAAACCCCTGGTTACTGGAGAAGATGGCATAAGGGCATTAAGACTGGCGCTGGCTGCTGTGGAATCTTATAAGAGAGGTGAGGTCATACGAATCTCCTGATCACTGGCGGTGCCGGGTTCGTTGGATCGAATCTGGCAATTGAGTTCAGTAAGAACAATGAAGTGGTTGCGCTTGATAATCTGAAAAGGAGGGGTTCAGAGCTAAATATCCCAGGATTGAAAGCGAATGGTGTTAAATTCATCCATGGTGACATAAGGAACAAGGAAGATTTTGACCTCGTTGTCACAATACCAGATGTGATAATCGAATGTTCAGCTGAACCTTCTATAATGGCTGGATACTCTTCTCCCGAATATCTCATAAATACAAATCTGCTGGGAGCCGTGAACTGTTTTGAATACGCAAGAAAATGCGATGCCGATGTTGTGTTCCTATCAACGAGCCGGGTATATCCAGTTAATACAATAAACAGTATATGCTTTGCTGAAACCGGAACGCGGTTCAACATAAAAGATCGTTTTGCTTTCAACCCTCATGGCGCATCTTCTAAAGGGATCACTGAATATTTTCCACTCAATGGCACGCGCACACTTTACGGCGCCACGAAGCTTGCATCTGAACTGATCCTGCAGGAATATATTGAGATGTATGGGATAAAAGGTGTCATCAATCGCTGCGGTGTTCTCGCAGGACCATGGCAGATGGGAAAAGTTGATCAGGGATTCGTGACGTTCTGGGCGGCGAAGCATCATTACCGGCAGGCTTTAAATTACATAGGATTCGGGGGTCAGGGAAAACAGGTCAGGGATATACTTCATGTCAAGGATCTGTACCGTCTGCTGGAAATGCAGGTCGGAGACATGGCAGCGCACCGCGGCGAGATATATAATATCGGGGGCGGGCTGGACAATTCCATTTCATTGTTCGAACTCACCAGCCTGTGCCAGCACTACACCGGTCATAAAATCCCGATAAATAGCGTTCCTGAGATCCGCCCCGGCGATATCAGGATATATATCACAGATAACGCAAAAATCACAGGAAAAACAGGCTGGAAGCCTGAAATTACAGTCAATCAGATTGTGGAGGAAATAGCAATATGGATAAACAACAACTCGGAGATGCTGAGGCCGGTACTTGCTTAATTACGGGCTCGGCAGGTCTGATCGGTGCGGAATCAGTCAGGTTTTTCAGCAAAAAAGGGTTTGATATTGTAGGAATAGACAATGATATGCGCAGGGTATTTTTCGGTGTGGAGGCATCAACCGAGTGGAGATGGAAAAAACTTGAATATGAAGTACCAAACTATACTCACTATAATATAGACATCCGCGACATTGTGGCGCTGGAAGGTATATTTCTGAAATACGGCAGTGACATAAAACAGATCATTCATACTGCAGCGCAGCCATCCCATGATTGGGCGGCGAAAAATGCGTTCACTGATTTTGATATTAACGCAAGAGGGACTTTAAACCTCTTAGAGCTTACGAGGAAATATTGCCCTGATGCAGTTTTTGTTTTTACAAGTACGAACAAAGTGTACGGCGATACGCCAAATGACCTTCCGCTGGTAGAACTGCCGACCAGATATGAGATCGATGAAAATCATCCTTATTACAGGAACGGGATCGATGAGAATATGAGTATCGATCAGACAACGCATAGCCTGTTCGGGGTGTCAAAGCTTGCAGCCGACGTGCTGGTTCAGGAGTACAGCAAGTATTTTGGGTTGAAAACCGTTTGTTTCCGGGGAGGATGTCTCACAGGGCCCGGTCATTCATCAACTGAACTGCACGGCTTTCTGGCGTATTTGATGAAATGCGCGGTTACTGGGCAGCACTATACTATATATGGGTATCGGGGAAAGCAGGTCAGGGACAACATTCACAGCTATGACCTTGTTAATGCTTTCTGGCACTTTTACCAAGCACCGAGGGCAGGCGGGCAGGTGTACAACATAGGTGGTGGGATGCATTCGAACTGTTCGATAATTGAAGCCATAGGAATGTGTGAAGAGATCACTGGTAAAAAGTTAAATTACTCTTACGCAAAAAATAACAGGGTTGGCGACCACATATGGTGGATTAGCGATGTGAGGAAGTTTAGAAACCATTATCCTGAGTGGGATTATAAATATAACCTGAAGGATATACTATTGGAGATCCACGGTGTGCGCTAATGTCTTGATCTGCGTTCTTTTCCGCGATTCTGAGTTTTATCTGGATACGTTTCTCGGCTGCCTGGGCAAACTAATAGATTTCAGTGAAGGGTACGATATCGACTTATGTTTTATCGAAGGAAACAGTGTCGATAACACATATGCTAAGCTTGAGCAATGGATGGGCGCAGGTAAATATAATACTGTTTTATACAAACAGGACATCAATATCGAAATGAGCAAATACAAGAGGCTTGCCATATTGCGCAACATGGCGCTGGAGTCAGGATTAAAAGAGTATCATGATTATGTTATGATGATAGACAGCGATATGAGTTTTAAGGAAGACTTGCTGCAGCGCCTTGTGACATCTTTAGAGCGGACAGACGGTGTGGTGATGGCGCCAATGATATATGTTGAAGATACCGAGTTTTTTCATGATATCCTTGCCTTCGCCAAGGATGGAACGAATTTCATTAATATTTATCCTTATCATGAGGCGTTCATGAAGTACAGTGGAATAATGGAGATGGATAGCGTGGGTGATTGTTTTCTTGCCAGAGCAGGCGCTGTCAAAAATGTGAAATTTGAAGGGGATGGCTACAGCGAACAGATCGGGTTTTGCCAGAATATCAGGAAAAAGGGGAAGATATTTTTGGACAAGCGTATTGCTGTCCATCACGCGGATTTGCCGAAGTATGGATTATCCTGGCATTAAAAAGATATACTTTGACAGAAAAATCCAACAATTTCCTGATCCTGTTAAGCGTAGGCATTCTCATCGGAGCCGCAGTCGTAGTGATTAGCCAGCTATTATCTTTGCATAATTTATAAAATGGCCTAGCAACTTCCCAGATCCGCGTACAACACAGGTCGAAGTGGCGTGCGGTCTGTTACTTTCTTTGCCTGAAAACTCTCTCTATATCTGAGCTCATGCGCCGATATGTTGAGTTTGTAACCGATGTGCTGGAATGTGCCAGCCGATATGCAGTCACAAAATCCGGATGCCCATCTGCCAGGTCTTTCATAGCGCACCCGTGGCGAAACTTATGAGCGGAATATTTCTGGAGCCCTGCCAGTGCACAATACTTTACCAGGTTATCATCAAATGTTGATCTAGATATCTGGAATATTCTATCTTCAGGTTTAAGCAAGAACATTTCTTTAAATCTCTGGATCTCAAATAAGATAGATTTATCCAGGGAAATTGTGTGTAGAAAAGGTTTAAGTTTTGACCTTTTTTTTACGATAAAGGTAACTTCTTCTTTTTGCATATCAATATCCCTGTATTTTATTACCAGGGCATCCGATATTCTCATACCCGTGTTAAAGAGCCACTCTATCAGAAGCTTATCTCTTTCAGCAATAAATTTTATGGGTTTATGGATCTTCATCTCTTTTGCGTTCTTGGCCCATTTATCCACAGATAACTTGAGCAGGTTTTTATCATCTTCAGAAATTGCAATAACGGGCGTTTTGAGAATAGATACTGAATTATCTCCGGTTGATATAAGTTTGGTTGACATCGATACTTAGATTGTTCTGTAAGGCTATAAGCTTAAGTGTCCGACAGCAAAGGCCCTTTTGAACCAATTAGATAAAATTACTGGTTTACTGCCGGACAATAGTCATCTTTTGGGGGATGCTGGATTGTGGTTGGTTCATTTCAGTGGCTCCAGACGATTGATATAGAATGGCGTATCCAGTGTGGCCTTTTTATTCAGGCGCAGGAGCTCGTCACGAAGTTGCTCAAAATCGAATCCAATTCCAAGCATAGTATTAACGTTTTGACAGTGCGATTTTTCATGTCCATTAAACATTTTATGGATTCTTGTAGGACAATAAACAACAAATGGTAATTGTGAATGTATATGGTGAAATTCTGTAGGTTCAGTATATGGATTTTTTTTAACCAATAGGATAAAACCACGCCCTCTATGCTTATGTCTAGCTCTTGCGTTCATAAGCTTTTTACCACCACGCCAATAAGGTGCATTTTCACCTTTACCAATTACCTGTATTTTTCTTGCCTCTTTTATTTTTTTTATAGTGCTCTCAGATAAGTGTTTTCCAAAGTTGTGGTGATCTTTTCCATATCTTATGGTTATTGGTGGTCTGGCACCTATTGCTTTCAAACTTTCTGAAATCTTTCTTTTTGTTTCTTCTGAATAAATTCCTACCTTCCCTTTGTTCCACGCTGGGGTACCTTTTTTCTTCTGTGATATATTTAATTTGGTCTGCTCTGTATGATGTTTCCCAAAATGATGTTTGTTGCCTTTATTTATTTGCGAAAGTAATTGTTTTTGTTTATCAGACAATTTTCTACCCATACAGGCATTAGAGATTTTTAGTTTAGTCTTATCTGATAAGTGTGTCCCCAAGCGCAGTTTATTTCCTTTTTTAAAGGCAAATTCATTATGTTTACTCGCTTCAGATATTTTTCTCTTAACCGCTTCAGGTCTATGCTTTCCTTTTAATGATATTTTATTAGCATCTCCAATCCTTCGTTTTGTCTCATCCGATAGTTTGCGTCCCAAACATGCTTTGTTGCCATTTTGAAATGTCATGTTTACCTCTTCTAAGCAATAACTATTAATGTTTTGAAAGGTAATAAGACTATCGGCAACTGGAATTAAACCCTCTTCTAAGCAAATTGGGTATTTTATCCAGTTGCTAACATACTACTATAGGTTCGAGTTTATTAACATAAAATAGTGTGTCTTCAGTTAATTTTGGATTTAAATGAATAAGGGTCTCTTTTAAATCTAAAAATGAACTCCCTTTTATACCTAAATCAAGTTCCGGAAAGGTCAGCCCATTTTTATCAAGAAGCGAGACATGCCTCCACCCAGGATCGCCAAATATTGCATCTGAGCGTATAATTTCTAGTCTGAGATGAAGCTGGTATCGTTCCGTTACTATGAATTTTATTTCATTCTCCACAGGCTTCGCTTTGAACCTGCTGCCCTCCACTACATAATATTCGCCGGACAGAGGATGGGTGCGCGTTGTGTACAGCTTGGGGCAATACTGCTTGGGATGATCAGGCGCATCAGGTTTGAACTTCGAAAAAAGTTCATCCATCTGTTCATCGGAGTATTGCCCAAGCCTCCAGCGCAGAGGTAGGTAATTACAATGCAGGTTTTTCTGCTGGACCATCCAAATGCGTTTTGGCATGCAATTATTCACCCATAAACATTCGGCCGCAATTTCATACGTGCTTTGTCGCATACTTTACAAAGGGTAGTTCCTGTTATATTTAAATTGGGTATGGCACATAATATATTTACACCTTTTGTTGTTCCATAAAATATTCTTCTACCACATAGAGTATATCGTTCTTCCTCTGTTCCTTTTATATGAACGGTCGGCCCATGATTCCAGTTCCTCCATTTACGTTTCATATCCTTAAAACCCCTCATTTTTTGGCGTGTTACCCCTTCTGTAATTCAGTAATCTTAGCTTCGATTTCATCCTGCCCCAAGAAACCATTTCGTCTCAGAAATTTCAAATGATCTCTAAGCTCTGCAATTCTCTGATTTATAGATACTACGGTTTTATATTTCATGTTTATTTACTCCACCTTCTTATTCTTCCATTTAGGGCCCAGAGATTCGATCATCTTTTTCTTTAGCTCTTCATGATGCAGAGGGCACGCTGTTATGGTCATCCTGACAGGCGCAGATATTACAGCCCGCGCCCAGAGTTTGTCGATAAGCTTATCCCGCGTACCGTATGCAGTGGCAGGGCAGAAGTTGCAGTTAGCTTTCATCTGAGTTCCGCTCGTTCTCACTTTTTGCACCGAATATTTTTGCAAGACCATGTGCGTCTGTTTCAAGCATTTTCTTGTAAACTGTGAGCGATGCGGATATTATACCCGAATCTGTGGGTTCATAATTTACCTTACTAAAAAATTCTTTTACATCATTTATCTGCTTCAACACAGCATCGTTTAAATATATAGATTTAGGCATATTGTAGTAAATCTCCTTGGTAACATTACGTTTAGATAGTATTTATATTTTGTCAATACTTCGGTATGTTCTACAGAAACTATTAAATACTCATAAATCTATGTTACTCATGCTGCCAGATGGTCGCCTTTAGTACCTTCGAATCACAAGTCGATTTCGGCGACTGTCTGGCGGCGGCAATAAAAATCTGGAGAGAACATGGTAAATAATAATAATAACAAGGACAGAATAGCCCCCATCGGAACAGACGTAGACGGCGCTAACGATCTGGCAGATCCGAAAAGCCGATCACAGTTGTTGAGGTCTGTATGCGGTGCGATTCCGCAGGGGGCTTAACTCATGAGGTCAGTCATGCCGACAGTAGCCATAGCGCATGCAGATCAGGCTGGCGGCGCCCTGGATATTTTAGAAAAATGGGCGCAGGAATTAAAAAAATCTGCTTATGAGATGGGTTACACTGTAATCGATATCTGTGGTTCTGATCTGACATATGAAGGCTTGACAGATATATTGCAGGCAACAAAACCTGCGGTACTGTTTAATTTCTCTATGGGGACAGAGTGTTGTCTAATTGGCAACGATATGAAATGCATGCTCACAGGTGGGAGGAATGTTACATCCTGCATGACGCCGACATGTACTTTTGAGGGGGAACCTTTGAAGCTAAGGTGCAAAAATAATTTAAACGTTGTAGCAGGAACGGCAGTTATTGCGTATTCGAGCCGCGCAGCATCTCAATTAGGACAGGAGATCATCAAAGCCGGAAGTCCCGCTTTCGTTGGGTTTAGCGAATATCTCATTATTGTATCTGACAATACCGGGACACAGGATATATTCAAAGAATCATTATTACCGCTTGCGAAAAGAATATTGGAAGGATGGACTGTAGGAAACGTAGTAAAGGCGGCACATGTGGATTTGTTAAACAAGATCAAGGAATATAAGGTGAAGGGTTACGATCTTATTTCCATGCCGTTGTTCTACAACGAGAAATCTTTAACGTTGTTAGGAGACTCAAACTGGCAATTAAAAGGAGTGTAAATATTATGGATAAAATATCAGATAAAATAAGAGACGTACAAACCCAAATCGAAAATGCCCTAAAAGAATTGGGAAGATTTGAGGAATGGGAGATTCCCTGGACAAGGGCAGCGCCATTAATTGATGTGTTACAGGTAGCACAGAGCTATCTTCTGACATCACCGCAAGGCGCAGATAGAAAGATACTTGACGAAATCAACGATGCAATTACAAAACCCCAAAAACCACAGGAACTAAAGGCAACGCTGGAAGCTATACTGCTCTATCTAAACAAACCGCATCTCGAAATGAAATGTAAATACTGCGGCTGTACAGACGATCACGCCTGCGAGGGCGGCTGTTCATGGGTGGCAAAGGATGTTTGCTCGAAGTGTGCGGCAAGCTTGGTTGTTGTGTACAAGATGGATGGTGGCGCACTCCGGGGCGCACTTCGGGGCGCGCTTTTAAGAACAGTGGGCAATCCTAAGTCTCCGCAACCCACAAATTGCTCTATTCCGAGCAATAATTTGTTTGACCATCGAATAAAAGAGATATTCGTGCCGTTGGAGGCTATGATATTTACAGCCGAAAACCTGCTGAATACGTATCAGGAAATAACAGGAGAAAAGATACGGCTGAAATTGGGTGCGAAGGAAAATGTCTGAAGCAATGTGGTTCAAGAATCAAGTACATTATTTACAAGGGTTAGCCGTCGAAATATATTTAGAGCCATTAAGATCACTTCGCAATGAGGGTTTTGGAAAAAGTATCTTGCAAACTATTAAGAAACTAAACAAGGAGGTGGGTTATTCAATAAGTGATGAATATATTTTCAATGAATTAGGTTTGTCAGAGGTTTGGAAGAACGAGGAAGTAAATGGCGGCACTTATATGATAAGGACTTTCAATGCAATTATAGATGATTTACCTGTACAGGCAGAGCAAATTATAATTATATATAAATCGTCAGGCAACTACGTTTTAGACCTCATGTTTCAAGGGCATGAAGAAACCCATGCTTTGCAGCGGCTTGGTATGTTGTCCATACTTGAATCTGTTGCACATATGGATATTTGTGATAACCTCCATAAAGAGGTTATAGCAAGCATCGGGGGATTGATAGCATTAGAGCGGCATGGAATTAATATAGAAGACAGTCTTAATCTTGCTGATATGTTTGCGGGGCCTTCTAGTGTATATATAGAATATTTGAGAGAAGCTGCGTTGAAACTCAAGGAGAGGCACAAATGACTTGGTGGAGAAGATTATTGGGGCTGCCCGAACCAGATCAGATTCTTGAAGTTGTGATTAAATGATGGAACCAATAATCCTGACGAATCATCCCAAGAAGGGCACGATAATCGAGGGCAGGTCATGCAGGCACGGTCACGACATAATATTAGAAACCAGGGACTGCGCAGAATGCCAACACCTGAAAGCGATCACATCAACAAAAAAGACCGGATATAAACTAACGGAAGAACGATTATTATCAATCACAGGAGTCTGCACATGGAGTTACTGGAGGATCGTCTGGCGCCGGGACAAGCCCAGAAAGTGCGTCAAGCTGAGTGCATTTTTTCAAGATCAATATAGTGAACAGTTGAAGAAAAATTCGAGGCAAAAGCAGACGCTCTAAGAGATCAGGCAACATCAATACAGGACGCAATAGACAACGCACAACAGGTTATAGACGACCTGACAACAGTCAAGGAACAAGCATGAT
>Ga0180008_1001634_pt1 | contig 13607 bp, 31 predicted proteins | sample MM_PW_MetaG_FD_121121 | JGI IMG/M metagenome (GOLD analysis project Ga0180008, IMG submission 121121) | Groundwater microbial communities from the Aspo Hard Rock Laboratory (HRL) deep subsurface site, Sweden - MM_PW_MetaG | ecosystem: Environmental > Aquatic > Deep subsurface > Groundwater... | reverse complement strand
GTTGAATATGCGCCCCATGTGGAATATGGCACAGCTAAAACGCCAGCTCAACCTTTTTTGTTTCCTGCTCTTGAGAAAAAGAAGAATGAAATTATGGAGTTATTGAAAAGTGCTTAATGCCTTCTTAAAAACTTCGGGCAATTCAGTTCCTTCCTCACCAAAAGTAACTGCTGAAGTTTCCCATTCCCCATTAAACGGATTTCGGGTTCGATAGAAAGTTAAACCACAATGGGAATAAATTTCAAAACCTTGGCTCGGGCAGTGAATAAATCTAGCGGGTTGGTCGCATTGAGTACAAATAAACATTGTTTCCTCCTTTGCTTATTAAATTATAACACAAGTAGGGAATTTGTCAAATGTTAAACGCCTTTATAGAAGCTGTATATGATGCTTTAGCCGCTAATTCTGCCCTACAGACAGCGATAGGCGGTTCAAGCTCGGATAAGAAAGTATACAATGTTATTGCTCGTCAGGATGCCACGCTTCCTTATATCACGATAGGCTTTTTAACTGGTATTCCAATGGGTGTATTCCGTTCTTTAGACGAAATGGAGGATTGCACCATTTATTTGAATATTTTTAGTAATTCAGGTTCGGCAAAGGAAGCTGGCGAGATATTGGATTTAGTTAAAGCGGTTTTGGATGATGCTAATTTAACAATAACAGGTTATGCAAATGATATGGTATGTAGGCGGGAATTCATAGGAGCGGTTACCTATGATATTGATACTAAAGTATGGATGATACCCTTGCGGTATCGCTTAATCGCAGAAAAAGATTAGGAGGTGAAATATGGCACATGTAGCAGGAAAAGGTGGGAATGTAACAATCACAGCTGGCGACATAACGGGGGTCAAGTCATGGACATTAGATTATTCGGTGGATATGCTTGATACCACTGATTTCATTGATGGAGCAGCCACCAATGCAGCACGAACTTTCCTACCCAGTTTATCAACTTGGTCGGGGAGCTTTGAGGTTGTTAAGGGAAGCGCCCCATCAGCATTAGGAACAAGCTCTACCCCTGTTGCTCTAGTTTTAGAGGAGGATGGTTCTGTCTCTTGGTCAGGGAACGCATTTGTTACGGGCATCCATGCTAGTGCGGCTGTTGATGGACTTGTAATGTACACTTACGATTTTCAGGGCACAGGCGAATTAACAGAGGCAGCGGCATAAGGAGGATAATATGGCACATTTAGCAGGCACAGCAGGAAATGTTTTTGTAGCTGATTTGCTACTGGAAGATTGCGAGGATACCTGGACTAGCGGCACAAACGGAACAGCGGCCCCAGAAACCACCATAATTATGGTGGGTAGTGGTAGTGCCAAATGCACTATTGGAGCTGGTATAGCACCTGGCAATATCATAATGTATGAAACGATGGAGTCGGCGAAAAATCTTTCCACTTATACCCATATTCTTTGCTGGGCATATTCCGTCCCCACAACCGCAGCAGCGGATTATCGTATAGGCATAGGGACAACTGCTGCTGGCGCAAGCCCTACAACTCTAGTAGACGTGCCAGCATTAACGGCAACCACGTGGCAATATTGCCACTGCACTGTAGTTAGCGGTTCACCGTTCTCTGCGACAACGGCTGGTACTATTATCGGGTTGGAATCAAATGCTAACGGCGCAAACTTAGATGTTATCTATCTTGATGATGTAAGGGCAGCCAAAGGCGTGGCTGGGGTCAGGTCGTGGACAATGGATTATACAGTAGATACGATTGATACTACTGACTTTGTTGATGGTGCGGCAACAAACGCAGCCAGAACTTTCATCCCAGGACTATCAAGCTGGTCGGGAAGTTTTGAGGCTATCAAGGATGGGGCACCTCTTAGTCTTTTTTCACAGGTAGGGATTGAGTTAGCTGAAAGTGCCACTGTAACTCAAATGTGGCTCGGTAATATCATCCTCACGGCAATTCATCCCAATGTATCCGTTGACGGGGTAATAACCTACACCTACGACTTTGAAGGCACCGGCAAATTAGAAGTAGCTTCAACATAATGACAGGTAAGATTGGCGTTCTTTATCAAAATGGAAAACAAGTTGGTGGCATCTTTGATTGGGAAATAAGTGCGGGTATGGATAGCACAGCGAAGAATAGCTGGGTTGAAAGAAAAGTTGCCAAGCAGATAACTGCCCAAAGTTATTGGTTGGTTAATAAGCCGAATGGTGATATTTTTGATGCGGAATTCTACCAGCATATAAAGGGGCGATTGGTTTTAATTGATACTGGCACAGTCAGATTAAATCTACCAGAGGCAAATATACTGGATAGAACATTACTAGCTCCGTTGAGGCTAAGATGGATGAACTCGTTGTCTTTTTAATGCGGGAGTTTGGCTGGTCTTTAGAATATACCGTCAATCTGGTTCAAACATTACCAATAAAGAAATTAAATGCATTGGTGCGGGAATTAAGGTATCAGAAGGCTATGGATGATTACAAGCAGGCTGCCAACGCAGCTATGGTTGTGGCTTGTTTAAGTTCTAGCAAGCAAAGGCGCAGGTCAGCCAAGGATATAATCGGTCAACCACCAAGGCGTATAGATAGTAAAGAAACTACTCAATTAAGGAAAGCGGCTGAAGAGCAAAATATCAAGTTACCAAAGGAGTGAGATGGCAAAGGAGCTTACTAAAAAGGAGAAACCTGGAACTATCAAGTTGGGGGGCAAGGATTACGAACTTTCCCCCATAAACATCAATGTGATGGGTTATGTGGAGGATGAATTTGACTGCAATTTTTCCGAACTTCAAAAGGTTCTGGCGAACAAGAAAGTCAAAGAAATGAATGCTGTTAAAACGCTAATCCATATCTTACTCAGGGATAATTACCCCGACCTGACTATAACCGAGATGGGCAAGCTAATTACTATGGATAATCTCAAGGAAGTCAGCGATGCAGTGGTTAAAGTTTTAACTGGGGGTTAAAGATTACCCCATCATTAAACCGCATGCCATTGCAAGGCTTAAAAGAAGGATAATAATCCCAACTACAAAAATAATGAGGCCGACAACAAAACTCCTCACAAATCACCTCCTATGTATTTGATTGTAAAAATTATTAACACAATTGTCAAGTGTTTTAAGGAGCATTTTAGCAATGATAGGTAATCCATTAGGTGAGCTTTTCATCAAGGTTGGCGCAGATACTAAGGGGCTGCAGACTGGATTACAGGGTGCAGAAAAGCAAGTTGGTGGATTCTCCCAAAAGTTACAGCAACATTCCCGCGCTATCGGTATGGCCTTTACAGCCATAGGCGGGGCTATTCTGGCTATGGCGGCACTCAGTATTAAGAAGTTTGCTCAGATGGGCGATGAAGTCGAAAAGATGTCGAGGCGGACTGGCTTCGCTACTGAAACCCTATCTGAATTGAGGCATGTCGCCGAACTATCTGGGACTTCACTAACTGGATTGGAAAAGGCTTCAAGAACCTTGACTGGCACAATCATCGATGCCAATGAAGGGCTAGTTTCTTACCAGAGGGCTTTTGAAAGGATAGGAGTAAGCTATGAAGCATTAGCTCAAATGAATCCAGAAGAGCAGTTTATGACTGTTCTGAAAGCCCTTGTTGGGGTTGAGGACTGGACAGTTAAAGCATCTACTGCCGCTGATTTGTTTGGTGCCAGGGTAGGAACGCAATTACTCCCCATGATGGATATGGGCATAGAAGCCTTTGATGAAATGGCACAGGAAGCCCGTGACTTGAATATCGTTTGGAGCCAGGAATCGGCTGAGGCTGCTGCTGACTTCCAGGATTCTATGACCAAGATAACGGGTGCTTTGAATGGACTGCAATCTACCGTTGCTGAAGCCTTACTACCTACATTACAACCATTGATAGACCAGGTTATTGAAATTTCCAAGCAGCTTATAGAATGGCAGAAAACCAACCCTGAATTGACAAGTGCCTTAATTACTTTAAGTATTGCTGCTGCTGGCTTTTTAGCCGTCCTTGGCCCCATAATGATTATTTTACCTGGACTTGTCACGGCATTGGGTGCGGCTGGTGCAACCGCTGGTGTAGTTGGTGCGGCTGGCGCGGCTGGCGGGGCCGTAGCAGGTTTGGGGATAAGTTTCACTGTTTTGCTTGGTGCAATTGCTGGGGTTATAGCTGGGTTAGGGTTAATCGGTTATGGATTGGTTGAAATAGCCAAAATCCAATGGGCATACAGACAAGAAGTGGAAGCTGGGAATAAACTAACAGAGGAACGGGCAAAGTTACTTGCTGGTGAAGAGAATCAATACATTGCATTAGCTGAAGCCCACATCCAATTATTAGAAGGTAAAAAACAACTTACCGATGCTGAAAAGGAATGGATAGAAATAACCAAGAAAGGTCTACCCATATTAAGGGAACGGGAAGAAATAGCCAAGGCTTCTGCCAAAGCCACAACCGAAGCTGCCGAGGCTTGGAAGGAAGCTGAGGAATTAAAGAGGCAAGAAATAGTTGCGACTCAACAAATTCAATATGACGCTTATATGGCTCAATTGGAGCAAATGGAAGACTTGGAAAAGAGAATAGCATCTGAAAGAGATAGGATGATAAGCCAAGCCCTCGCATTTCCTAAAGATTTGGGGGGGATTTGGGGAATCCCTGGCTATTTATTAACTGGTGCAATGATGCCTGGATGGAAAGGTACTCCGCAAGCATATAGCACATTTATGTCTGAATATGGCAAAATGGCAGCAGGACAGCCTAGCACATATCCGTGGTTACATGAAGCCTTTGCCCCAGGGCCAAGTGTGTCTACTGGAGGTGAATGGATTGAGATGCAATATGGTGGTATTGTCCCTGGTCCCATCGGGGAGCCAGTCCCCATCATAGCTCATGGTGGTGAAGCCTTTTTGGGTTCTCAGGGTGGGGCGCAAGAGATAATAGTCAATGTCTATGGCGACACATATGATGCGGATGATTTGGTTGAAAAAATAGGAAGGGGTTTGGGCGAGGCTATTGAAAACCGCAGGAGGATGCAGGGTTAATGGCTAGTTACCGTTTGAAATTAAGCGATGGCACAACCACATTAGACCTTTATAGTGCTACTGATTATACAGTAATGGAGGGTGGATTATCCATGCCGCCTCCGCCATTAAAAACAAGCTATATTTATAATCCGTTCAAGGATGGTGGTAACTTAGCTTCAGCTAGATATGAGAATCGGACAATTGAAATCGCCCTGAAACTATCCGATACCACATTAGCCAATCTCAAGACTAACATAAGGGCTATCCAGAGATTATTAAATGACGCCAAAGAACGAACATTATTAGGACATGGCTCACAGGTTTACCTGGAATACCAATGGGGTGATACCGCTAATCAATCCACATTCTTTGATGTGTTACATGGCGATTTGATTCTGCCCAGAGATTATCTGAAAGTCGGTCTTACCAAATTCCATATAATGCCCGCTATCCTTCAGCTTGTTTGCAAGCCATTCGGTAGATACACGAACCAGACCGTAGCTCAAGCCACGCTGGAAAATGAGGATTACTCTACTAATCATAACTACATGGATATTACCACGGCAGAGGCTTACGGCGATGCGCCAGCCAGAATGTATATCAAAGCAGTTAATGCCAGCGGCACTGCTGCCAACAGAAAGATGTGGGTAGCCAAGCGTTCTGGTTCCAGATATGATGATGACTTATGGCTTCAAGGCGAAGATTCAACAAGCACCACGGATGTAGAGGGGAACACAACCTATACTGATACCTCGGATGCAACTTGCTCTGGTAGTTATCGCCTGCATGTTGTCAATAACACCGGTACACCTATCGCTGCCGATACTGTGATAGGGCGCATGAATTATAGCATAGCCACTCCGCCAGAGGGATTATTTAGGGTTTTAATTTACAGTAAGACTTATTGTTTCGCCGGTGATGCCGAGATTGACCATGTGTGCTGGGGAGTAGGTTGGAGCTATGGCTCTAAAACTTACACGCCAAGCGAGGCTAATGGCGATTATTATTACCAATCAGCACATAGCACATGGGAAACACTAGACCTTGGTTTATTGCGCATACCCCCAATACCCAAATCGGACATCGCTGGAACGAACGCTTTTGAACTCAGAATTTATCAATATATTGCCGATTCGACTAACAATACTTCGCCCTACGTTCAATGGGATTTGGATTATATCTTTTTATTGCCCATTGATGAAGGGTGTGTAATTGTAAATAGTGTGGGGCAGACAGATGAAATAGCTATTGATGGCATAACCGACCCGCCAAATGTATTCAAGATTTCATCGGCAAAGGTAACGGATTACCCTGATTATGTCGGAGCGCCTTTTACGCTGGGCAGGGAAAACACCAGAATTTATATGTTAAGAGAAGATGTAAAAGGTGCCACTTTCACTGTTGACATAACTTATCAACCTCAATTCTTGGTGATTTAATATGATAGATATAAAACTATATGATAGAAATTTAACCACCCCAGTCTTTAAAGAAAACCTGACCGAAAGGGTGCAGAATCTAAGTTTTTCTACCAAGTTGCATGGAGGTTTCCATACCTGTTCGTTCAATCTGAGGGCTGATTTGCCAGACGCATGGGGTTGGCTTACGGGTAAAGCCTTTTACCGTCTCCTTGTAAGCGATGTTGAAAAGGTCTTGTTCGAGGGTAGAATAGAAGATTTAACTCTTAGTGCTGGCGGTGCTGGGGTAACTGCATATGGTTATTACGCCAACCTGAGTGATGTCCCTTATGCTACAGCCTACAATGCTGTTGCCAGCGTGGTTATTAAGGCAGTATTAACTGCTTCCTGTGCCCAGATTGCCTCCGACCAAACTAACATTGCCGCTACTGATATAACCATCACGAGTGCAGCTGATGCCAATTATTTAGATATTTATCCTAATAATCTCATTGAAAAATTACTTGCCTTTTCCGACAGCACATATGGCAAGTGGGATTTTGCCATTTGGGAAGATAGAATCCCGTATTTAACCAAGCGCAGTGTTTCCTCGTCAGACTGGTTAGTTAAGCTTGGCGATTTGAGTAGATTTAAGTTAAAGCATAAGTCTGGTGAATTGTGGAATTCTGTCTATGCCATTTATGACGATAGCGGTCTAACTCGAACTGCCGATGCTACTGATGCTGCCAGTATTGCTCTTTATGGGTTGACCCGTGAAAAAGTAATACCCCATCTAGGCACGGTGGTTGCGGCTACTGCCCAGGCTCAGAGAAGTGCTTGGCTTGCGGACCACAAAGATATTTGGCCCAAACTGGAAGATATTGTTCTGGGTGCCTATGTATATGATAAATATGGTGTGAAATTCCCTTCTTACTGGGTCAGGGCTGGGGAGGTTATCAGGATTCAGGATTTGGTACCCACTTCGGCTGATGCCGGAACAGTTGCTTTAGACCAGTTGAGAACTTTCTTTATCGTGGAAACCCATTACAATGCCGATACAGGGCAGAATAGATTGGTGCTGGATACCGAAAGTGCCAGCATCGAAGCTATACTGGCAAGGGAATTGTCACCAGTCAAGCGGTATTTTGTTTAGGAGCTAAGTATGAAACCACAGGAGAGGGATGATTTACTGATACGGATAGATGAAAGAACGCAGAACATATGGCGATTAACCGACCAACAAGAAAAACACTTATCTAAGATAAATGACAGCTTGCTTAAACACTCCACTAACATAGCGGTAAACAGCAATAACATCAAACGTGTATGGTGGTTAATGGGTGGTGTAGGACTTTGTGTTGTGGGTGGTTTATTAAGTTGGGTATTAGGACTGATTTGATGGATAGTCTGAAGTTATGCTTGAAATGCAATTTAATTATTGATATTGAGGCAGAGCGATGTCCTGCTTGTGGTGGCACAGAATTTGAGGAGATAGATATGACACCGGAGTGGAATTCAATTGAACCTTACCTGGAGGCAGAAGATGAATGAGCGTGATAAGGCGACAATAGAATTTATACGCTCGGCAATACGACCCATTCTACTTCTTCTATTAGGTATTGGCACACTTCTTTTAATAGTTAATGATGTTGACACCGATATGGCATTATGGTGGTGCCGGATATTCTATGCCGGTGTTGGTGAGTGGATACTTGAACGACCTATTCTGAAGGTGACGGGTAAGGCATGACCAAGGATGAGATTATAAGGTTTACACAGCACTTTCCAGTTGGCTTATTTGCAGCTTGGCTAACCCTCAAAATGCCTATTGTTGGTATTATGTTCTTTATAGGTTTTCTGTTTTACCAGGCAATCCAGGACTGGCGCAAGGTGGACTGGTCCTATAAAGATGTAATTGGTTTTGTTTGTGGGTATGGGACACTACCGACTATCTTCTACATTATATCTATAACGCACTAGGATGGAAATCTAAGCCCCTTCAAGACAATTTCAATAGTATGATATGGCTCAAGGTTTAGGCTTTGAGCCAAGTTTCTTTGTTTACAGAAACAACTACTATGCTGTAAGAAACAAACAAGCAAGAGACCTTTCATATTGCGATGTTGGTGAAAACAACCCAAACTAGCTCAAACCGCCCAAAACAAGACTTTACAAGTAGTTCTATGTGTTTACAATAGAGGCATAACAAGCACCTTAACAATTGAATAGAGTTAGTGTTCTGATAGTTGGGCGGGTAGGAAAGGAGTATGAGTAGGTGGAATTAACCAATGCCCAAATCCTAGACTACATCAATTTTCTGGAGGCAAAACACCGAGCAACTCGTGAAGCCTTATTAAAGGAAGGTAAAACCTACCGCAGTCGTTTTGTAGCCTACGAGTCTGGCTATTTAAATGCCCTAAGAGATGTTAGGGATACCATTAACCAGCCCAAAAGGAATGAGGAACTTGGGGAAGCCCTAAAGCACTTCCCGGGTTAAATAAAACTTTACCCGCCCAGCTATGAGGATATTAGCACTTTAACAATTGAATAGTTTACTCCAAGCCACTCTGAGGCGGGTGGTAAGGAGAGGAAAATGGGACACACTTGTAATCCAAGAGAATGCCCACTTCAGACCAAAACTGCCAAAGACAATTGTAGCTTTGCTTCACATTATGGTGGTGGTTGGGCTGAGGAATGGCATAGAGCTAACGAAGGTAATAGGGGGACTTGGTATACACTCCCATATTGCTATCTGAATGAATGTGATTGTGAAGACTGCCAAGAGAAAAGGCTTAGACTCCTAGAACTAGATACCCCCGAAAGATTAATCGGGGAACTGAGAGACCAAGTGAGAAGGCGCAACCTACAACTCAAAGAGCTAAGGGCTAGGCTTAACAAATAGCCCCGCTAAAATAGCACGGCACAAAGCCACCCGCCGTAGTCGGAAATATTAACCGACTCAGGGTGGCTTTTTTATTGAGAGGTTAAGGAAAGGGGGATAAGATGGAAATGACAAAGATTGATAAGCAGGATATTTTAAGGTTATGCAGGGATGATAAGACTAATGAGGAAATCAAAGATGAGTTGCGTTGCTCTGCGGAGTATATCCGGCAACAACGGATTAAATTAGTGGAGAAGGGGGAGCTTGAGGAGAGGTTCAAATTCTCTCATGGGCAGAAGGGTAGAAGGTCAGGTAAATTGTATAAGCCAGCAACTGTAGTGATTAAGCCTGATGGGAATGGGACATCATTACTCAAACGAATCATTGATGCTGTTGAACTAGCCACTTCACATAAAGATATGTTTGATTTTCTGATGATGAGTGATGAATTGAGAAAAGAACTAACCTGGCGTGTGGAATTCTCCGAAAAGTATCCTGAGATATTGGAATCAAATACCCGATTAAAAAGGGAAAATACCCGATTAGAAAAGGACTACCAACTTGCCGTCACGCAAATCGCAGTAGAAAGGTTAGCCAGGCAACAGGGTGAATTGAACGAACCACTAAAGGGCAGGCAATATTACTGTGACCCAACGGATGATGGCTTGGTATTACATAACCATCTTTCTCAGTCCCATGGTTTCATACGGGAAAACGGGCTTGACTTTACATATCATATACCGTTATACGACCCAGAATTTACTCGTGAATATGAGCCCTCAGATAACATAACATCTGAGGTTTTTTTATTTTGTAACTGATTTAACATAAATTAGGGGAATAAAAAGGAGAATAGAAATGCCACTGGAAAAAGTAATTTTCAATTCGCAGGTTAGACCGCAAGATATTATTAAATTTAGTTTTCATGGGCGAAATAAGTCAGTTACAAATGCGGTAGTTCTCTCAAATAATGCAGGCATTATACTTTACGAAAACTTGAAAGATGGCCTTCTAGGGGAATTAAGACCGAGCCAATTACAAAATCTAAAGGTCTATAAGTGGGTAAGGAAAGGAGGATAAAGATGTTTGGAAAAATACTGGCTGTTTTATTCGGTATCGCTTGGATAGTAGTGGGGATTCTAACTATGAACGGCACAATACACATTGAACCCAATCTTGGATTAGCGACCATTGTTGGAACCATAATGGTCGGTTTTGGAATTCTCTATTTTGTATTGGGAACAATGAAAAACTAAAAGAAGTTGAGAAATGGAAGGATTAAATAAGGGGGGTGAAATGAAAAAGCTTGGACATAGAGTAGAATTTGAAATACTTCTGGCATCGCAAAAGGCAGCTTTTAATGAGATTTATGAAACTAAATCAGATGACTATAAGGAATAGCGTGGAGTGAAGTAGATGAGAAAATTTTATGTTAAGGAGGATAGGATGAAAGGGAACAAATTTGAACAGAAATATAAATTGATGGCAAGGCGAGGTCAACTCCCCGCCACATTATTGAGAAAAAATAATGACTCCATTAGTCGTTATTTAGCAGTGCAACATTATAAGCCTGAGATTAAAAATATATCTAGCAATTAAGGGAGGGTGAGATGGTAACTAAGGCTGATAAAGTAAAAATATACGACAGATTTGAAGCAGTATTAGGTCTTAAAAACCAGATGCTTAGAGTCAATGCCTTGATGGAATTGGAAGTATTGCTTGAGGGTAAAAGTGAAGATTGGAGAGATGGTTTTTGTTCATGGATAACCTTCACAGAAGAATACGCCCATCGATGCGATATTATAGAAGCTGAGGTAATCGAGGAGAGACGTAAGGAATTATTGAAATGAGAAAACTTAGTCAGTATGAGCAATCTGCACTTAGCACAATGAGAGAATATGGAGTAGGAATGATTTGTAGGGGTATATCATCTAATCGCCCATCACAGGCTTATATATATGCGGAATGTGATGGATGTGGCAAAGCTAGATGGGTTCAATTCGTGAAAGGTCAACCAAAAAACAATCTATGCAAAAGCTGTGCTAAAAAGTATATAAGTATGCCTTTTGGAATAAATAGTCGTGCTTGGAAGGGGGGCAAAATTCAAGCGTTGGGATATATCTCCATCAAATTGCTCCCGGATGATCCCTTTATTGCAATGGCTAATAAACGCCGATACGTTCTAGAACATCGTCTTATAATAGCAAAACATCTAAGCCGTTGTCTTTTTCCCACAGAAATTGTCCATCATAAAAATAATATTAGAGATGATAATAGGATAGAAAATCTAGAATTAATAGAAAATCAGGGATTACATATAAATCAGTTTCAACGAGATTGGCATGGAAGGGTAATGGCAAATGCGTAAACTTTCAGCTTCGGAACAAGAGAGTATTATAAATTGGAATAAAGAGGAGAAAACTGCCCGCATATTTACTTACGAGAAGACTTGGCAGCAACATTTAGAAAAGAAGTTAGGACTTAAACCCCTATATGATAATGGATTTGGTGGTAGGGAATATGAGATTGATAAAAAGAGAATCCCTAAACCAAGGGCACCAAAGAAATTTTCGGCTGAAACAAAACAGAAGATGGCAAAACGGATGGCGGACATCCGCCACAAACCCATTCTAAGGTCTGGAAACCTAGTTGCTACTGTAAAATCAACAAATGAAACTTCAAACAAGGGATAAACTACTTAATAAAGATTACCGTAAGGAGATTATAGCTAAAAGCCCCTGCCAGTAGTAATATTCGGGGTAGGAAAAGGAGGAACACTACAATGGCACAATCATTAAGGGCTAGGCTAAACGGGAATGGAGAACAATTCTTGGGGGATATTAAAAAGTATGGTGACATGGAGGCAATGCAAAAATGGAGCAAGAAATTAAGCGGATACCACGATTACATCGGCTTGCGGAAATTCGTCATAGAGGAGACAGGAGATGAAACTTTTGGGCTTAACCCTACTCTTTCTGAATACCGCACTAAGGGCATTTATGAAATTCTGTACAAACTCACTGCGGTCTTTGCGAACTACGTTGCGAAAGATGTTTTAGAAAAGAAAGCAATGAGAGCAGAGCTTGATGCCTACCATCAAAACGGGAAGGAGCAGGAGGAAAAGTGGGCAGTATTAGCAGAGGAATTCATCGACAGTCTCAGTGCACTACAATAGATTGGCCCTGTGCTGTGTGTGGTTGTGAATGTTTTGGGATTGGAATCTCCAGGGTTGTGGATATAAGACAAAACAACAAGCTCATTAAAAGGGCTACTGTTTGTGGTAGTAAACATTATAACAAATTAAGGGGGGAGAAATGAGAGCATATGCACTTAATTTTACCAATGAAGATGATGCCTTCTTAAAGAAACGATTGAAGGCAAAAACCGACGGTGAGCTGAGAATGAAGCTACAAAGAATAGCTGACCAACTCGTTAGATTAGACAGAGCAAAGCAGGGGATAAGGGTATGAAACCTTGGCGACCCGATAACTGGGATAAGATAAAGTTAGAGAAGGTAAATATAGGCAATCATCCTACACAAGTAAAGGTTGCATTCCTAAACTTTGAAGCCGGAGCCGATGCGTTATTGGAATCGCTAGAAAGATTAGAGCCAATTAAAAAGGCACAACTTATTAGATGCCGACCTGAGTTATTTATAAAGGAGGATAAAGATGGTAATAAATAGTTTCAAAGACAAGCTAAGAGTACAGAGAGAAATGCGGGAGCGAATGAAGTATATCCTTACTAATTGTGACCACTGTGGTGAGTCTTATGATTACGAACCTGGTAAAGTCTATTCTCAGTGTCCTCATTGTGGGAGGGTGAATAAGAGATGAAACAGGATTACGGTCCCTGTCAGATAGACGGCTGTAACCAACGCGCCAGGTTTGGAATATTCAAGACTGAGGACGGCACTAAGAAGTGGCTCTATGTCTGCAGATGGTGTGAAAAGGAAATAGGCAGAGAGAACATGGAGCGGGCTGGAGGTTATTATGGAAGGTGAACCAACTAAAGAACAGCTAGAGCAATTAAACAAGTGGTGCGGTACAGAAGGCATTAACTACTATGAGGGGATAGAGGCTCTAGGGTTTTTATTCAAGTATGCTGTGCCAAAGGTAGACTTTTGGTTAGCATCACAAGAGAAAAGTAAAAGGGTGGGTGTTCAAGTTCAGTATTTGGGTAAACTATCTGGTCTTATATTTGGAGAGACATTAGCCCTAGCTCTATTCTGGGCTATATATCAGGTAAAGGAGGATTAACAATGCACAGTTTTGAAGATACTGCCAGAGAACAACATCAAAAGCAGGGATATGACCAGGCAATGGAAGACTTAGGCATAGAATTTAATTTTCGG
>Ga0180008_1001631_pt1 | contig 13612 bp, 20 predicted proteins | sample MM_PW_MetaG_FD_121121 | JGI IMG/M metagenome (GOLD analysis project Ga0180008, IMG submission 121121) | Groundwater microbial communities from the Aspo Hard Rock Laboratory (HRL) deep subsurface site, Sweden - MM_PW_MetaG | ecosystem: Environmental > Aquatic > Deep subsurface > Groundwater... | reverse complement strand
GTGGCTCACAATCATCAACTCTGCAAAAAGGATTGACGCGATAAAAGAATTTGGCCTTGCATCGGTCACACATCTGCCGAGGAACGCCTTCCCAGGGTCAAGAGTGCAAACGTGTGTGTTGAGTATGAGGAAGTATTTTTGGGGAAGGACGGCGTTGTTATTCTTCTGATTGCAATTTCGTCATTTGCGCGGCCCCCTATTTAATCAAGTCGGCCAGGTCACGGTAATATAAGACCACTTCATGCAGCCCAGCAGAATGCCCAAACTCCCACGCCTTATCCCACAAACGTTTTGCCTTGGGATGGCCAACAAAACCGTTTTCCTCCTCAAGGTCATCACGCAGTTTTTTGATGTTATCGCCCTCCTTTTTGTCATAGTCTGCTTTTTCTGCAGAGAATGACGCCTCGTCTACCACCGGCTCGACGATGAACCCTCGGCGAACCAACAGTTGTCCACCATATTGCTTCCATGTTTGCTCCGTTGTTGGCTCACCGGTCAGCCTCTCAATCGTTTCACGCATATCTTCAGGCTTCACATGGGACGCTTGGATGCCATCCTTGTAGATGTTGTAGACTGTGAAGTCTTTTTTGTCCGTGCGTTTTTCATTTACTTCATAATCTTTGATATTTTCGATTTTTGCCATGTCTCTAAGTCTCCAATCAAAATTTTGTTGTTCAACCAGGCCCCCCTTTTTGTAATCACCTTAGCATTTCTTGTACACTGGCGTCACGACAGGAAACAAGCAAGTGCTATTCCTGCAAGACTATATAAGTTTTTTGAACATACATCCCAAGGAGAACATTCTATGACGCTACAATCAGCAAACATTCCGGCCAACCTCTTCAACGGTGGCGGTGGTCTCGCAGAAGGCGGGACAGATGCCGACTACGGCTCTCTTGCAGACATCCTCAACGACGTTATCGACGATCTTGAAGTCCTTGATGCCAACACCGTCAAGAACAACTTTGCGGCTACGACAAGCCCTCTCGTCACAAGCGACTCTGCTTCCGGTTACGGTGCAGGTTCTTTGTGGGTGAATCAGACTTTGGATATCGCGTTCGTTTGTATGGACGCCTCCGTCGGTGCCGCCATCTGGAAAGAGACCACACAGTCTTTCAATAAACTTGACGCCACTGCGGCTCCTGCGGTGGGCAACGACAACACCGAAGGTTACCAGATTGGGTCCCTTTGGGTTGATGTTACGCACGATATTGGTTACATCGCAGTTGATGTTTCCACAGGTGCAGCCGTGTGGTTGCGTATCACAACCATCAAAAACAACTTTGCGGCTGTTGTTCCCCCTGCTGTTGGTGATGACAACACAGCGGGATATGAAATCGGCTCCATGTGGGTCGATACGGCTGGTGTGTATGCGTATATTTGTATCGACGCAACCACAGGCGCAGCAGTGTGGCGTGGCGTGTCTGCCGTCCTCAACAACTTTGCCGCAGTCATTCCGCCTGTTGTTGGTGACGACTCCACCCTTGGTTACTCCGTTGGTTCCCGTTGGATTGATACCGCCCTCGATATGCATTATGTGTGCATGAATTCCGGTGTTGGTGCAGCCATCTGGCGTCGTACCAACAACGTGTTCGTCAATTATGCCGGTGCGGTTGCCCCTGTAGTGGGCGATGACAGTACGGCGGGCTATGAGGTTGGCTCCATTTGGATTGACGCAGTCCTTGAAATTGCCTACATCTGTACTTCTCCCGCCGTAGGTGCAGCCATTTGGCGACGTGTGACCTTGATCCCTGGTAATTATGCGGCAGTCACAGACCCCGCAGTTGGCAACGATGACTCCCAAGGTTATGAAGTTGGTTCCGTGTGGATCAATGTTACCCGCGATATCGCTTACAAATGCCTCGATGCCACGACGGGTGTTGCCGTATGGGAGCGCACTACTGGTGTTCAAGAATTTACGCAAGCAATGCTCTTTTCGGACTTTCCTGCTGCCGCCATCAATGTGTTTACGGCCCTCACTGGTTTCCCCACAAACACACTCATCTTTGGTGGCTTTATCGAATTGGATACCGACTTTTCTGGTGGTGGTGTTGCCTCTGCTACGGCATCCATTGGCGACGCTGCCAATCCTGACGAAGTTGCAGCGGCAATCAATGTGTTCACCGCTGCCGGTGCTGGCAATAAGGCTGGCGTGCCCACAGCGTTTATCGGGTTCGAACCTGCCTATGCTCCGGGTGTTGAAGTGACGGTTGACGGCGCTCACACCTGTTCCCAATTGCTTGCTGGCGCTCTTGTTGCCCATGTCTTTTACGTGATTGGCAAGGCCCTCACCCCGTAATATCCTCACTCCATCAGCCCTTCTGGATCTACATATCCAAGATAAACTGCCTCATGCCCCTTGAACCTCCGCACAATCTTCTCAACATCCCTTTGAGGCACAGAATTATCAAACAGCAATTGGCGTGTTTGAGTGTGTGATTGCCTTAGATAGAATGAGGCTACGTCTACTGTCACAAACTCGATGGAGTGCCCTGGGTCACCAATAAGGAATGGATTTGTCCAACCCATCTTTGTGGCAAACAATCCGGCAAGGGTCCGTACCCTCCGTATGTCCTCATGTGAATTGACCACCACAAGTGACTTTTTGCAATGGAGGACGTTGGCCATTGCTATCAACACAATCTTGGTCGTCCAACCAAGTCTTCTACCACGTAGAAAGTCAGAGCGGGTGACCGTAGACCTAAAATCTTGTTGATTGCGGAGTCCAAGCGCCTGTTGGAACAACGCAACCTGTTTGTCTGTGCGTGTTATGTTTGGTGGGCTCATTTCGTTGTCCTTTCTAGATCTACCTGTTCCTCGTAACAAAATGTAAGTACAATCCCCCACTTGTAGGCATCATCAGCAGAAATCTCTGGCATGGCATCTCCATGCTCGGCCTTCCACTCGCTAAACTTTTCATCAAACAGTGCAGCGTCTACAACGTCCATTTCGACGTTGACCTTTTGCGGTAACAACATTGACGCCTCGTACCTAGACTCGACAATTACGACAGGGCATGGCGGTGCAGATGGTTTTATATTCGGCTTGCTCATTCTGCCCCCAATCTAACGGACGCAAGCGGTGCAGCAATCAAGTTGTTTGTGATTATTTCTGCCCATAACGAGGCGTGATCTGCCAGTGATTGCAGCGTGTATTCTGTCAGGGCATGTTGCACAAAGACCTTTCCGTTACGCAGATAGACAATAGACTGCTCGCCGCAAAGGGCGTCACGCATAACAAAAGGCCCGTGCTTATCATCAACATCGTATCCGAGAAGTTTGATGGACACGGCTACGGCATCAATCAACTTTTTGATGGGCCCTCTTGGATTATCTACTTTGACGTATCCTCTTGGTGATATCACATCATCTGCTAACTTTTCCGTCCAATGGCTGTAGTGGTGACAGACAAAGCATGATACATGGCCTGGATGATCTATCCTGTCACGCCGAAACTCTATACTTCCACATTTTGGACAATGATAAACACCGAGCCGTCGAATCGTTCCAAGACATTTTTCACAATTACAATCACTCATGGCGTTACTCCTTCCGTATTTTGCACTTCAAATACATGAATTGAGTCCAGTCTCCCATAGTTTGTTTTCCCAGAACTAACCGTCCCGACGTATGCAATAACACCATCTGGCATATCGCTATCGCTACTGATTAACAAGAAAGTACGCTTTACTATTGCCGGTTCTGCTGGATCAATAAGTGCTGCGAGATAGATATTAAAATATACGACTTCTCCAAATGGGGCTTGTACGCCTAAAACCTCGGCATCTTCTGGCATTAGCAATACTGTTTCTTTTCTATTTGTTGGTATAAAGTATTCATGGACTTGTTTCATGGTAGCACCCCAAAGCACGTAGCCAACAGCCCTGCTCCTGCTAGAATTATGAGGAACGCTCCTGCCCAAAATAGACATTCTTTGTCACGCATTGGTTATCTTCCCGTCTTGTGTGCTTCGTAGGCCCCATCAGGCCATACGACGATTAAAAGTTTGCGTGGTTCTGCCCTGGTGTTTCTGATCACATGCCAGGTACCAGATCCCCTTATTGGTTCACCGTTGAGGCTGACCCACCCCTTTGGTTGTTTGGGAAACGCTACGATGACCCTACTCTTGTCGATGATATCCATGTTCCTCGTAAGATATGGACGGGTGCCAAGAACGGTCACGCCGTTTCCCTCGCAGAATGCACGATTGGCATCGTGTGTTGGAGGATGGACAATGACTTCCAGCCCCAACTCCAACGCCATTTGGTGGGCGTCACAATCAACGCCCTTACAATCTCCGTGACGGAGTCGTGTCGCCCCCTTTGACTTGAGCCCTTCGAGGATGGCCACACCCACCTTCTTTTGCTTCTCTGTCATTCCTTCGCGCGATCCTGACACTCCAATATCGAATTGCTTCATCAACTTCTCCTTTCTGGATGTGGGTTGCAGAATGTTCTGCCGAAAATGGTGATGCCCCCATCTACGCAGATAGATATCAAGGCCACGGCCCTGGCCACCTTATTGAATACGTTTGCCGTCTCACCCTTCTTTTTACTGCGATAGAGAAGGATGTCGCCCTTGGAGCCTAACAGGGTGGCCGTTTCCCCTTTGGTGGCGTCCAACTCCTCCCAGAGGTCCTCGAAGGGACTCTTATGCATTTCTGGCACATGGAGCATCACGGCTAATTCCAACGTGTCTGCAAGTGGGTGGTATGTTTCCATGTTGTTGCCTTTCTTTGGTGGCGGCGTTACATTCTCAACGTACCAAATGGTACCTCTTATGGAATATCGAATATTGACCAAGCCATCCTATGCACGAGGGATGGCTTTTTTTATTCGGCTAGATCAAGCGCCGCCTCACCCTTTTCCTGCAAGAGTTCATAGCATTCACGGCACAGCACTGTATAATAAGACACGGAACAACGACTATCTTTGGACCATTCTTTTAAGTTTTTGATTTCACCATCAATTTATACACCCGTTCCTTTGTTGCTATTGCACATCTTTTCTTTACTTATCGCATCTTCGATTTTAGTTCCTTTCTTTATTCTATCGTACAATACGTGATAATTGACTCGGCAGCGTTTATCTTCTGTCCACTGTCGTAAGGTCTTTTTTTCTCCCCACGCTTCGTATTGTTTGACGTTGTAAATCGATCCAAGCAACGATCCTTTACGATGCTCTTTTGGCGCAACTAGGGCCTCATCGAAACTCATCCCTTTTTGCATCCTCGCCCGTACGGCCTGCCGTGATATTCCATGCTTTTTGTATAACTCTTTTTTTGTCACGATCATTACCTTTCACAGTGGGTAGTAGGTTATTTGTAATCCGTACTCAGCGGCCTTCGAGATATGAATGTCGAGTGGCGGGTCTCCTGGTTGCCGTTTGGACATGGCCTCGTCAAATTTTTCAGGGTTGACGACCTCAACCGTCACCGTTCCACTACCAACGCCGCTAATTGAGTACGACTCGTGTTTTACGCTAACGCTCATCACAAAACCTGGTGGCATGTAACTGCTAGCTTTTTTTGTCATAATTTTAGTCTTTCCGTGTTGTTGCCTTTTATCCTGTTCGATTGTATAGTTGCGGAGTACCTACAGTTGGAAACTCCTTAGCTCCTTAGCTTCTATCAACGAGTATCGACTAGCCCCTTCCCTGCACGAGAAGGGGCTTTTTTTATTCGTCTCCTAGTTTAGTTTGAGTAGGTCTTGTCGGAAACGGCAGCCATGCGTCGTTTCACTTCTGCCGCCATGCAGATGAGCGCATCCACCCCAGCCTCATTCTCAAACTTCAGGATGCAAATGTTCTCGTTTGCTTCTGCGGGGTCATACTGTTCGCCTGTGGTCTTGCCTTTGACCCTGTCGAAATAGAGGGCCTGTGATCCTTCGTGCTCTGCGATAACGATGCCAGTTTGCCCTTTGCCTAAGACGATTACAGGGCCTGTTTGAGGTTCTGATTGTGTGGGCTGTTTGAATTCTCCGTTGGAGTAATATTTACATCGCCCAAGAAACGGTTTGAAGTGGCTAGCGAGGAAACTACAATCAATCTCGTTGTAGCCCTCGTCAAAACCTTGCATGTGCACACAGGAACAACAGGTGTATTTCGAGTCTAGTGCCATCGTCATTCTCCCAAAAAGATAATTTTGTTCTCTCGCCCATGCTTATCTCTAACATAAAACGCGCTGCCCTTCGGCATCTCCACCACAGAAAAGTAGTGATACACATGGATTGCACGCCTGATAACGTCAATCATTGTGCCTGCTCCAGTCTCCTTTTTTATTTCCAGCAATTTTTTGTGTGTGATGGGGTCCATGACAACATGGATCTGTTTGGCCTCCTCCTCATTCTTTTTTCTCGGCATATCCGCCTCCATAGTGGTTATGTACAATAAATACACATCTGGTGTGCTTTTGTCAACCACAAATAAGAGATGTTGTTGAAACGTAAGACGTATTTTTTTGTTTATTCTGTGGGTGGGATGATGTGATCTGTTACAAGTGATCTAGGCTTGGAGTCTTTTTGTGGTGAGGGCCTTACCGTCGGCCTTTAGAGGGAATAGGCGGCATGAGATGGCGTAGCACCCATTCTGCTCTGCTTCAGGCAACTTCGAGAGGACCTCTAAGGGCTTGATGCCGAGGTTTTTGGCCCTGACCTTGAGGTCGATATGCAAACAATCCCTGATTTCCAAATATAGCCGTTTCCAGCAACTCTCGTACATCTCTGGTTGGCTAGCAAAGCCCATTTCCCAAACGTGTTGACGAAGGCGTCTGTTGATGAGCGCACGGGGCGTCATTTCAGGAGAGCCATCTGTGGGCGGGGGAGAGAAGATCAACTCCTCCGTTGCCTCTTTTGCTGCGTCCTCTGCATCCTGCCTTACCTCAAGCGTGGTCATGCGTTGGTTGAGGGCTGCCAGTTCCCGCTCTGCCTCCAATTGTTTTTTATAGATTGCAGTTGTTGCGGCAAGTGATGTCTGTGCCGCGATGAGGGATTGCAGGAAGGGGTCGTCTGTCTGTTCCTGCCCAACAACATAGACTCCTGTTTTCCGCAAGGTTGGGAGCACTTCCCTTGTGACCCATTTTTGGAATTGTCTGGCCTGTGGTTTGTTTGAACGCATGATCAAACAATACAGCCCCGACTCTGAAATAACTGTTGATTCTTTAGGGCCTGTTGACGTGTCGGTTTTTACGACGTGTCTATCATCGTCGTCTAATTTACTAGTAGCGTCACGAGAGTTTGCTATTTCTAGAACGTCACACACATCTTTAGCAACGAACCACGGCTCATTTTTGATCATGACCGTTCTGACTTGGTTACCGTTAAAGTTAAAACGCTTAATATCTGCTGATTTCATCGCAAAGTCTCCTTATAGTTCAGTCTTTTTGTTGTTCGTGTTTTTTGATATAGTCCCTAAGCGCAGAACGCACCATCTCAGCGATAGCCGTATCCGTTTTCTCCTTTTGTTTTGAGAGCCAAAGCCAGATGTCATCGGATAAATATAATTGAAATAGCTTTTCCATATCATCACCTCCTCATTACAGTATGATGATATAACAAGACGGAGTCAATTCAAAAGTAGTTTGTAGTGGGGTGCGCCATAAAACGAACGGAAAGGGGGCTAGAAGAGACGAGTCACGGCTTGTCTGTGGCAGAAGTCATCCTGGCCATAACTTTGTTCCAGTGGCCCTCTGCCTCTTTCTTAGTTCTACCGTAGACACACAGTTCATGCTCAACAAACGGCGTTTTAAGCAGGCTTGGCTGGCGATTTAACGAGTCGTACAGGCATTCTGCCCACCATATTTTACCGCCACCACGGACATTGGCGTGATAAACAGCAGGTTGAGTTTTGCAGATTGGACAACAAAGTAGCTCGCTCATCATAACTCCTCTGACGGGTGCCTCGCAGTAGAGAAAAGTTTGATGACCGCCTTACAGGTCTCTTTGTCATAGTTTCGAGGCATTCGTTCTGTCCTATTTAGAAATAGTTCCTTGCCTATGTATGAGTAGACCTCGGCAGCCGTCAAATCGTATCGCCTTTGGTGTTCCATAATCACTGAAACAGTTTTGGTGCGTAGCAGGCGTAACTCCTTGTTGGCCATCGTTCCCTGTGGGTTATAAGTTCCTGATAAGCATTTGATTCTGGCATCACACGGTTTGCACACCCAGTAGTCGAAGTTATGCAGGGTTTTATTACCAGGATATAGAAAGTTACCACGCAATATAACGGCGGCCTGCCCACAGTATGGGCATTCTTGTGGTTTGTACCCGCGCGGCAGTTGGACTGGTTGCGGGAATGCCTTTTGAGCAAGACGCCCCTTTTTTGTTTTCTGCGATGGAACAAGTTTCTCTTTGTGGCAACGGCGTATATGACGGTCTAAGTTCTTTTGTGATGCACAACCAACGCCGCAGTGTTGGCAGGTAAAGGGCAACACCTTGACACTCTGTCGTGTAACTATCTTGCGTACCATAAGTATCCTCCTCTAATGTATTACGTATAACCTAACAGCATTCAAATTCCACAGCAATAGAAAATTTGAATCGATAGAGTATGCACGATGAAAACTCTATAGGAGGTCTTTGGCGAAAAATTGAAGTTGACTTCTCCCTCCTGTTTACCTTATTGTAAACATAGAAAGGAGAAGCCATGTTTAAAATTGGGTTACGCTTAAAAAAGATACGCGAAAAATTGGGAATAAGCCAGGCAGAAATGGCCAGACGTATGGCTGTGGCAAGAAATGTCTATTGGAGGATAGAGCGAGGTCTCGTTCCTTCCCCGCGACTTAACACTGTTGAAGATTTGTGCGCCGCCCTTGGTGTCACGCTTTCAGAATTTTTTGAGGAGGAGGATGTAAATGAGAACAAAAAAATGCAATAACGACCTTGTCATGAAGCAAAAGCAAGGATTGGAGTTAGATGCTGTCCCGGGTGATCGGATATCATGGTTGGAAATGAGTAGTTATTTTGGCGACATTGAATGGTCATGGAAAAATTGGTTGCCAAAGGGTTTATTGACGATTCTAGCAAGCGATCCTGGTATAGGAAAAAGCGCCATAGCGTTACGTATGGCGCAGACGTTTATTCAAGGCTGTGTGTGGCCTGACGGTACTTCGTTCTCAGATGATAAAGGATCTGTTCTTTGGTGTGAAGCAGAATCTGCAGAGGCGATCAATATAAGTCGTGCGGCATCTTGGAAAATACCGATGGAATATCTTTTAAGCCCGCTCAATAACATTCCACCAATTGCCATTAAATTGGACAGGGAGGATCACAGAAATGCTTTAAAAGTACAGTCAATACGAAATGATATTAAATTGGTCATTATTGACAGTCTGAGGGGCATTCACGGGGGCGAAGAAAACTCTAGTGATATTATTCAAGTTCTCATGTGGTTGGCAGAACTGGCAAGAGACATCCAGAAACCCGTTTTGTTGACACACCATCTGCGAAAGAAAAACAGAAGTGACAGCAATGTTGTAACGCTAGACAGGCTCAGGGGATCTACTGCTATTGTGCAGCCTGCACGCATGGTATGGGCCTTAGATACTCCTGATCCTACGACACCCAATAACAAACGCCTGTCAGTGATCAAGTCTAATATCGCACGATTTCCAGATCCTTTAGGGTTTTCTATCACTGGAACTGGAATAGTTTTTGGTTCGGCACCACAAAAACCAAAGGCAAACACAGTAATAGAACGCGCCAAATTTATCCTACTGGATATTCTCAATAAGGGGCCATTAGTAGCAAGCGAAATTTTAGAGCAGTTAATAAAAGAAGGAGTTTCCAAAAATACTGTTTACAGGGCACGAAAAGAATTAGGTCTTGTGCAGTTTCATAAAGGAAAACAAGTATATTGGAGTATCCTGCCGTGCAGTGATGATGAGTTTGATTGAACGTTTCCCAAAAAGGGGGGAGGGGGGAAACATGGGAAACGTGGGAAACATGGGAAACGAGAGGGAATGTGGGAAACATGGGAAACATGGGAAACATGGGAAACATGGGAAACATGGGAAACGATATATAAAACAAATAATTATAAATATATATATATTTAAGTATCCCCCCACGTTTCCCACATTCCCATCATTCCCCCCTCCCCTCTTTATGAAATAACACCAGCATTTTTATGATCACTTGAACGGAGGAAAAATGGGCACTAGAACACAAGTTCTTCCGCAGAAAAATAACAAAAACAGTGTGGAAGTTGGGCAAGGCCAGCCATATCGCTATAATCAAATCTAGATTTTTGAAGAGTCTTAAACGACCACAAGTGGAGATTTTGATAAATGGCGATAACAATAAATGCATTGGCAGCCCCTCAATTTAACCTACCCATCAACGTTTTGGCTCAGTTGGACACTACAGGAGGAGGGGCAGCGTGGGCCTGGACCCTTTTGGACAAGCCCTCTGGTTCTGCCGCAGTCCTCAGTAATCCTGCCCTGCAAAATCCTGCAATAACTCCAGACATAACGGGAACATACTTACTGCGCTGTATCATTGACGGCGTAACATCTGAGTTCGCAGTGTTCTCTGTGATTGCAGATAGAAGTTTGCTACGTGTTCCGGCAGCAGGAGAAGGAGCGGCAAACTTAGGCGGGGCGTTGGCAGGTGCTCGTAGTTGGGCAGAGGCGTCCAACGAACGCTTCCGTTTTTATGACCGGTGGATGGAAACAGGCCCTGCTGTGATCTGCAAGAACATTTCAGGTGGAGCAGTAACAAGAGGAAGTTTGGTTTATGTGAATGGGACGGCCCTTTTGTACAACGCGTTACCAGAAGAACATACAGTCCCGACGGTAGACCTTGCAGACGCAACAGCAATGACGACCCTTGGCACCGTTGGAATGGTATTGGGGAAGGCGGGACATCAGGCAGACTCTGTAGCCAACAACGAGCTTGCAGTCGTGATGTTTGGTGGCATCGTAGAGGGCCTCAATACGCTAGGCAAGGCTGTCAATGACCCTGTATATGTGACTAATGTTGCAGGCACCTTTGGTTGGACCCCAGGAACGTTTAAACACCTTGTAGGGTATGTGGCAAAGGTAGATGCTGCTATAGGTGCTATTTCGATTGCTCCCGCCCGCTTCCAAACATTCTTGGACGCATCCGATACTCCATCAACCTATGCAGGACAAGCACTGAGGATAGCAAGGGTCAATGCCGGTGAAACGGCACTTGAGTTTATTGATCCTGCAAGTGCCCCAGAGTTGGCAACTATTGTTGTTGGGTCGGTGGACAGTGGAGACACGGTTGAAAATGTTTCAGATCCCGCTTACTTACATGAAAATGGCGTTACGGACGGATTGGCAGCGGCGATTGCCGCTGCTGGTTCGAGTGATTTGATTTACATCCGGCCTGGGGATTACGTAACACTGGCTGATTTAGTATCAAGTGCGTCGATAATAGGCGCAGGTAGAGGCGTAACTACAATCAGAAAAGGCGGGACTGCAAACGGTCGCGCGCTTAACATGAGCACGTCCTATACGCGACTGCAGAATATCACAGTTGAAACGATACTAACCCCGTTGGCTGGGACAGAGATTCTGCTAGTTAATGGTCTTGGGTGTATTATTGACAACGTAAATGTTGTTGGCCCCAACGTTACCGGAACGTTGACTGCCGGTGTCCGTATTTCTAGCAGCAATCCACTCGTGCGCAACCTTACGTCTAACTTGCAAGTCACGCCAATTGAAGTTTCTGGTGACGGTGGTGTTTATGAGTCATTAACCGCGTCAGGAGGAACACCAACAGGCACGCAGTTGATCACTGTTTCTGGTGATAACAATCAATTTAAAGATGTAGAAGCATTTGCTACGGCAGCAGGTGCTCTCATTGCGATGGTTTACGTCACCGGTGATGGAAATGAATTCGATCATCTTGTTGCAGATGCCAGCACGTTTGCTAATGTGTACGGTTTATATTTGTTTCAAGCACTAAAAGCAATTTTCATCAATAGCACAATATCAACGAATGACTTTTACGCGTTGTTAGCAATTAACTCTACTGAAATAATAGTTAAAGATAGCACGATAACTTCGGATGGTGCTGATGCCGTTATTCAAATTAACGTGTCTGGCGGAAATTCCGTTGAAAATATTCGTTTTGAAAATTGTAAAATACCTGCACCGAATGGGTATTCTATCGGGGTAACTTTGGCTGGTGGTACAGATACCTGTAAAAAATTGAAAGTTTTGCAATGTGATCTTCAGTCAAGCCTGACTAATTTTTCTGCTGTTCATTTTGTCGAAAACGGCGGCTATAACTACAATGCACTAGTACAAGATAACGAGATAACTTATGGGCTTGCTGGAGCGCGTGGTGTGACCACCACCGGTAGCTATCGTCTTGTTGTGGACAACAACACGTTTTTAATGGGCGCTTATGCCAATACTTACGGAATCTACGCTACTACAGGTAATGACCAAAGTTTCGTAAACAACAAATATATTAGTTCAGGTTCTACAACTATCGGAATTTACACAGCGCCAGCACTTAAATTAGATGTTAGTGGTAATCTGTTTAATTTTTCTGGTCCAACTGCTGTTGCTATAGCATATAAAACATTCACAAGTGCGCTCGGAGCGACAATAGAGAAAAACATTCTTTATTTGACTGGTGATAACGCTATAGGTATTACGGTAGACTCGTTTATTCTTGCGGTTGCTATTACTGGTAACATTCTTTTTATGCAGGGGGCCTCTACAACAGCGTCAGCAGGAATTTATTTACAGAATAACTGCAATACTACCATTTCAGGTAATTACATTTATATGCAGACTGCTGGCGGTGCTGTTGATGAGGCAAAAAAGACCGCTATTATCGGAGACTTTACGACTAACACAACGAAGGGGATCATTGCTAGTAATACGATTGAACGGGTCGGTGTCGAGAATTACTTGAATGTTGGGGCGGGGCATAAGGTTCTTGACGGCGGTGGCGTGACGCTAAATGCGCTTATTTAGGTTCAGGCGCTGTGTACTTTTCGATAAGCGCCTGCTTTTTCCTTGCTCCAGCAAGTAGCATATCCTCGAACCTGTCTAGTTGTTCAAAAACGTTTTTGTAAATTTCTTGGATGGTCTCTTTTGAAAGGTCGATCCCTCCTGTCGCAAACCCGACGAGTTGTCCAAGTTCAGCCTTTACTTTCATAACTCTTTTCATCATGTTCTCCTTGTTTTGGTGAAAAAATAAAAAAGTAACAAAATGATTTGCTTTTGTCCACCACTATTGTATCATGCATGATGTAACCAAGTGTTTTAGGAGGAGATTATGACTATTTATGTTGATGATTTAACAAAAATTGTAGGTGAGATATCACCGCGACTGCGTAAGTTGGGGCGGGACTGGTGCCATATGGCTACAGATGACAATTACGACGAGTTGCATGAGATGGCCACGAGGATTGGTTTGAAGCGTGAATATTTCCAACATCGCCATTCCGTGCCGCATTACGACTTGACGCCCAACATGAGGGGCAAGGCTGTTGGGCTTGGTGCGGTAGAGGTGAGCGGGCGTGTGTTTGTGGATCGGTGTGCGGTGACTGCAATGGGCGGGAATGGTGACGCAGTTGGAGTGTTGCATCCAATCGTTGCAGCCACACGCCTGTACAAGCCCTGGTCAAAGT
>Ga0180008_1001630_pt1 | contig 13614 bp, 8 predicted proteins | sample MM_PW_MetaG_FD_121121 | JGI IMG/M metagenome (GOLD analysis project Ga0180008, IMG submission 121121) | Groundwater microbial communities from the Aspo Hard Rock Laboratory (HRL) deep subsurface site, Sweden - MM_PW_MetaG | ecosystem: Environmental > Aquatic > Deep subsurface > Groundwater... | reverse complement strand
TTGTCTATTAGCCAAAAGTCCGTGGATGTCTGCTGTTCCTGCTACATCCAACTTCGCCCCCGGCGCTGTCGTCCCGATGCCGACGTTACATCCAGTAATCTCCAGATAGTTATTACTATCGTCAAATGCTACCAGTGGCCCAGCTACCTGCCCTATTGCCCACCCATCTGGTGCTACCCATCTATTATTGCCCAAGTCCTCTGATACCAGCGAATCTCCAAGCGATGTTGCATCTGGAGTAAACTTAGGTATGTAATTTAGAGTACCTGATACAGAACCAGGTCCTGTCAAACCTTGAGGGCCAGTAAGACCAGTTGGCCCAGTAAGTCCAGTAGGACCAGTTAATCCCATAGGACCGGTACTACCAGTGGGACCAGTTAATCCTTGAGGACCAGTAGCTCCACTATCTCCCTGTGGACCGGTTAATCCTTGAGGTCCAGTGGCTCCAGTGAGACCCATGGGGCCAGTGGGTCCAGTAAGCCCTTGCGCTCCAGAAGGCCCTGTTAAACCTTGAGCTCCAGTATCGCCCTGGGGACCTGTCGATCCAGTAGGACCAGTTAGACCAGTAGGTCCTGTAAGTCCTGCACCAGTATCGCCCTGGGGACCAGTAGCTCCACTATCACCTTGTGGACCTGTTAATCCGGTAGGACCTGTAGGACCAGTAAGCCCAGTGGCTCCGGTGTAGCCTTGTGGTCCAGTGAGCCCAGTAGGTCCGGTTAAGCCTGTTGGTCCCGTATCTCCTTGCGGGCCAGTCAAGCCTTGGGCTCCAGTCGCACCAGTGGGTCCAGTAAGACCAGTAGGGCCAGTAAGCCCTGTGCTACCAGTATCTCCTTGAGGTCCGGTGAGACCTGCGCCAGTATCTCCCTGCGGACCAGTGAGACCGGTAGGCCCTGTAAGTCCAGTTACTCCAGTATCTCCTTGGGGACCAGATGGCCCTGTGAGTCCTTGTGCTCCAGTATCGCCTTGAGGACCGGTAGGACCAGTTGGCCCAGTTAACCCCTGTGCCCCGGTGTCTCCCTGCGGACCGGTCAGGCCAGTTGGGCCAGACGGACCAGTAAGCCCTACGGCTCCAGTATCACCCTGGGGACCAGTGAGCCCTTGAGGACCGGTTGATCCGGTAGGACCTGTTAAGCCAGTCGGTCCTGTCAATCCAGTAGCCCCAGTTAGGCCCGTAGCTCCAGTAGCTCCTGTTGGTCCTGTAAGGCCAGTAGCTCCCGTGTCTCCTTGAGGACCAGTTAGGCCAGTTGGACCCGTCAGTCCCGTAACTCCAGTTTCGCCAACTGGGCCAGTGAGACCTTGTACTCCAGTCTCACCTTGTGGACCAGTCAGTCCTTGAGATCCAGTTGCACCAGTTGGTCCCGTAAGGCCCATGGGACCAGTAGAGCCGGTTGGACCAGTAAGGCCATCCACTCCAGTAACACCCTGCGGCCCAGTCAAGCCCTGAGGACCTGTTGATCCAATAGGACCAGTAAGACCTGTCGCGCCAGTTAGGCCAGTAGGACCTGTCTCTCCCGTAGGCCCAGTCAAGCCAGTTGGCCCCGTATCTCCCTGAGGTCCTGTCAGGCCATGCGGTCCAGTTTCTCCTATCGGCCCAGTATCTCCTTGAGGACCAGTGCTACCAGTTGGTCCTGTTAGACCTTGAGGCCCCGTCGATCCCGTATCGCCAGCTCCTCCCGTACTACCAGTAGGTCCTGTTGCGCCACTGTCTCCTTGGGGGCCAGTTAGACCAGTGGGACCAGTAGATCCGGTATCACCTTGAGGACCTGTCAATCCTTGTGGACCGGTAGATCCCGTGTCTCCTTGAGGACCGGTAAGTCCAGTGGGTCCCGTGCTTCCAGTATCACCATGTGGTCCTGTTAATCCAGTAGGACCTGTGAGTCCAGTCGCTCCCGTCTCTCCTACTGGACCAGTCAATCCGGTAGGTCCAGTTAACCCGGTTGCTCCAGTGTCCCCTTGGGCTCCAGTATCTCCCTGTGGACCGGTGCTTCCTTGTGGCCCTGTAAGCCCAGTAGCTCCAGTAAGCCCAGTGGGTCCGGTTAACCCAGTGGCTCCAGTGTCTCCAGTGGGACCCGTGAGTCCTGTAGGACCAGTATCTCCTTGAGGTCCAGTTGCTCCAGTCTCTCCTATTGGTCCTGTAGCGCCAGAGTCCCCTTGCGGGCCGGTCAATCCAGTAGGTCCGGTAGCACCAGAGTCTCCCATAGGCCCAGTTAGACCTTGAGGACCTGTTGAGCCAGTATCACCAGCTGGCCCTGTTAGGCCATCCGGACCCGTTGCGCCAGTATCGCCTTGGGGTCCTGTAAGCCCCTGTGGACCAGTAGAGCCCGTGTTACCCTGGGGGCCAGTTAATCCAGTCGGACCGGTCGCGCCACTATCTCCTTGAGGACCGGTTAATCCAGCCGGTCCTGTTGCGCCAGTCATTCCAACTGGTCCGGTTAAACCTTGCGGCCCGGTAGATCCAGTATTGCCTTGAGGGCCAGTTAAACCCTGGGGTCCGGTAGATCCTGTGTCGCCAGCAGGCCCCGTCAATCCAGTGGGTCCTGTTGCGCCAGAATCACCTTGTGGGCCAGTAATGCCCTGCGGCCCTGTGCTTCCGGTAGGTCCCGTTAATCCCATAGGTCCGGTTGAGCCAGTACTTCCTTGAGGACCAGTACTTCCAGTGTTGCCTTGCGGTCCTGTAAGCCCCTGTGGTCCCGTTAGGCCCGTGGGTCCAGTTAATCCTTGAGGACCAGTAGGTCCCGTAAGGCCAGTTGGTCCCGTTGGCCCAGTAAGTCCAACAGGACCCGTAAGACCCTGCGGCCCAGTAGGTCCGGTAGGACCAGTTAAGCCGGTAGGTCCAGTCAATCCTTGAGGACCAGTTAATCCCATAGGTCCAGTCGGCCCAGTTTGCTGGAACTCTATCCACGCAGTATTTGCTGCATTTCGGACTTTTAGTATCGGCATATCTATTTTCTATCTGGATAACGGATAGGTCTTCTCGTATCTCTCGGGACTCCAATTGCTGTGCTCAAGATACCATCCTTTTGGTTCCCAGAGATCATATAACGACCGGAAGTATCCCTCGTATTGCTCTGCTACTCTTTCCATCGAATAGTTCTCAATTGCCCACTTACGACAAGCATTATTATCTAGTGATGGCACAGAAGTTGCCGCGTGCATAAACTCATTAAATGTACGACATCTATATCCGGTGATTCCAGGTAATATCGTCTCAGTGAATGCTCCCCAATCGGTAGTAATTACAGGGCATCCTGTCATCTGAGCCTCAACTGCTACTCCTCCATAGGGCTCTAGATATATTGTAGGGGCAAAGGATGCTATTGCTCCTCCCATCAATCTAGCTCTCTCCTCTGGCCCAACTGATCCCACAAACTCAATGTGGTTGCCCTTGATATCAAGTCCTTCCACTTCATTCTTCAAAGTTCCTTGGCCAGCTATGATGAGTCTTGCGCCTATCTCTCTCGTGACTTGTACTGCTATCTGTATACCTTTGCGACGTATTACTCTGCCCATGTAGAGATAGTAATCCCCATCATGCTTACCCATTGGAAAATCTTCAGGATCAAAGTAATTCGGAATTACACAATCGTACCAGCTGCCATCGTTCTGCCCAAGCAACCCATAGAGATAATGCATCCAGGCATAGCTCTCGAAGACTTTATACTTAGCAAAGACTCCTCGGTATCCTATGCCAGCCTCTACTGTCATGGGAATGCCGACCGTATTAACAATAGGCAACTGGTAATTCCCAAACGTTACCAGCAGAAAGTCTCTCTCTCGTCTCCTCTTCAGGATCTCCCGGCTAGCATTCTCGTTAAATGTCTTATATGCATGATCATCTGGCGCATGCTTGAAGAACTCACTTCTCCAGTCATAGTCTCCATATGCTCGGATTCTATCTTCGTTTGATACACACTCCACTAGTTCAGAGCATACAGCTTCTGATCCTTCTCCAGCGTATAGTATAACTTCGTGACCATTATCTGTCAACATCTTTGAGAGCTTAAGGATCTTCTGGGTGTATGCACACGAACTATAATCTCTGTGTACTGGCACGTGAGCTAGTCCCAAGAGATGGAATCTAAAAGTTCTTGAGAGCTCTCCGCTCCACCCACAACTAAATGTATTTCCAGTAGGACCTAGAGTTTCTGGATGCCTAGAATCTTCCTTATTTTCCTTGCCTGATGATGGTCTGGTCCAGTATCTTCCATTCTCTCCATCAGGCCACACTGATCTTCCTTCTCCAGTATGTTTTGCATATTGATCTTCAAGCCACACTGACCGCATACCAGACTTCGCCCACACTTCTCTATCCCACTCAGCTTCACTTTTTACGTTACTGTACTTTCCAAGCTTCTTAATGTCTGCCATTCTTTTGAGATTAGGACTTCCTATCCAACCATTCCACCAAGCATGGTTTTCGTCAATGCGCCATCTGGGATGATCGTAATATCTCTGACCAGAAGAAGTAGAGTAGGAAGTTGATGTATCCACCGCACCATACTTTTTGAACTCATCATCTAGTACAATACCAATTACTCCTATTTCTGGTTGCTCTTCTAGAATCTCTATCGATGTCTGCAAATATCCGGACTGAATAAACTCCCAGTCATCTTCGCAACAAAAAGCGTATTTTGTCTCCACCATACTCAGTAACTTGTCTGCTGCCCACGCTGGGCCATGGCTTTTTCCGTGAATATAGATATCGAAAAGATGTCCATATTCTCTAACTATATCCTTATGAGTTGCGGTATCCTCACTGTCGTCCAGCATAATTATTCTTACTGGGTAGTTTATAGTATCCAGAAGTGAGCTAATCGTTCTCTTTAGTAGATCGAATCTTTTGCAGCTAAGTACAATTACGGTCACGTCACTATCAGGCTGTTTATTGGTGATCTCATATTTCAGATTATCAAGAACTTGTACCACCGCGCCGTATATATGTGGAACGTAGCGATCCCAGTCAATTTCATGTACTGTCCCCTTAGCTTCCAGTTGCGCATCTAGCCATGAGGCAGTCAATATATGAGGATGTAATTCATTTCGCTCGGTATCAAGCCATTCACAAATGCGTATAATACGTCCATATCGCTGCGCTGTGCAAATGACCTCGGCAGGATTCTGGACATGTTGGAGGCAATTGTAGATCCATACTTCATCGAATGTATCTCCTAGTTTAGCACTTTCGGCTGGCTGGTGGATATATTCAATTCCTGCTGCCTTATAGCGGGCCGATACCCATTCAGGCCAGTTCCCTGGATCAAGTACAGCAGATCGTCCTCTGTTACGGCATTTGAGCAGCAGTGACACCGGCCCTCCACCAATATCAAGTACACTCCTCCCGCCCAAATCTATAGGAGGGGCAAACCATCCCTCACCACTGACCGGCTCCAATCCCATAAATTTTGCATAGTGAAGCTGTTTTGCCTCCTCATCCGCCGTGTTAGTACAATCACCCCACCAATCTTCCTCGCTCATCATTGCCTCTTTCCTTCCATCTTCTTTGCCTGATTACGACGTGTCTACCCATGGCATACCAGCATATGGATGATCCGGCTCGTCATTCTTCACCTTTGCTTGAGATAGAATTTCGTTCCTCTCTAGTTTAGACAAACGACTAAGAATATCTTTCTCTATCGTAATAATTCTCTCCAGCAATGCCCTGAGCTCTTCATTCATGCTGTAATTTCCCTTATTTCAGATGTTTGTCTCAGTTTAGGAGTCTTTACCTCTAGCTGAGTAGATGATATTACGAATCGAATCTCTTCTATCATAAAATCCGCCTCGATATCTAGATACTGCCCAGTCACCTGGTCACCGAGTCTCCAGTCGGTATAATATCGTGTCCCAAGTGTCTCTGTTGGCTGAAAAACAAATCCTTCTCTAGGCTTCTGATTCTCCAGGACAGCTTGTCCCTCTGCGGTTAGCTGTCCAGTCTCATCGAGATCTTGCCTATCAATCCTAATGCCATGATATCCCCACGTCTCTTCCAAATCAGTATCTCTTACGTTTACAATAACGCGATCTTCTTGTGATCCTTGTCCAAGTACAGCTACTTCTGTAGCTCCATCGAATCCCACTCTCCAGTATCTAGGATCAGACATGTTACCATTAACTAGAGAATATATCAATGGATCATTTCCTTCAGGATTATTGATCCTGAGATCTCTTCCAATCTGAGGAGAAGCGGTTTCAAAAGTGAACGTGGAGAAGTCATTACTCAGTGTAACCATGTAATCAAAATCGTTAGCTTGGTCTCTAATGGTTCGAGTATATTCATGCAACCTTTCGTATCTCGCTTCCCATGTGTCTGAGTATTCTGACTCTCCTCTATCGCCAGCAACTTCAAAGTTTGGAAAGACGCGATCGGGATCTTCCAAACAGCAATGTCGGACGTAGGCTTTCACTACATCGTCTGCTTTGCCGGTTTGTATCTCATAAGCAGAACCAGAGTCAGGTATAATCTGATATTTCCCCAAGATCGACCCAATACCTCTGCCCCAGATTTGTATAGTATCTATATCTGATGCTGGCGTAGTATACTCTACTCTGCGTATAAATCCAGCAAAGTCTTGTATTCTGTTAATATTACCGATTGGCTGCCTCATTACTACTATACGATAATTTGGCTGCATCATTTCAGCGTAGGGAGAGTCTCCCCATATCACAGCGCCAGAGAAAGATCCCCATCCAGAGACTTTCTTGACATATGATAGCGATGTGAAATCTCTGGCTGCATTTTCAAGTCCTATCTCAGCTTGCACGACATTATTTCTGTCGAGCATTACAACTGAGACAATATCTTCTGCCATTCCATTATGCCTCTGGTCCGATTGTGAGCCAGTTCACGGTTGACGATGCAGCTCCATCCAGGTTACCAACTGGATAAGCTATCTCGATAGTTACCTGAGTAGTTGATCCGCCTAACGCAGAACATACTGGTCTGTACGGTATGCCGCCAATGGCTCCAACTGTTGCAAACTGGAAACTTACCCATGTCATTGGAAAGTATGCAAATGCAGATGGAAAAGTAATCACCGCTGTAGCTGCGTTAGCTCCCATCAGTACATTGATAGCCACACAACCTGCATACGCTTTGATTTTCGGAGCAGTAGATGGTCGTAAATCGTAATCTGTTGTGCCAGCAGTCTCCCAGACTGTAGCCGATCCACCCTGCCTTTGAAGTAACTGTATAATACCTTGTCCCACTCGAGAGTAGTTAATCACATCAGCTATGCCTGGGACATACAGGTCGTAACTTCCGCCTTCCATGACCATAACTTCATCTACATAGAAGACGTCATTATTATTTGTGGCAATGAAGTCCAGGTTGACTACCCCAGACCCATCGCCCATATATGTTCCCTCTAGCAATGTCCACGCAGCAGTCGAACTGCTTATATTTCTTGGAAAGTCTTTGGCTACTCCTGCGCCATTGACATCCATGGTAACTTCTCCTACCTCTGCCCAGACTTTTGCTCTAACATAGTACGGGCGAGCATAAGTCTTTTCATCCGGTAGAACATATCTCATATATCCGCCAATAGCAGACGCAGTAAACTTGAACGAGTACTCTCCCCAATTCTTCTGTGTAGTGCTGGCTTCAAGTGTGCCATTAGATACTGCCCACCCAGCAATACTCGCTCCTTCTGCGTGCCCATTCTCAATCTGGTTCAACTGTCTCTGGTATGACCGAGAGTATGGCTGAAGAAACTTTCTATCTTCGCCAATATTTGCACTGGTTAAGTTCACAGATGGATTGGCTACATACACTCGAGCCAAAGGCTCTTCCCACGTAGCTGCTGTTTGCGTTAGTGCTTTTGGGCTAGGAGTAGCTGCCTCAACACCCTTCAGAACTAGTGCTGTAATCGTTCTAGTTGCAGCAACCCATCTCAATACAATTCTATCAATTCTGGGATTGGCTATAGTATCATCAATGGTAAGAGCCTTGGATGCACTATTCTGATACCAATATCCCCTAAGAATTGCTTGTCCGGTATTAACTGTAACGGTCTTCGTTCCGCCTGGAGCATCTACCTCAAGCTCGTTATTTTGCCCAAGTAGCGTTCCACTTCTTTGTAACGATCTATTCTCTGCCTCCGCAAACTCATCGGCAGAGTAAATATAAGGCTCTGCCACGAGTGCATCAGCGTCCCAAAAGCGTGATAGTTCTGCCATAATTGTCTCCCCTAAATCGCTACATATTTATTTCTATAAGAAACAAGCACTCCAGTCGATCCGCAATATTGTGTGCCACTAACCCATAAATGATTCAATCCATTCGTCACGCCCATTTCGCTGGGATCTAGACTTAGGAAAGAAGATCCAGGCGTCTTACTTCCAAGAGACGATACTCCATCCAACTCTATTGTCTTATTTTCACAATCAATCACTAGTGTACTTCCGCCAGGAACTGTATTGTCCCATAGAATATACTCTGAATTGTCAGTATTTTCAAATCTCGGATTATCGAATGGTCCATATACAGTCAGTGTCGGATATACTGGCGCATCACCGGCATTAGTTAACTCAAAGGTATAGTTAATGGCAGCAGCTCCAAACGAGAAAGGAAATACCAGTTTATCATCCGGCGTCCTGAAGTAAAAGCAGCTAGCGGCAGAGAATGAGTGTGAATAGGTTTCCTCTGTTTCATCCCAGTCATACCAGAATGGATCATAAGCAATCAATTGCAGTACAGCTCGCTGTACCACTGGCGTAGGCTGATCAACGGTAGTCCATTCCAAGCCTGCCTGATAATATACATTCAGATAGTAGACATTGCCACTAGGAGCTACAAACTGTAGTCTCATAGCGCCACCAAAGAGATTTACAACATCTATTAAACTTTTGCGCAGGGCAAAAAGCTCTGTTCTGCTACACTGCATCATAGTTAGTGGTAGATTGATAATTCTAGGATTGTACCTAAATGTTATCCAGCTAGCTCCATGCTGATATGGAGCTCTTCTCGTTCTATTATCTACTGGAGGTAGCCCAAAACCAGAGCGTGCAGTAATCATACTCGAGACTCTATCATCAAATGTAAATGATAGACCAGAATCACTTAGTAACCGTATTCCCTCTCGGTGTAGCGGCATTATATTGACTCCACTAGCATTCTTAGCATATTGATATCATCTCTTATCGCCGCTTCGGATTGAGTATTAGCATAATGAGCATCTAGATCAAAGTAATAATTTACTATTTGAGCGCCGCCGTTGGTTGCTATTGCTGGTGCAAAGATGGGCTGCCTATCTAGTCTATCTATATTTTCCATGTCTAATCCACCGGTCCCGCCAGAATAGACTGACTCTCTGGTTGGCTCCCCATTCCCCATGAGATCAGCCATACTATTTCCGCTAATGCCATCAATGCTAGCTACCATCTTATTTCCAGCTGAGGCCATATCAGCCAGTCCTCTTCCCACGCCTGGGGCAGCCTCAGCTACTCTCTCCATAGATTCTGCGACTCTCTCCATTGGATCGACTACATCTGCTATGTCACCGATACCTTTCAAACTAGTCTCGAATGGGTTCCTTTTCAAGTATCTCTCTAGCATCTCGAATCGCCCCTGAAGTTTTGTCTTCGGGGACATTGGTCCCATCCACTCCTCGTAACCAGTGGTCTGGATCTGCACTTTAATAGTCTTATCTGGAATGCCACTAATCCGGTCACCCATGGAGCCAATTTCTTTGGCAGCTTCTACTGCTTTATCTTTCACGCTATTGAGACTTATTCCTATCTCTTTACCAGCAACGCCAGCCTTCCATGCGGTATTATCTAGCTTATTGCCAGCATCTAGAAGCCCTTCTCCAAGCGGAATGAATGACTGGGTTGTAGTAGCAACGTCAGATCGCAATTTGCCCTGATCGATTACAAGGTCATCGATCTTCCCTATTATTTCGTCATAATCCTTCGTTCCTTGCAATGCCCACTGGCCCATGCTGGTACGCATTGCAGCAAACTTCTCATCTGCATCCTTTTCTTGTAGGCCATACTCTTCCTCCAACTTCTTTGTCATATCTTCGGCCTGTCCAGCAGAAAGATTTAGTATCTCCGCGTTCTCTGTAGTGAAGTCAATGAGAAGTTGCCCGAGATGTTTTCTCTGATCTTCTTCTCTTGTCGCATGATCTTCATCCAGCTTCTGTTTCTCGTCTACGTGCTTTTGTGATAGGAGAGTAGACTCTTCAGCATATTGGGATTCTATTTCACTCTTTCTAAGAAGATACTCCTCGCTCTCTTTTTCCTTCTTAGCTTTAAAAGCTCCTTCGGTCTCCGTGGTCTCATCCACGTACTTCTGTTTAATAAGTGCCATGTCTGTAAGATTTTCAGCCACACGATCTTTAACTCTCTCGGTATGATCTTTCTTCTCTCTTTCCTGCCTTAGAGCAAACCAACGTTCGTCCTCAGTCTTCTGTTGCTCATAATTCTCCTTCTTCTTCAGAAGACTTTCCGATAGTTTTGCATTCTCTGCATTTATTCTTTCTTGAATTTTAGTAACTTTATCTGTATCTCCAGCATCTTCAGCAGCCGAGAGCTCTCCCTGAAGCTCTAGTATCTTTTCGCCAGTTGTTCTTTGCGCTTGTAACCTGGCAAGATTGTAGCTCTCTTCCTTAATTGTTTGGCGTAGTGCAAAGTCTTCTTCTGATCTCTCTTGATCTTGTTCAAATCCCTCTTTCATTTCTCTCATATCAGTATAGAACTGGTTACGAGCGTCCTTAACCGAGGTTTCATACTCCTCCTCGATATCTACCATTGCCTCCTCGTGATCTCTGGAGAGATCTTCCATGTCTTGCACATTATCAATAACGAGATCTTTTATCTCCTGCCAAAAATCTGTTCTGATTTCCGCCATCTCATCCGAGTGCTCGATTGCCATTTCTTCCGTGGCTTCATTGTACTCCGCTTCTGTCTCCTCCATTGCCACGAAAACGCTAGTAAAATCGCCTTCCATCTCGGTAAGAGCACCTCGAACTTTTGAGTATGTGCTCTCTGCGGTATCTCCATACTCCACGATATGCAAAGCTTGTAGATCCCATAACTCAGTAGATATTGTGAGATTAGCCTGAGTAATCTCATTTTGCCGAGCCCACTCTTGTTCTAGGCGAATAAGATCTTCTTCTGAGGTGACTAAATTGAGTATGCCCTCTGATTCCAGGCCTAGCTCTTCTCGAAGAAGCAAGGTCTGCTCAGTGGCTTTTCTAGTCGATTCCTGATTCTCATCCATTCGCTCGCGTAGTTTATTAAACTCTTCTTCCGTGAGAGTAGTTATCTCCTTTAATGGGACAAATCCACCAGTCATTTGATTAAGAGCGAAATTGGATGCAAGAGCTGCCTGCTCCAGAAGAGTCATGTCTTCTCGAGATCCTATCAGCGTCTCGCGGTATTCATCCCACGTCTCAGCGGAAGTTTGTAGGCTCTTCTCCTGCTCTTGGAAAGTTCTCTCTACACTCTCAGCCTCAATTGTAAGGATTGCAAGTGCTGCGGCAGCTGCTCCTATTGCCGCAGCTGCAATAAACCAGGGGCCACCAGCTGCGAATAGCCAGCCTATGGATTTCCCATTTGCAAGCAGAACCAAATCTAAAGCCGCAAGCGATTGCATCAATGTACCTGCGCCAGACGCAAGTGGCCCTACAGCAGCAGCACCGGCTCCAACTGCAAGTGCAAACTTCTGTTGAGATTCATCCCACTCTGCCATTACGGAAACCGCATCAGTTCCTATCTTCACAAGATCTTCGACTAGCGGGAAGAAGTTCTCTGCGAGCTTTATTCCAGCTGCCCCGAATGCGTTTTTGAGGATATCGATCTTTCTTGCAAGCGCGTCTGCATTTATCTCAGCCGCTTCTAAAGTCCTCCCAGTAGACTGATTCATTTTCTGCATATCAGTCGCAAAGTCTTCCATATCGGCACCTAGAAGAGTTGTCACTCCACGCATCGCATTAGCTCTGGAGAATAACTTCTCTAGTTCTCCTGCCTCTCCACCAGTTGCGTCTTGCAAGATTTGCAGAGTTCCCATAAGACCGAGGTTCTCTAATGCCCATGCGCCAGACTCAACTCCAGCCTTATCGAAAAGATTCTGAAGAGCTTCAGTAGGATTAAGAAGCTGGCGCAAAAGCATAAAAAGTGATGATACCGTCGCACTAAAGCCAGGCAGCACCCTGGACATACTGGTAATTGCACCGAATAGCTCTTCCATGCTGATACCAGCAGCATAAGCTTCCCCAGCCACACGACCTACGGAGGAAGCGAGATCTGGAAAGAGTCCGATGCCTTCGTCTACAGTGGTAAACAGAATATCAGAAACTCGAGCCGCCTCGCTTGCTGGTAGATGATAGGCATTGAGAGCATAAACTAGAGCTGTGGCAGCATCGCTAGAATTAGACATAGCAGCCATGGCAAGTGTGGATGATTGAGCGAGAACTTTTAGAGCGTCCGATCCATCAAAGCCTGATCCCTGGATAAAATAGAACGCTTCAGCCAGCTTAGTAGCGTTAGTAGTTCCTGTTGCGATATCCATGGACATATCGAGGAATTGACCACCGAGTGTCTCTATTTCCTTACCGGTCTGCTCGCCAATAGACTGGATGCCGTGCATTTGCTCATCAAAGCCAAGAGCCAAGTTAAAAGATGCAGTAGCAGCGTCTACGAGAGGTATGGTGATATATTGCTCTACCATACCACCGAATTTCTCCAGGCCTATTCCTACAGCAAGTATCTGTAGATCGCTTGCAAGTCTTCCTACATTTTCTCCGCCCTTCTCAAGGTCTTTATTCCACTCATTGAATTTTGGAGTCCACTGAGATAGATCAGCTATCATTTTTGTGCCAATTTCAAGGAACTCGGCCACCGCTACTTCCTCTCACTACCTTCTCTTCTATCTTCTATAATACAGGCGTCCAGATTTTGCGATTCTCTCTCGAATGCAATTATAGCAGCTCTCTCCCAGTTTTCAAGAAGCATCCACTCACTTGGCTTGATGCTCCAGACCTTCATGCACTTCAGCTCTTCAAAGCTGGCACTATATCTAATTCCACTATTCTTTTCTGGGTTTGGCCTTTTTCCCTTGTAAGACACCTCGAAAGCTAGCCGCTATAGCGTCCACCTCTTCTGGAGAAACCATAGAGAGTGCCGTGATAGATTCAGTCAAATTCATGAAGTCCAACTGAGTACAAATGAGCACGTGTCTTACCCAGAATATCTTTCTCGCAAACTTATCTTCTGGTACTTCAAATCCTAGAAACTCGAGAGGTCCTGCCCACCCATCTTCAGGAGGATCTTCGTCTATGCCCAACAAGAATAGAACGTCCCATTGCTTCTTCTTGCGAGCCAGCGTTGCCTCTGCCAGTAAGTGAAGATACTCTGGATCTTCAGTGTTTTTCCAATCTTCCACACCATAAGGCACATCGATCATGATTATCGGTGGCTCTGGTAATGGAATCTGCATCTTAATAGCGTCTGCTATGAGCGGAGGTACGGGTTTAATCCGTACCTCTCGCCCATCACTCATTGTAATTGTCGCTTCCTTATCTTTTGCCAAGATTATTCACTCCATACTGATTATGATACTGATTCTCCCTTGAAGACAGCGCCTGCGTCACCAGCGGAAACGAAGGTATTCTC
>Ga0180008_1001629_pt1 | contig 13625 bp, 31 predicted proteins | sample MM_PW_MetaG_FD_121121 | JGI IMG/M metagenome (GOLD analysis project Ga0180008, IMG submission 121121) | Groundwater microbial communities from the Aspo Hard Rock Laboratory (HRL) deep subsurface site, Sweden - MM_PW_MetaG | ecosystem: Environmental > Aquatic > Deep subsurface > Groundwater... | reverse complement strand
GGTCGCGGCGGCTGGCGCCGACACCCTGGATCGCAAGGTCGACCGCATCGAGATCGACAAGGCCCTGGGCCAGGTCCGCGCCTTCGACAAGGACGGCGCCGAGCTGGCGGTCTATCCGGCCACGGTCGGCAGCACCGAGCGCCCCGCCCCGTCGGGCGAATGGGCCGTGCGCACCCTGGCCCCCGCCCCGACCTATACCTATGACCCCTCGCGCCTGACCTTCGGCAAGCCCAAGGGCAAGCTGACCATCCAGCCCGGTCCCAACAATCCCGTGGGCTCCACCTGGATCGACCTGACCAAGGACACCTATGGCATCCACGGCACGCCCGATCCCAAGCTGGTCAACAAGCGCGCCTCGCACGGTTGCGTGCGCCTGACCAACTGGGACGCCGCCGAACTGGGCGCGGCTGTGCAGAAGGGCGCCAAGGTGGTGTTCCTGGGCGCCGAAGCCCGCAAGACCTGAATCAGGCCGGGGAGGGCGCGTGATGGCGGGTGCTGGTAAGGCCCTGAACGTCAAATCCATGAGCGGCGCGATCCTGAGCCAGGCGCGCCGCTTGGACCTGGCCGAAGCACTCGTTTGGGCCTCGCGCCTGGGCTACGCCGCGCGGGGTGTGGTGTATCTGGGGCTGGGCGCGATCGTGCTGCTGGCGGCGATCGACCTGACACCGCGCGCCCATGGCGCCAAGGCGCTGCTGGCGGTCTGGGCGCAGTGGTCGGTCGGTCTGGTGATCATCGCCCTCGTCGGCGTCGGTCTTCTGGGGTTTGCGGCCTGGCGCGGCCTGCAGGCCGTACTCGACGCTGACCGGCATGGGACTTCGCCCAAGGCCTGGGCGATACGACTTGGTCAGGCAATCAGCGGCTTCATCTATGGCGGCCTGGCCCTTTGGGCTTTCGAATTGCTCGACGCATTCGAGGACGTCGGCGAGGCCGATGAGGAGAACAAGGCCGATAGCCTGGCCGCCGCCACCATGGCCCTGCCGCACGGCGACCTGCTGGTTCTGCTGGCCGGACTGGTGATGATCGGCTTTGGCGTGGGCAATATCGTCCAGGGTCTGGTCCAGGACCTCGGCAAGCGCCTGAGATGCAGCGACGAGGTCTGCCGCCTTGTCGTGCCCCTGGGCAAGATCGGCTACTGCGCCCGGGGGCTGGCGGTCCTGCCGGCCGGCCTGTTCCTGATCACGGCCGGGCTGGAGGCTCGCAGCAGCGACGCCCGCAGCTGGGGCGGCGCGCTGCAGGCGGTGGAGCAGCAGCCCTACGGCTCATGGGTTCTGGGCCTTGTGGCCCTGGGTCTCATCGCCTTTGGTCTGTTTGGCTTCGTCGAGGCGGCGTACCGCGGCATCCGGGCGCCGCCGGAGATCGGCTGAGGTCGGCCTGACGTTTGAAATGTAGTGAAGTTAGGCGGTTAGTGGTGCCGGTTGCAGGAATCGAACCCGCGACCTTCGGTTTACAAAACCGCTGCTCTACCAGCTGAGCTAAACCGGCGCACTTGAAAACGTTGAAGTTTTCAGTCTGGTGACTAGGGGCGTTTTACAGGCCGTCGCCAGCCTTTTACAAACCGCTCCCTGATTTGTTCTTCTTTAGCCGCGTCAGCATGCCCTGCGCAACCGCTTCGGATGTGACATAGCGCCGGGCAATGTTGCCGACGCGCGCCGGGGTCCAGCCCATGACAAGGGCGACGTCGGATAGAGGCAGGCCAGCGCGGACGAGCCAAGTGGCGCCGGTCCCGCGCAGATCGTGATGGCGAAGCGCCTTGATGCTCGGCTTGTCCCGCTTGGCGCGCTGCATGGCAGTCTGGAGGCCCGCAGCGGTCCAGGGGAGGCCGTGAGAGTGCGTAAGCACCGCGCCGACGTCCTTGCGCCCGATGACCTTCAACAGGGTTTCCATGCGTGGCGTGATCGGCACGGTGACGACGCGCACGCCTCGGCTCTTCTGGGTCACGATAGTGATGGCCTTCTCGCCAACGTCCTTCCATGTGAGGCGGACCAGATCGCCAAGCCGAAGGCCGGTGAGCGCCGCCAGCAGCACAGCGACGCGGAACGGCCGGTGCTGTCCCCGAAACAGCGTGGCGAAGTCTGGCAGGGTCCAGATGATGTCGGCGCGATCCACGCGGTAAAGGCGGGGCCACGCTTGCAGCGGGTTCGCTATGATTTTACCCCGATCATAGGCCCACTTAGTGACCTTCGAGAGGCAGTCCAGGCGATTGTCGGCCGTGCGAGGCGTGGCCTTGTACCTGTCGCGCCAGCTCACTAAAATGCCGCGAGCGCGGGGAGCGTTCAGCGCTTGGATTTCCATCTCGCCAAGGTCGGTGCGCGCCACGTCGAGGTGGATCCGAATGTCCCGCCGGGTGCGGTCGGCCAGGCGCTTATACTCGCCGCTTTCCAGATAGAGCGTGATCAGGCCCGACAGGAACTGGTCATTGGTCTTCGGTGAGACGTGCTGGCGATAGAGGTCCGCCGCCGCCGGGGTTGCCGCAGCGACCAAGCGGTCTCGCTCCGTCGCGTTCCTGGCAACCACCTTGAGGATTTGCGGGCCACCGCGCCACGCATACCAATACTCGGCTACCCGGTTGCCCGCGAGGCTTGAGCGAACCCTATGCAGGCCGGGGAGCATGTCTTTGATCCGAAAGGAACCGGTCAAGCGCCGCCTCGGCTTCTGTCTGGTTGGTATTGGCCGGCGATGGAGCGCCCATGCCCCCCATCTCGTCAAGCCAGCGATCCAGGGCGATGCGATCCCAACGGATGCGTCCGTCAATCGGCACGCGGCCGACCATGATGCGCTTGAGCGCCGCCTTGGGGATACCAAGATACGCCGCCGCCTGATTTTCGTTGAGAAGGCGACGAGCCTCGCTCATCTCCACTCCTCCGGCCGTGGTCGTTGCTGGGCGCGGGGAGGCCTATCCATTGGCGATCTCCAAAAGGACGTCAGCGTGGCAGGGGTCGCCCAGCTTGCACCAACAGGCTAGACTCTTGCCGCGAAGGGCCGATTGGATGGCCTCGACCTTGGGAAAGGGCTCGCACTCGTATTTGATCCCATCCCGAAAGATGGTCACGGCGTGCAGAGCATCCTCTACGACGTCACCCTCGAATGGCTTACCGATCACCGCCGGGTTGCCCCATCGCGTGGTCCTATCGACCTTCACGGTGTTGGGCGGCATTCTCCAGCCCTTGGCGCGGCTGAGTTGGACGCGGGGAGGGGTCAAGGGGTGGGCTCCTGCGATTGGAGGGCCTGAAGCAGGACCACGCAAAGCGCCAAAGCTGGTGTCGGAGCGATGTCGTAAATCTCCATATCGCCGCTGATCAGGAACTTGCCTTCGTGGCTTTCAATGTGCGCTTCGTACTTTCCGTTCGCGAATTGCTGCACGCCCCACGTAATCGGTAGCGGCAGCTTCTCCCCTATCAGGGCAACGATGGCGTCGAGAGAGGTGGTGACTTCGCCGAATTTGGCGCCATAGATCCAGCTCATCGGCGGGGACTCTTCAGCCAGCCGTGCACCGGTCGCCGGATCGAATACCAAGCCTGGATCGCGGCCCTCGCAAGTCAGGCGCTCGCCGTCTGGCCCGTCGATGTTCCAATAGCCGTGTTTGCTTTTCCACATGCTGTATCCGCCGATGGCGAGGGCGATCAGCGCGTCCAACTCGCGCGACCCGCTCTCCGCATCCTGTAGGCGCTTGATCAGGCTATCCATTGGCCTTGTCCTCCGGCATTGGTGGTAGCGTCGCGGCGAGACCCGCAGCCCACGCCCTGTCCTCGTCGTTCAACGGCGCAAACATCGCCACCAGGATCTCAGCCCGGCGAGCGTTTGGCATTGCCTCTGCGTCCATGTCGGATAGGAGGCGGGCAATGGTTTCAGCGCGGGTCTCAGCCATTGGCCTTGTCCTCTTGCTGGTGGTGGTTGGCGCGGAAGGCTTCAGCAAGGAGCGTGATGGACTTTGCGATTTCCAGCGCTGCGAAATAGATCCAGACGCCAAGCGTGACGATTGCGAAGGCCATCGCTATTCCCCCTCCCTCTGGCTGAGCGCAGCACGACCGGCGGGGATGATCACCTCGGGAGGATGAAACCGCACGTCCTCTTCGCCGTCATCCTCGTCCGCAATCAGGCCAAGTCCGCGCAAGACACGCATGGCCGCCCAATCGAGGTCACCGAAAACCGGATTGTCACCGAGGCCGCTAAGCCATGCGCGGTCGCCGTCATTTGAGTGGATGATCTTGTGACCCTCGGCCATCTTGGCGAGCAGTCGCGTCTCGCGGTCGGTCAGCTTCCCCATCAGCCCTCTCCCCGCGAAATAAGGGAGAGGATGGCGTCGGCGCGGCGTCGGCACTTCTCTAGCCGAATGATCTCGTAGGCCTCCTCCGTGTCCTCGTGTTCAGTGACGCTATCGGAGCCCGCGATCTTCAACCGGTAGGTGCTCACCCCGTCCACAAGGCGGATCAGGTTCAGGTCATAGCCAAACCCCGCGTCAGCATCCTCTATGGCTGCGGCTATCGCCTCTTTGTCTGGTTCCCGGCTAACCCCTGGAGAGGGGCGGGCGTAGAGGGGTTGGGTGAATTGGCCCGCGCGGGTTTTGCGGACGGGTAGATAGGTCCCGGCGATGCGCGAGTCCTCTGGGTCAGCATGCGCGGCAAACTGCTCTGGACTGACCCAGCACACTGCCTCTTCCCCCTTATCGGAAGCGGGGCGGGGGAGGGATAGGGCGGCAATAGCGGCTTCAGCATCGCCCAAGCAGATCGACACGCGGGTGTTGTGATCCTCACGCGCGGCGTTCACGCGGCCTTGGATACGCTTGGCGATCTCCTCGCTGACCACCGGCAGGGCTTCCCCCTTTGAAGCGACAAACTCGTTGAGCCGAAGTTGTACGGAGCCCAACAGGGCATCAAGCCGCGCGATTTCCTTGGCTGCTCGCAAGGTCAGGCTGTTGATGTAGGGGTCCGCGAAGCCTTGCATCAGGTCGTCGACCAGCTCGGCAAATGCTACCGTTTCCCCGCTCTCGGGGTGGGGGACCGCCTTCTCCGCGCGCGGAACATGGTTGGCGGTCATCTTCCCGGAACCGGAATAACTTGCACTTTCTGCAAGTAATTGGCCGGGACTGGAGCAATTTGCATTTTCTGCAATTTGCTCGGGGTGGGGGCCTTCAGAACGGGCGGCGTTAAGAAGGCGGTTGAGTGTGGCGGGGAACTCCTCGGCCCAATTCAGGCCGGGATTAGCGCCATAGGCCTCGATCAGCGCCCGGTTCGCCTCTGACAGTTCACCGGCCATGATCCCGGCTCCCTTCCTGCTGAGGGTTGAGGACGGTGCGGTTGTCGGACATCCAACGACCGCCAGCCGCTACTGTGGCGGGATCACTTGGTGAACCGGAGCTTGCAGCCATGTATTCGGCACCAGCTACAAAAGCGCTGAGCAACAATCTCCGCGCTTCATCCCGTTCCGCGCACCGCGTGCGAACTGTGTCACGGAGGAGGCTGGCGCGCTCGTTGGCTTCGGCGAGGGCGTGGAGGAGGGTGCGGAGGTCTGAGCGGCGCAGTTCGTCGCAGTTGATGGACGCGAGGAAATTCCCGCCCTTGTGCGATAGAAAGGCCGTCACCCGCTCCACAGCGGCTTCTGGTTCATCGGTCATGTCAGTCGAACCAATTGAAGTCGCTGGTGAAGACGAGAGCGCCGCACCCAACGATGAGGAAAACGATGATCGCTATCGTCCAAGCGACGCCTGCGGATGCGCCGAAAGCGAAACTGATCGCGAGGGAGATCAGGCCAAGGAACAGGCCAACAAGGAGGGATGCTCCGGACATGTCTCAGCCCTCCGTCGTGGTGAGAGTGGCGGCGCGGCGAAGGTCGCCTGCGGTGATGGTCAGGGCCGCTGAGTGCCCCAAAAGGGTGTTGTTGCTGGGGTCTTCGTCCTCGCCGTCTAGGTTTCCGGCCGCGTCCGCGAACGGCTTCAGCGCAGCCAGCAGGCTATCCCGCTCGGAGAGGATGGCGAGTACGGTTTCAGGATTGGCGAGGTTGGCATACGCGCCGCTGGCCCTCATGAAGTCGGCGTGGCGCACAAAACCAGCCATTCCGGCCGTTAGGCTTTCAGCCGCCGCCCTTAGTTCATCGTATCGATCGGTCATAACGGCCTTTTCGGCCTCCTGACGCGCGGCCTTGCAATCGACAATCTCGTTGATGGTCAGGCTGGCGCAGAAGGCGAGGGCGACGCGCTCATGTTCCGCGCGCGAGTCTTCGCAGTCGTCGTTCCACTCTTTGCGGAACGTCCAGACGGTGCAGGCGGCGTCGTGCAGCTTTTCGCCAAGTGACTTGCTCATTGGCTGGCCTCGACAACCCGATAAGCAACGATCCGCCACGGATGTAGCTCGGGGTGGCCGTGCCAATTCCATCCAGACAACTCATCTGCCAAGCAGGTGGCGCCATCGTCGGAGCCGTTTCTCCACTCGACCGTAGTTCCTGGAATCGGATTTTCCCCGCCGTTCCATTCGACCCAGCCATCAGCGAGCGGAGCAACCTGCACATCGGCGGCTTCATCACGCTCGCCGCATGGCGCTTGCCCGTGATCCGGGATGAACACATCTTCTTTCATTGGCTCTCCTCCATAGCGCGGACAGGTGATGCAGTGAGAAATGCGGCGTACAGGCGGGCCGCGTTGGCGTAGGCATCGACACCCACGGCTTCCCAGAAATCCCGCTCGCGCCGCATGTGCTGATCGTGGCGATGGTGGGTGGCGCAAAGTGGATTGGCGAAACGGTCGTGATTTTTGGCCTGCATACCCGGATTGCGAGCGCCAGACGCCGCGCACGAGTAGCGGATATGCGCCGCCTCGATGGGGCCGCTACAGTCGCCAAGGTGAGCCGCAGCGCAGGGCTGGCGACGAACGAAGGCCAGAAACGGCTTGTCGTGCTGGCGCTTGTCCTTGGCGTGCGGGAGCGTTGATTCCTTCCATGCCTGGACGTGGCGGATGGCGGCTTGCTTACGCTCCTTGCGCTGGCGGGCCTTGTCGGCGCGGACGATGGCGTAGGCCTCGCGGGTTTCGGCGTCGCGGATCATGCGCCACCGCCATCGGCTCGATCCATGGCGGCTCGGACGGCTAGAACGCGATCTTTCATGCCCTCAAGGTCGACGTCAGGAATGCGACCAAAAGCCAGTTCCTCGACGGCAAATTCCAAGCTATCGAGCGCGCCGACAAGGGCGCCGTACATGCGCTCGTTCTGCTCGGTCAGTTCGGTGATCAGCGCATCGCCCGCGAAGAATAGGTCTTCGCCAGCATTGACGGTTTTCTCGATTGGGCCGCCGTCTTTGTTCCACGCTTTGACAGCGCGGTCGTAAACGGCGCGCATCTGCTTATCGCCCATCACGCGCTCTCCATCTGCCGAGAAAGGGTTGAGGGGGTGACGTCGAGAAGCTTGGCGATCCATTCGAGGATGTCGCCCTTGCTTCGATAGAAGTCTGCCGCGCCCATCGCCTGCTTTGACTGCGACTTGGCCTTGAAAACCCGGACGACTGAGGCGCTCACAGTAATCATGGTGTAATCGTCAGTTTCCTTGCGGAGATTTGCCGCCCATCTTACCGCTTCCGCAGCCGACGAGCAAACATAGTCTGAAACATTGCACCAGCCGGTTGCGATTAATGCACGCTTCCGTAAGTGTTCAGACGTTGCGTATTCGCCTGCAATATCTTCCGGGAGGCTGGCCCACGCTTCGCGCAACCATGCGAACTCTTGCTTATGGCTTGCCTCAGACCGCGCCTCGACTTCCGCCATCGGATAAACCGTGCCGATCACGAAGCGCTCATCTGCCAGCTTCTGAAACCGTGGCAGGACCTCCATGCCTGTTCCCGACCAGCGAAAGGCGAGGGGATGCGAGGCCATCAGACGACGCTCCGCTCAGCTTCAACCGTGAAGCCGGGGATCTGGTGGCGACCCGCACGTACGGCGACGACGGCCAGCGACAGGAAGAACGCCTCGCACTCCTCGCGCCGCTCGTTCCAAGCCCAGCGCGCCGCCTCGACACCATCGGTCATGACGGGCTTGTAAGTGGTCCGCAGGGTCGCAGCGCGAGCGCCTCCGACGCCATGGGCCTTGTCGCCCTCGGCACGCTTGGCGATGGCGCTGGCCTTGATGGCTTCCTTCTCCAGATCGGCCGCTTTCTGCTGGGCCTCCAGATCGGTCGCATGTGCCTGGCGCGCGGCTTCTATGGCGGCTAGAACCTTAGCCTCCGCAGCGGCGCGGGCTTCCTCGGCTATCCGGCGCTTCTCGATTTCCTGCGCCTCTAGGAATGGCGCCAGAGCGCGCTTGCACAGCGTGACGACCAGATCGCCGCCTTCGATCAGGGGCCTCCACTTGGCTTGCACGGTCTTAGCTGCTTCGTCGTGCGGCTTCTTTTCCTCGGCCCGCGCCGCATCGGCTGACTTGGACGCCTTACGGGCTTCATCCATCAGCTTGGCGACAGCATCAGCCTCGGCTTGGGTGTTGACGCCGGTACCGTCGAGAAAGCCCTTGGCCGTCTCTGTCAGGTCTTCGATGTGGACCTTGAAGGCGTCATATGGCGTAAGCTCGGGGGGGTGATTATGACCGACGCCGAATTGCGCGATGTCATCGACCATTCCTTCCAGTTCGGCCGACAAGATGCTTTCGAGCGCATCCATTACGCGGCCTCTTGTGCGAAGGGATCGGACTTCGCAGCATCGGCCTTGCCACGCTTCCACATGGCGACCAGATGCGCGCGGTCTTCCGGCGTCATGTTTTCCAAGGCGCTCTTGTTCTTGGAGCCCCACTCGTCAAAGTCGGCGGCGGTGCGGCACATGATCAGAGAGGCCTCGCCAGCGACCACGGCGGCGGAACGGGGGTGGGGCTCAACAACGACGTTGGCTTGGGTCTTGTCGTACAGAGCCAGACCGAACGGATTGCCGAAGGTCATAAGCGCCCGCTTCATCGCGTCGCTCTCAGCTTCCTTCAGGGCGCTCTCGTGGGCTTGGTCGGCGTCGTTGTCGATACCGGAGCCGAAGCCACAGCCTTCGCGGACAATGGTTCGGCCGTCAGTGTGTACCGTGATGCGAACGCGGGCGCTGTAGCCGACGCGGAACTTGTTGTTGACCGTGCGGACGTCGCCAAGCTGGCGAAGATCGACCGTCTCGCGGTTCCATGCGTCGAAACCGAAAATCCGATTGGCTTCAGCGATGGCGTGCCAAGCCTCGACGTAGGACAGTTCGATATTGGCCTGCTTACGGGTCTTGACGTTCGCCTTGTTAAGCGGGGCCTCTAGCGCGGCGATCTGTTCAGGCGTAAACATCGGCGGGTTCCTTGATCTGGCGCTCTAGCTTGGCGGCTTCAGCCTCAAGCTTGGCGGCGATTTCGAGCCGTTCATCGGCCCACTTCTTGACGGGGCAGTCGGCGGCGTTGGCGCGGTGTGTCGCAGCGTCGTGGCGTAGCAGGCGGACGCGCTGGGTGATGGCGAGGCGGCTCACAACGGCTTCCTCGGCCAAGCCCCGAACACCAAAAGCGCCAGGCCAACACATGCGAGGGCTACGGCTAGGGAGGTGGGGATCATGCGGCCCTCCAGCAGAGGGTTGCGAGAATGATCAGACCAAGCGCTAGGAGCGAGTGGAGCTTCCAGCTCTTGTCTCCATTGGCCCTCAGATCAGCGCCCGAACCAAGCCCTGCCCATCCGAAGATCAGCATGAGGCCGCCGACGATCCAGAGAAGCGCGCTCACAGCACACCCGCCACTTGCAGCGCGTAAACCGCGAGGAACAGGACGAAGCCGAGCCCGTAAACGAGCGCAGGCCATGCGAGGAGCTTCAGAAGCCCCCGGCCAATCGGGCGGTACAGCTCGCCCTCCTGGCGTTGACCCTCGGAGGCTGTACGGGTAAGGGGTTGAGGGCGCATCTAGGCGACCTTCCGATTGCGCATGCGCTCGGACATGGCGGCGGCGTTGGCGATCTTCGCGGCGGCGGCGGCAAGTTCGGTATCCCACCACGCCTGCGCCTTCTCGCGGGCTTCAATGGCAGTAGCAGCGCGGAACACGACCGGATGAAAGCCAGACTTCCACGGCTTACCGGGCTTGCCGGGTTGCTCGTTGATGATGTGCGCGATGTGCTGGAAGCCCTTCGGCGCGGTCTCGTTGGTGTAGGTGACGATTTGCATCACGCGGCCTTTCTCTGTTGCTCAGCCGCGCTAGTCTGTGCGGCGATAAGGGCGTCAACAGCCTCCATCCAGCAGCGAAATGCGAAGCTGTGCTGGTCGGTGTTGAGGGCGCGGCGGATCATCTCCGCCCTGGTGCGCTTGACGGTGAAGGCGCAGAGGGGCTTGCCCTCAAACGCGACTTGTCCGTTGATGGCGGTGAAGGTCATGACGGCGACCCCGCAAGGCCGCAGTAGCCAATAGCGCCGTCGATGCTGTGCTTAGTGGTCCAGCGCCACGCCATGCAGGCAGAGGCGATGCAGGACGCCGCTGGTTGCACGCGACCGGCGACGTATTCGGCGTTGTACGACCCTACGTCGGACAGGACGCGAGCCTGTGGACACCACTTGGTCTTGGCTTCATCTTCAGTCATGCGAACCCCCAGAGGATTGCGGAAAGGGCCACCAGCACGGTGAACCCAGCGGCGGTACGGGCGAGAGCGGTCATCGCTCCAAGCTCCGCATCCATTGATCCACAAGGAACTCAGCCGCCTTCTTGGCTTCCCAAGCGGCATGCGCGGTGGGGAAGACGGCCGGGGCGAACGTCGGATTGTTCTGGTCCGACGCTATCTGCCACTGCACCCCATCAGTGTGAGCAACGCAGGACCCTCCCATGCAGGTGGTGATATCCATGGGGAGGTAGCGCTGTTGGTTGGTCAGGGCCTCGGGGTGGGTCATTGACCGGCTCCCCGGGCGGACCATGCGCCGAAGATGAGGTTTGCGAGAGACAACGCAGCCAAGACCAAAGCCCACGCGACATCACCTTTGCTTGCCTCATAAACAGCGCTGCACGCGCAGAACCCGCTGACGAAAAGTCCGAAGAGGGCGGCGGTCATTGGCTGGCTCCCGTTGCGAGAGCGATGGCGGCGTTGATCTGAAGACTGTTGTAGGCCTCGCCGGATCGCTCAAGCTCGTAAGCCTCAAGCTGAGAGCGCGCCTCCTTCAGCGCCTCCAGAAGATCAGGAAACGCCGCGACAGCTTGAGCTGGGTAGCTAACGCCATCTATGAGGATGGCTTCAAATCCGCCGTTGCGCGGGTCAAAGCCAAAGCCGTAAACTACGGGAGCGGTCATTCGCCGATCTCCTCAAGGATTTCCGAGACGGTCATGTCGGCGGGAAGCTCGCGGATCACCGACCGCACAAGCAGCGTCACGAGGCGCTCTGAGTGGCGCTTCTTGGGGCCGAAGCCATCGGTCTTAATGCCGACCGTGGTGGCGCTCTGGATGGCCTCCTGAAGCTCGGGGCTCACGCCGCCACCCCCAGAGCGCGGCTGGCCAGTTCCGCCTCCACGTCATCCGACGTAGCCCACGTCACAACGCAGGAGGGACGTGCATCGCCGTAGCTGAACACCTGACCCTCAGTGAGGGGGCGAAAGGCCGTGGCGCGGTGGCGAAGGCGCTCGACGTCGGCGAACAGCATCGTCGCGCCGTTGAAGCCTTCGGAGGCGTAGAGGGTGGAGGTCGGCATGGGTTGTTCCCCGTGGTTCGATGGGGACATCCTCGCAAATTGCGATGAGCCTTGCAAGATAAATCCGCGCAGATTGCGAGGGAAAAATCCAGGCACAAAAAAAGCCCGCCGGGTTAGGGCGGGCTCGGTTGCTTTATGTAACGTTGGTCAGTCGTCTTTTGGAACCGCGTAAACCGGGACCTTGGGAGCGTAAGGATTGTTCACGCTGTCCGGTGAGTAAGGCGAGCCGTAGCGGCCATAGGGGTTTGACGTACTGTTGGGATCGTAAGGGTTTGTCGAAAGATTGCCGCGGTATTGGCCGTTCTGGTCAACCAGTGTCGGCGCGCGCGTAGCGTAGGGGTTTGTCGCGCTAGTGTTGCTATAGGGCGAGCCCATCGGCGAATAGGGGTTTGTCACGCTATTAGCGCCGTAGGGGTTGGTCGCCTGAGACGGCCGGCCCATGCAGTTTATGACGCAGTTCTGGGAAATCTGGGCTTGAGCGCCGGTAGTGGCGAGCGCCGCGAGTACGGCTAGGGCTACGATACGCATACAGCCTCCTATAATGAGCTGGGTTATCCAGCCTTTCGAAATGTCTGTAGGATCTGGAGGACCCGCTGCTTGTCCGTCGCGGAGATGTCGCGCACAGCCTCTAACAGGTCGCGGTCGATGTCCTCCGGGTCATGATCCAGGAGGAAACCCGGCGTCGTCCCGAGCGCGGGGGCCAAGCGACGCAGCCATTTATCCGACAGGCCACGTTCGCCGCTCTCTAGAAGGCCGATGACGTTTCCGGCCGTTCCGACCTTCTTGCCCAGCTCCTCCTGCGACATGCGGTTGAACTCCCGCCAGGCGCGCAGGTGGTTCACGGACGGCTTGGAAGAGACTTTGACCATGCGCGCATTTTGCGCCGCTGGAATTTTCTCGTCTCCTGAGGAGTTGCGAGGGTTATCGCTTGCAATCATCATCGCAGTTTGCGAGGATGAGGCATGGACATCAACGACATCATCCGCGAACTCGGGATCACGCCGACGGAACTGGCACGCAAAATCGGCGTGTCGGACTCGTATGTCTTCGACCTGAAAAGCGGTCGCAGGAAACTAACGATCCAGGTGGCGTCAAAGCTTGAGGCGTACACGAAACGTAAGGGCATCGTCGCCGCCGTCGTGAAGGCGAAGACCGCCGCATGACCTACGCCAGCGGCCTCTTGCACCTGTCTGGACAGAGCGCGCACCGCGCCCGCAGCATGGTGCGTGGCTCGCTGTCGCCCTCGGCTTCGAACTTGGCGTCCATGGCCCATGTCGCTTTGCGGCAACCCTTGGACCCACGCACCGCGATTGCGCTGATGCTGCGGTCCAACGTGAAGAACGCCCGTCTGCGCTCGTCGGGCGCCAAGGCTATGACCTTTGCTGCCAAGTGGGGCTTGGGCGCCGCCTCGGCTCGCCCGCCGAAAACCCGCCATACGCTTATAGGCATGTCCCGCTCCCCCGTAGGTAGCGATAGCGACATGGCTAATGCCAATGGTCAAGGCATCCTTAACGGGCCTCTCAGCTCGTCGGCCAGGGCTTGCACGACGGCAATGGCTTCTGAGGTCTCGGCCGCGAGCCGTGATCCTGGCTCGAACGTCTCCATTTCGGCTCTTGCCGCATCGATCTGGCAGAGCATCGACATGGCGTATGCGAGCCGGTCCTTGCGGTCCAGCAAGTCTGTGTATGCGCCAACGACCATGCCGAGGGCGATCTTCGCGGCCGCTGGTACGCGCGGCGGGTTTGAACTGTTCATGGTCCGCGTCTACGGCGCCGGTTCGATGAGTCTCAACGGCGCCAAGGTTGCGCTGACGTTGCGCCAACCCGTCCAGACTGTTTCGGGCCGTTATGCCGCACCCGCTTTGGGTTTCGCGGCATGACGGCGGCCATACCCAATTCCCATCCCACTGCCGCACCCCCCGAGCGGCAGTCGGCGGCGCGCGGCTGGCAAGCCCCACTGAAGGCCTGCGCGCCCGGCCCGATGCAGACGCGGCTCCCTC
>Ga0180008_1001628_pt1 | contig 13631 bp, 8 predicted proteins | sample MM_PW_MetaG_FD_121121 | JGI IMG/M metagenome (GOLD analysis project Ga0180008, IMG submission 121121) | Groundwater microbial communities from the Aspo Hard Rock Laboratory (HRL) deep subsurface site, Sweden - MM_PW_MetaG | ecosystem: Environmental > Aquatic > Deep subsurface > Groundwater... | reverse complement strand
CGAAGGGATATTTTCCATGATTGAGCGAAAGGGCCGGTTTCATGGGGAGTGCGGGAGCATTCCAGCAGACGAATTGTTCGGTATTGCTCTCATGAGCCCCAAGTCTGGATATGAGTTGCTGGTTAAGCTGCATATAGGGGGTCTGCCGGGTGCCGACCGCCAGCACCCCCAACAGCGCAACGGCCAGCAGGCTCAGGCGCAGGCCATAGGACAGGCGTCTCATGCCGCCGCTCCCGTAACGGCAACCGCGGGTGCATCCACGGCCAGCAGCAGCGCGGCATCGGGCTGGATCAGCAGGTGCACGGAGCGCCCCGGCACCGCGCCGCGCTCATGGGCCGCCACGCCCCAGGTATCCAGGGCGAAGGTCACGGCCAGGGCTTGCCCCTGTACATCCACTTCGCCCAGGTAGCGGTCGCCGGCGTAGGTGATATGGCGGACGGTGCCGGCCAGCACCTGGGCCTGCGCCGGTAGGGCATGGTCGATGGGCAGGGCGCTGATCTGGGCTGCACGCAGGGCCAGCCACACCGGTGTACCCGTGGCCAGGCCGGCGGGGTTGGCCGTGGTAAAGGCCAGATCGCTGCCATCGAGGGCGACCTGCGCCCGCTCGCCACGGGCGGCATCGATGCGCCCCGGCAGGATATTTTCAAAGCCGACAAAGTCGGCGACATAACGAGTCCGCGGCGTCAGGAATATCTCGCTTGGCGTGCCGATCTGCTCCAGTCGCCCGGCATTCATCACCCCGATGCGGTCGGCCAGGGCCAGGGCTTCGGCATGGTCATGGGTCACATAGACGGCGGTGTAGCCCAGTTCGTCGTGGATCCGTCGCAGGTCCTGGCGCAGGCGAATGCGCAGTTGGGCGTCCATGTTCGACAGGGGCTCGTCGAACAGCATCAGCCCCGGTCGCGCTACCAGCGCCCGGGCCAGGGCGACCCGCTGCTGCTGGCCGCCGGAAAGCTCGGCTGGATAGCGCTCACCGTGCTGGTGCAACCCCACCAGTTCCAGGGCCTGCAGCACCTGCTGGCGCTGCTCGGTACCCAGGCGGCTACGGACCTTGAGCGGATAGCTGACATTCTGGCGCACCGTCAGGTGGGGCCACAGGGCGTAGTTCTGGAACACCATGCCGATATTGCGTTTTTCCGGGGCGACAAACAGGCCCTGGCGGCTGTCGGCGACGGCCCGCTGGCCCAGCAGCAGGGTGCCGCTGTCGGGCTCTTCCAGCCCGGCAATGCAGCGCAGGGTGGTGGTCTTGCCGCAGCCACTGGGACCGAGCAGGACGAAAAATTCGCCGTCCTGAATATGCAGATCGAGTTGCTCGATGGCGTTGACGCGACCATCGAAGGCCTTGCGAATCCCGTTGAGAGTGACACTGCTCATGCTCAGAACCTTGGGTTGGTGCTGCTGGCCAGGGCCAGGGCACGTTGTTCGTGACGGTGGTGGTTGAGATGGCGGGCGCGGCGAAACAGCCAGAGCGTCAGCAGGCTGGCGAGCCACAGGGCGATGGAAAAGGCCATCAGCACCATCAGCAAGGCGGCGGCCAGGCTGTAGTCGCCGGCGCTTTGCAGGTTGTAGGTGATCACGGCGAGGGTGTTGACCCCCGGCGACTTGAGCAGCAGGGGCACTTCCAGATTGCCGGAGACCATCAGCGCGCTCATAAACCAGCCGGCGATAAAACTGGGCGCGGCCAGCGCCAGGACAATCTCGAAAAACGTCTGGGTCGGCCCGGCCCCGCTCATGCGGGCGGCCTCGGACAGCGACGGGGCGATTTGCGAGATGGCCGACAGGGCGATCTGGCTGGCAAACGGCATGGCGGTGACGATCAAGGCCAGGGCCACCAGCCAGATCGAGCCGTAGAGCGAGGCAAATGCCGGCAGGCTGAGCCAGGCCCAGGAAATCGCCACCGTGGTGACCACACCCGGCATCGCGAGCGGAATCAGGGTGGCAAAGCGCACGGCGGCGCGGCTGCGGCGGCCCATCTGCTGGGACAGACGGGTGACGCTAAAGGCCAGGGTCATCACCACCGCACCGACGATCACCCCCAGTACCAGGGTCACGCGGATCGCCTCGACCACCCGTGGCTGACTGAGTACATCGCTGTAGCGCGCCAGGGAGAAGCCGCTGTAGATCCCGGGGTAGGGCTGCAATGATGAAAACAGCAGGGCGCCCAGGGGCAGGGCGAACGAGAGCAGCAGAAACAGGATGACCAGCCCACTGACCAGGGTGCGTACACCGCGCAGCGGCAAGAGCCGCGTGCGGGAAAACTTGCCGCTGACCGAGACATAGCCCTTGCGCCCCAGCACCCGCAGTTGCAGCACATAGAGCACGGCGACAAAGGCCACGAATACGCTGGAAAGAATACTGGCCTGGGCGTAATCGGCCGGCCCCGCGCCCCCGCCGAGCAGGTTGAGCAGCAGGGTGGCGATCACCACGATATTGTCCGGCCCGCCGAGAATCAGGATCGGCTCGAAGACCTGCAACCCGGCGATGATCCCCAGCAGCGCGACGCTGGTCAGGGCCGGGGCCAGGCTCGGCAGGTTGATCCGCACGAAGGTGCGCAGCGGCCCGGCCCCGCACAGGTACGAGGCTTCGTCCTGGGCGCTGTCCAGGGCCCGGAATGCGCCGACGATAAACAGGTAGCTCAGCGCGACCTTTTTCAGGATCAGCACGGTGTAGATGCCCCACCAGCCCTGCACGTTCAGCCAGGGCGTCGGCAGGTCGAAGGCATAGCGCAGGGCATCGTTCACCAGCCCGGTCCAGGGGTTGGCCAGTTGGGTAAAGGCAATGGCGTAGAAGATCCCCGGCGTGACGAACACCAGCAACATGCTCGGCATGATCGCGCGGCGCAGCCACAGGCTGGTCCGCTCGCTGATAAAGGCCAGCGCCGCGGCAATCACCAGGGCCGCGAAGGTACTGACCAGCGCAATCTTGATCGAGGCCCAGACCGCCGCCAGCATGCCCGGATTATGAAACGCCACGCTCCAGGCGCTGAGTGTCCATTCGCCCGGCAAAAAGGGCGCACGGCTGCGAAAGGCACCGACCACCAGCATCACCAGTGGCCAGACAAACAGCACGCCGATCAGGCCGAGGAAGGGCGTCAGCCAGACGCCCTTGAGCAGCGCCCGGGCGCTGACGCGCTGGCGGCTCAGGCGCGCCAGCTGGATGGCGAGCCAGTGCAGGGGACCGGGTGAGGGCGTCACGGTTTGGAGGGTATTGGTGGTCATGGGCTGCGCTCCGTCTTAGAACTGGTACGTCTCAGAACTGATAGTTCAGGCCGACGTAATAGAAGGCCCCGGAGGCGCCCGCCGGGGCGATAAAGCCGTAGCGGTTGATGCCGTTGACCTGGTTGAAGGACTTGAATTTCTCCGGGTAGGTGTCGAACAGGTTATTGGCCCCGGCGTTCACCCCCAGTTCACGGGTCAACTGGTAGCGCACGTCCAGGTCCACCACCCATTGGGCGCTAAAGGTCTGGTCGCGGCTGGCGAGGGTCGGGTGGTTGTAGGTGTACTCGCCAAAGCGTGTGGCCTGCACGTTTACGCCCACGTCGCCATAGGTGTAGTCACTCGAGAGGATCAGCTTGTTTTCCGGCGTGCCGTTTTCCGGGTTGCGCAGCACATCGCGGTTGAACAGGGTGGTGCCGGTGCGGGTCAGGACGGTGCCCTGCTTGACGTTGCTGACTTTGGTGTCGGTCACGCTGGCCCCGGCACCCAGTTCCAGCTTGCCGAAGCGCTGCAGGTCGAGGCGGTGCTTGAGCAGGGCGTCGATACCCTTGGTCCGGGTGTCGTAGCCATTGGTATAGAACGAGGCACCGGAGAAATTGCTCAGGCCGGCCTGGGCCAGCAGGTCGCGCACAGCGGTGGAGCTGTTGTCGGCCGGGTCCTGCAGCACCGAGGTGGCGAGGATATTGCCCTCGATATTGATCCGGTAGGCGTCCACGGTCAGCGAGGTGCGCTCGGTAGGGGTCCAGACAAAACCCAGGGAGTAGTTGCGGGCCTTGACCGGGTCCAGGTCCTTGGCGCCAAAGGCGGCGACCGCTGAGTCCCCGGGACGGAACAGGCGGGTACGCCCGGGCGCCGCCTGGCCGCCGTCGAAGCTCCAGCTGCCGGTGTAGGTGGTGGTCTGCGTCGCCAACTGGCCCAGGCTCGGGGCGCGGTAGCCGGTGCTGAAGGTCGAGCGCACGGCAAACGCCGGGGTAAAGGTGTAGCGCGCCGAGAGCTTGCCATTGACCGTGGCGCCGAAGTCCGAGTAATGCTCGGCGCGCAGCGCGGTGCCCAGCTCCAGGTTATCGGTGAGATGCCCCTCCAACCCGCCATAGAGGCTGTAGACATTGCGCGACTGGCTGCCCAGGTCATCGGGGTTGATCCCCGCCAGGTCCACCGCGCCGAAGCGTGCCGGTTGCCCGGCATTGAGCTGGCCGGCGGGAATCAGGCCGCCGCCGTAATTCCAGGATTGCTCGTCGCCGATCTCGTCGATGGCGAAGTATTCATGGCGATACGCGGTGCCGGCGGACAGGGTCCAGGGCGAGGGTGCCCAGTTGAAATTCAGCTCGCGGTCCCAGTCCAGCGTCAGATTGGTGGTCTTGCTTTCGGTTGCGCCCAGGGCGAAGTGGGTGGCGCTGGCCAGGCCGTAGCTGGGGCTCAGGCTGTTCTCCAGGTAACCCTTGACCTCGTTTTTGCCGTAGGACAGCGACAGGTCGAAGTTGCCCAGTTGCGCCTCGCTGTACTTGACCCCCACCACGGAGGACAGGTCGAAGCGCTTCTCCCGGGTGCGCGGCTGGAAACCGTTGGGGTAGACGGCGAGGATATTGTCCTTGGAGCGGCTGAAGTTGGGGTTGATGTCGTTGAAGTTTTCCGTGTAGCCGTAGTTGAGCGTGGCGTAGCCGCGGGTCTCGTCGTTGAAGCCCAGCTCGCCGTTGGCCAGCACCGAACCCTGTTGACGGCCGCCCTGGCCCCAGCGCCCGGTGCGCAGGTCACCGGCGGGGCCGGCGTTGACGTATTGATGGTCGGTGCCGCTGCGGTCCACCGGGTTGTTGCTCAGGCCATCGGCGCTCAGGGTCAGGAAACCATCGCCGGGCAGGCTGGTGCCCCACCAGCCGCTGGCGTTGCGGGTTTCGCCGTCGCCTTCCTTGTATTGCCCGTAGCGGGTCTGGAAACCGCCGCCGCTGTCGCGCTCCTTGAGCACGATATTCAGCACCCCGGCGATGGCATCGGAGCCGTATTGCGCCGAGGCGCCATCACGCAGGACTTCGACCCGCTCGATGGCGCTGATGGGGATATTGTTCAGCTCCACCAATTGGTCGGCGCCCCATGGATCGACACCGGACAGGCGTCCGGTCGGGTTGCGCCGCTTGCCGTTGACCAGGATCAGCGTATAGGCCGGGCTCAGCCCGCGCAGCGAGGCGGCGCGCACGGCGCTGGTGCCCTTGGAGGCGTTCTGGCCCTGGGGGAAGTTGAAGGAGGGCACCAGTTGGCTCAGGGCCTGGTTCAGGGTCACGGCGCCGGTGCGGGTGATCTGCTCGGGGGTAATCAGCTCCACCGGCGCGAGGCTTTGCAGGGCCGTGACATCCTGGCGACGCGTGCCCAGGGTGACGACGGTGGCCAGTACCGGATCGGCGCCGCCCGCAGGCGTTGCGCTACGGTTGTGCTGGGCTGCGGGCTTGGGACGGGCGCTGGCGCCGCTGCTGTCCTGGCTGATCACGATGGCGCCACTGGCGGTGTAGTGGGCGCGCAGGCCGCTGCGCTGCAAGGCGTGGTCGATGGCCTGGTCGCGGCTCAGCTGCCCTTCGATGGGCGCACTGGTCAAACCGTCGAGGGCCGCCTGGTCGAAGGAAATCGGCGTATGGGTCTGACGCGAGATGGCCAGCAGGGTATCGGCCAGCGGGCCGGCGGCAATCGAGAACGATTCGAGCGAATGCACGACCGGGGTGTCGCCGGCATGGGCGCGCTCCGGCAACGCGGCAGTGGCGGCCAGCAGCGCGTAGGCAAGGGGAACAAGGGCGAAGTGGCGGGCTGGGGTCGGCATGGAAAATTCACTGTTTCAGGGTGGAGTTATTCACCATGAGCAATGAGCGGGCTGAATTTTCCACGCCGCCCTAGACCGTTTGGGCCTATGGATAGAACCGCTCAGGCGCGCTCGATTTCGATCCAGTAGGGGCTGTAGCGCGTGACCCGGATCGGCAGTTGCTGCTGGAGCATTTCCAGGGTCTGGTCACTGTTGTCCAGCGGGTACAGGCCGCTGACGGCCAGGTTCGCCAGGCTGGCATCCAGGCGCACAATGCCGCGCCGGTAGGCGCGCACGGTTTCGATGATCTGCGCCAGAGGCTCGTTGCGTGCCTCGATCCAGCCGTCGAGCCAGGCCGTATCGCGGCGGCTCATGGGCGCCTGTTGGAGGATCGAGGTCTGGTCGAAGAGCACGCTGCGCCGCGGTTCGATAATCTGCTGCACGCCATTGGCCGGGGTCAGTCGAGCGGCGCCGCTGAGGGTGATCAGGCGGGTCGAGTCGCCTTGCTGGCGCAGCAACAGACGTCCGCTGCTGGCGCTGACCAGGCCCTGCTGTGAGCTGAGGTGGAACGTGCGCGTCGGGTCGGCGGCCAGCTCCAGCACCAGCTCGCCCTGATACAACCGCAGGTCGCGGCGTTGCGTCGAGAACGCGGTGGCCACCCGGCTGCGGGCATTGAGTTGCAGGCGGCTGCCATCGGCCAGTTGCCAGTCGCGGCGCTGGGCGGTGCCGGTCTGCAGATCACCGGGCAGGGACCAGGGCAACAGCCCGGCACGTGCCAGCAGGCCAACCGACAGCGCCAGCCCGCCGAGGGCCAGGCTGTTGCGCATAAAGCTACGGCGGCTCGAAGGGGCTTCGAGCGCTTGCAGCATCGGTCCGCTGGGGCGTCCCTGCCAGGGTGACCGGCGCGCGATCGCCAGGCCCCCGGCCAGCCGCTCGAATGCGCTGGCGTGGCGCGGATCGGCGGCCTGCCAGGCGTCGAAGGCCTGCTGCTCGGCAGCACTGACTTCCCCGGACTGCAACCGCACCATCCACAAAATGGCCGCTTCGGCGACTGCATCGTCCAGCACCGTGCTGGCGTTGCGCTTCATGCGCCAAAGACCCGGTAGCAGCAGCGCAGGGCATCGCTCATATGCCGATGCACGCTGCCCAGGGACAGCCCCAGGCGCTCGCCGATGCCGGTATAGGTCAGCCCTTCGAGCTGGCTAAGCACAAACACCGCCTTGCCCTGGCTCGACAGGCCGTCGAGCAGCTTGTCGATGGCCAGCAGGCTTTCGATCAGCATCAGGTGTTCCTCGGGGGCCGGCTGCTGTTGCTCCGGTACATCATGCAGGGCGCGCAGGTAGGCCTTTTCCAGATCACGTCGGCGCCAGCCTTCATAGATCAGGTGCTGGGCGATGGTGGTCAGCAGCGCCCGGGGCTCGCGCACGGCGCTGGGATCCGGCAGGGCCAGCACGCGGGCAAAGGTTTCCGCGGCAATGTCGTCGGCATCGTGGGGGCAGCCCAGGCGTGCGCGTACGCGCGCCCGCAGCCAGTCATAGTTGAGTTTGAACAGCTGGCCGACCAGCTCGCGGTCGGCAACGTGGGAAGTAGCCATGGCGAATCACGCAAGAAGCTGCTGCGCCGCAGGGAGCGAAGGGTGGCAGGCAGTGAGTGTGCAACCGGCGACCTGGGTATAGGGGTACGCCCTGCCGAGGGCAGTGGGGAAACTATGACTGGAATTTCATAGCAGTAGAAAGAATAAAATATGGAAAATAAATTCCATTAGGTTATATGTGCGGCAGGGTTGGCGGTCGTTTTTACGGGCGTTTCAGGGCGGGTCGGGGCCTCGGGCTGTCGGCGCAGCAGGTGGCTTGTATCGGCTGGCGATCTGTCTTACCTTGACGTAAGCGTAAGGGTCGATGACGAAAGCGTTCGATTGTGACTCGTCGGTCATTGCCCTGGCGCCGGCTGCATGTTTATGTGGCGGGTGTGTTCCTGACGGGCCGCTGCCTGACGCCCGTAGGTGAGTGCTGGAGTTGGCATGCAGACAAAAATAAGAAACGAAGCTGTTTTGCGTGAATTCCTCGATGTACGCAGTATCGTCCGCCAGGAAGGCGTGATTCCCGATGGGCTGTTGCGCGATGAAATCGACGCGTCCTGGCGCCGTAGCCTCGGCCATGGCCGCCGCCTGGACGATGGCTGCGATACGCCGCGCACCAGCCATTCGCGGATTTATGAAAGCAACCGGCCCTTTATCGACGCGGCCACGCCGATCATGGAGCAACTGGCGGCGCAGTTCGGCAAGACCCACGGCGACAGCCTGGTGATCCTGGCCAATGCCCAGGCGACCATCGTCGCCGTGGAAGGGCACAAGGCCCTGGCGCAGCGCGAATTGCGCGATATCGCCCCCGGCGTCTGCTGGAGCGAGGCCTCGCGCGGCACCAATGCCCTGGGCACGGCGCTGGTGGAAGTGCGGCCGATGGTGATCGACTACAACGAGCATTTTCTCGACCGTCTCAGCCCGTTCTGCTGTACCTCGGTGCCTATCCGCGATCCGGCCGGTCGGGTGCAGGGCGTGCTCGACCTGACCCGCCAGGGCCACAATCGCCAGCCCCATGACAGCCTGTCGCTGCTGGCCCTGAGTGCCAGCCAGATCGAAAGCCGGCTGTTCAGCGCCTGCTATCCGCGCCAGTTGATCCTGGCCTTCCACCCCCGTCGTGAATACCTCGAATCCTCCTGGCAGGGCCTGCTGGCGATTGGCGCTGACGGCGAGCTGCTGGCCGCCAACGAGCATGCCTGCGCCTTGTTGCGCCAGCCCCGCGAAGCGCTGCTGGGCAAGACGATCCAGGCCTTGCTGGGCGACGAGGCGAATCAACTCGCACGCTTGTCCCAGGGCGCCACCGCCAGCCTGCAAAGCCCCCGTGGCGAACTGTTCTATCGCGCATTGCAAGCGCCGTTGCGCTTGCTGGTGCACGAAATTGCGCAGCGCCCGCCGGTCGCCCGCGAGCGCACAACCGATGAAGACCGCCTGCTGGCCCTGGCCGGCGGCAACCTGCGTTTTGCCCGCAGCCTGGGTATGGCGCGGCGCGGTTTGCGCAATGCCTTGCCCATCATGCTCCAGGGCGAGACCGGTACGGGTAAGGAGCGTGTGGCCCAGGCCCTGCACGACACCAGCAGCCGTGCGGACAAGGCCTTTGTCGCGGTCAACTGTGCGGCCATTCCCGAGGGGCTGATCGAATCCGAACTGTTTGGCTATCGCGAAGGTGCCTTTACCGGCTCGCGCCGTGGCGGCATGGTCGGGCGTCTGGTCCAGGCCCATGGCGGCACGCTGTTTCTCGATGAAATCGGCGATATGCCCCTGGCGTTGCAGGCCCGCCTGTTGCGCGTGTTGCAGGAACGCAAGGTCGCGCCCCTGGGCGGTGGCGAAGAGCAGGCGCTGGATATCGCGCTGATCTGCGCGACCCACCGCGACCTGAAGCAGGAAGTCCAGGCCCAGCGCTTTCGCGAAGACCTCTATTACCGGGTCAATGGCCTGTGCGTGCAATTGCCGCCGCTGCGCGAGCGTGACGATCTGCCAGCCCTGTGTCGCCAACTGTTGTCAGGTATGGGCGGCGAGGGCATTCGCCTCGATGAGGCCTTGAACGAGCTGCTGAGCCAATACCACTGGCCGGGCAATATCCGCCAGCTGGAAATGTTGCTGCGCACCGCCATGGCCATGCGTGACGAAGGTGAAACGCTGTTGACCCTCGAACATCTGCCCGATTGCACCCTCGATGATTTGCGCGAGCCCGCGCTGGGTACGCGCCAGGACGGATCCGGGCAGGGCGCGGCGACGATCCAGCAGGCGCTGGATCGGCATCAGGGCGATGTGATGGCGGCCGCCCGCGCGCTGGGGATCAGCCGGGCGACCCTGTACCGCAAGCTCAAGCAATAACAACGGCGCGCCCCGGATTGGCTGGGGCGCGTCGGCGTACCTCAGAGCTTGATCAGCACCGACTTGAGCTCGGTGTAGTGCTCGATGGCGGCGGCGCCCATCTCCCGGCCGACGCCGGACAGCTTGTAGCCACCAAACGGCAGCGCCGGATCAAGGGCGCTGTGGCAGTTGACCCAGACCGAACCGGACTTGATGCGCGGGATCATCCGATGCACCTGGCCCAGGTCGTTGGACCAGATACTGGCGCCCAGCCCGTAGGTGCTGTCATTGGCCAGGCGAATCGCGTCCTCCACATCGTCGAAGGGAATCGCCACCAGCACCGGGCCGAAGATTTCCTCCTGGACCAGCGAGCATTGCTGGTCGACATCGGCGATCACCGTCGGCTGGACAAAGTAACCCGGCCCGTAGTGTTCACCGCCACACGCCAGGTGCGCGCCCATCTCCCGGCCCATGTCGATATAGCGCGAAACCCGCGCTTGCTGCTTGGCCGAGATCAGCGGCCCCATATCGACACTGGGGTCCAGGCCATTGCCCAGCTTCATGCGGTTGGCGATCCCGGCAATATCGGCAACGACCCGGTCGAAGTGCTTGCGCTGCACATACAGGCGCGACCCGGCACAGCAGACCTGGCCCTGGTTGAAGAAAATCGCACTGGCGGCGCCGGCCGCGGCCGTGTCCAGATCGGCGTCGGCGAGCACGATGGTCGGCGACTTGCCGCCCAGTTCCAGGGTCACCCGGGTCATGGAGTCCATGGCGGCCTTGCCGATTAACTTGCCGACTTCGGTGGAGCCGGTAAAGGTCACTTTGTCCAGCTGCGGATGGGCCGACAGCGCCGCACCGGCCACTGCGCCGACCCCGGTCACCACGTTGAGCACGCCCGCCGGGTAGCCGGCTTCGAGCACCAGTTCGGCCAGCTTGAGGGCACTGAGCGGCGTTTCATCGGCCGGCTTGAGAACCACGCTGCAGCCGGTGGCCAGGGCCGGGCCGAGCTTCCAGCAGGCCAGCAGCAGCGGGAAGTTCCAGGCGACGATGGCGCCGACCACGCCCACCGCTTCACGGCGCACAAAGGCATGGAACTGGCCATCGAACAACGGCACGGAAGGCTCCAGGGTGCTGCCTTCGATCTTGGTGGCCCAGCCGGCCATATAGCGCAGGGAATCGATGGCCATCTGCACATCCATGGCCCGGGCGACCTGGGCGCTCTTGCCGTTGTTCAGGCATTCCAGCTCGGCCAGCACCTGGGCGTCCCGCTCGATCAGGTCGGCGAGTTTCCACAGCAGGTTCTGCCGCTCGCGCGGGCGCATCCGGCTCCACGGCGAATCGTCGAAGGCCTGGCGTGCCGCGCGCACGGCACGGTCGACGTCCTGGGCGGTGGCGGCAGGCACCTGGGCCAGGGCCTGGCCATTGGCCGGGTTGACCAGTTGCAGGGTCGCGCCATCGCTGGCGGCGCACCAGTCGGCGCCGATCAGCATGCGGTGCTGACGGTCGAGGAACGCTTGGGTATCCGGGTGAATCGGGAAGGCATGGGACATGGAGTGGCTCTCTTCTTATTGAAAGTGACGCTTTGCCTCAGCAACCCCTATGCCAGCTTCAAACCAGTACCAAAGTACTTGTTTTTCAGGGGTTTGAAGGCTTTTACCGAGGCCGTTTGTCTCGCATGATGAGAATCGCGATGAGACAGCTGAGACAGCCCCGAGACGGCGCCAAAGCCTCGGTAAATCGGGCCTTCGCCGCCATTGCGCCGGCCACTGCCCATCCGGCCGGTTACTGGGGATATTGATTAAGTAGCTGATATAAAAGGATTAATTTTATTGGCATGAAGCCTGCTATTGCCTGAGTGCTGCCCACTGGGTGGCTCATCCACAAAAACAATAAACAGGTGACACGATGAGCAAGACCACACTGTCAACCGTGCCCGCGCTCCCTGTGCGGCGCCGCCCCCTCGCCACACTGTTGCAGGCCTGCACCCTGGCCCTGGCTGCCGGCCTCGCGGGCCAGGCTCAGGCCGTCGACGTCGATGCCGGCGACTACACCGCGCTGCCCGAAGGCACCACCCTGGGCATGGTCTATTACCAGCACGCCGAACGCCGCTCGCTCTATGCCGACGGCCACAAGCAACCCCTGCGCGCCGGGCTCGATTCGGATATCGGCATCCTGCGGGGCGTGCACTTCATGAAGCTTGGCGGCTTCACCATCGACCCGCAATTTCTCCTGCCGTTCGGCCAACTGGAAGGCAAGCGCGACACCAAGGGGCTGGGCAAAAGTGATGGCGGCATCGGCGACCTGATCCTGGCGTCGACCATCTGGCTGGTGGAGCAACCCGCCGAGAAAACCTACTTCGGCATTACGCCGTTCCTCTATGTGCCCACCGGTCGCTACGACCGCGACGATGCGCTGAACATTGGCGAGAACCGCTGGAAATTCGCGCTTCAGGCCGGCTATATCCAGGGCCTGGGCGACAAGTGGTGGCTCGATCTGGTGGGGGACGTCACCTGGTTCGGCAAGAACGACGACGCCACGGCAGCCGGCCTGACCCTGCGCCAGTCGGCCCTGTACCAGGGCCAGGCGTTCCTGCGCTATCAGGTCACCCCGACCTTCGATGTGCGCGTCGGCTACTCGCGGCTCTGGGGCGGTGAGACCCGTCTCGATGGCCTGGATCAGCGCGATGAACCCAAGACCCAGAAGTTCACGGTCGGCGCCGGCTGGTTTGTCGCGCCCAAGACCCAACTGCTGGTCAACTATGGCCGCGACCAATCGGTGGAAAACGGTTTCAGGGAGGGTGATCGCATCAACCTCCGCCTGATGCAGATTTTCTGATCCGCGCCCCCAGCGTTCACCGAGGAAGCCTTGCAATGTTCAATACTCTGTCTTTCCCCAGTTCCCTGCGCAGCTGCGTGCTGCTGATGTGCCTCGCCGTGCCCATGCCGTTGCTGGCCGCGGCGGTGGACGAAGCGGCGATCCGCGCCACCGAACACGAGGGCGGGCAATGGCTCAGCCATGGCCGCACCTATTCCGAACAGCGCTACAGCCCGCTGGAGCAAATCAACGCCGGCAACGTCAAGGGCCTTGGCCTGGCCTGGTACAAGGACCTGGACAATACCCGGGGCCTTGAATCGACCCCGCTGTTCCACGACGGGGTGATCTACACCTCGATGTCCTGGAGCCGGGTGATCGCCGTGGACGCGGTCAGCGGCAAGGAACTGTGGAGCTACGACCCGCAGGTCGAGCGGGTCAAGGCGCGCACCTCCTGCTGCGACGCGGTCAACCGGGGCGTGGCGCTGTGGGGCGGCAATGTCTATGTCGGCACCCTGGACGGCCGGCTGATCGCCCTGGATGCCAAGACCGGCAAGGAACTCTGGAGCCAGCAGACCACCGATCCGAGCAAGCCCTACAGCATCACCGGCGCACCGCGCGTGGTGAAGGGCAAGGTGATTATCGGCAACGGCGGCGCCGAATATGGCGTGCGCGGTTTTGTCTCGGCCTATGACGCCGTGAGCGGCAAGATGGTGTGGCGCTTCTACACCGTGCCGGGCGATCCCGCGCTGCCCTACGAGCACCCGGAACTGCGCGAAGCGGCCAAGACCTGGAAGGGCGACCAGTACTGGAAACTCGGTGGCGGTGGCACGGTGTGGGACAGCATGGCCTACGACCCGGACCTGGACCTGCTGTATGTCGGCACCGGCAACGGCTCGCCGTGGAACCGCGAGATCCGCAGCCCGGGCGG
>Ga0180008_1001626_pt1 | contig 13646 bp, 19 predicted proteins | sample MM_PW_MetaG_FD_121121 | JGI IMG/M metagenome (GOLD analysis project Ga0180008, IMG submission 121121) | Groundwater microbial communities from the Aspo Hard Rock Laboratory (HRL) deep subsurface site, Sweden - MM_PW_MetaG | ecosystem: Environmental > Aquatic > Deep subsurface > Groundwater... | reverse complement strand
TTTCTTGGCGTGTCCGCCGCCGAGGTGGAATCCTGGGCCTTGCAGGAATCGTTTCCGGACAATCCAAATCCGGGCCGGTTGCACGGCGCTGAATATTTAGGGTTGTCGAAAACCCATTATTACGAGTCCCGTATTTATCAGGACCCTTCCGACCAGAATAGGCGGATCGGTCTTCTAAGCATTGTCGTGGACGGTAAGCCGGTTCGTATTGAGCGGGTAGCGGTTTTTATCAAAAAATTTCATCCGTTTTTAGGACCGATGTGGGTAACAGAATATTTATTCGACCGATACAAGAATACAGACAAGTTCTATGAGTTCGATCAAGAGCAATTCCTGGAACAACACCCCGAAAAGGCAAAGCCGGCCAAGGCGGCCCCGAAAAGGTTTAAACGGACTGACGCTTGTAGCCATAAGACCAAGGTGGGCCATGGGCCAAGCATGTGGGCCATATAGCCCGAAGAATCAGGTCCTTGTAATCAATGCCGCACACTGGCAGAAAGGAATTTAACTGACTATGAAAATTTCAATCAAATCGCATCATGGAAAGTACTTATCGGCGCAGCCGGATGGAACAACAGCATGTGACCGGAATGCGATTGGCGAGTGGGAGATTTTCAATATGGAGGAGGTTAAGAATAATCCGGGACCCGGAAACCCAACGCCTCCTCCGGCATTAGGCTATACGGTCAAGACAGAGAGTTCGTTGACGTCAAAACCATTCTGCCGAATGACCGCGACCAATAATTATGCCTATGCTGGGGAGTACGCAGACCGCCGGGATGATGGGGGGCCAGGGTATAAAAGACATGACCGAGTGGCGTATTTATGGCGGACAGACGGCATGTCCTGGGGGACTCCGGCTCGTGTTCAGGATGTTGAAAGCATCCATGCCATGCATACAAATCCAATGGGAGATGGAATCAATTATGCAACTGAACATAACTGCAAAGTTTATTCTTTTTCTGACAACGGCGACAGGGTTCAGCAGTATGATTTTCAATCAAAAAAAGGGGTTTGTATCGGCGCAGGTAACTGCGAACAATTTGGAGAGTTGGTTGCTTGCTCTAATTTCAACGGTGCCGCTTATATCGCCGGATATAAAGATGGAGTGTGGAAAGAATTATACATTGTACCGGGGAAATTTGTCTGGGCGCTGACGGAGTACAAGGGCAACCTATTGGCCGGGTGCTCGTATAATCAGGATTTCACGCATCCGAATTCTGGATCGGTTATGATGTTGGACCCTGAATTTAAAATGATTCACGATCCACCGTATGGATTCTGTAAGGGGTTTCATAAAAAAGATGGTGTTTTGTATGCTATGTTCGGGGGGCACCTCGCGTGGACAGAAGATTTAGCCGGCTGGCCTGCTGTTGAGATGCCGGGATGGGCGTGCTGGAGTATGATCGGGGGCAAGCCGGGGGCTCTTATTGGAATCTGGTACACCGACTTGAGGGCTGCGCAACAGACTGGCAGGCCGCAGGGGATATGGCTCGTTGAGTTTGATATTGCCAGCAAATCAATTAATATCATTTCTTCTTGGTTGGCGACTGGAAAAACTGCCCCTTATTATACAGGCGGCGGGATAGTGGCGCTGAAAGGAAAGGGGGTTGGTTTTATTACGATTAATGGCCGGTCTAAACCGTTGAACGTAACGTGGTGAAAAAATAAAAATGCTATTCAAGGGATTGATGGTAAGGATTCTTTCTTATATTATTGGGATAAGGTAGTGAGATTCAATAAATACACTCCCATGTCCGGGCTTTGGCACCACGTAAAACCCCATTTTAGCCCCTTGGAGGCATGGGGGGATAAAGACCGTATCGATGCTCGGATAGTGTTTGCCCTGTTTGATATCCGGGAGCATTCAGGCCGTAAAATCGTTATTAATTGCGGGTACGAACCACGATCGAAACCGAGTTGGCATTCATCATATTTAGCCGTTGATTTTCATATAGACGGCCTTCATGTTTGCGATCAGTATTTACTTTGTTCCAGATACGATGTTTTTAACGGTTTGGGTGTATATCCATATTGGAACAATCCTGGATTACACGGAGATAGCAGGCCACATACGTTGAGACATAGACCGGAAGCCCGTTGGATCTCTACGAGCGCAGGGGTTTATGCGCCATTAACCTGGAAGGATTTAAGCCAGATAAACGGTGATGGAAAGCAATGGTTATTGGATTTGCTTGAGAAACATAGCATCAAGGCGAGTTCTAATATTATATCAGAACTTACCCAGACGGTAGACCGAATCGCAAAGGAAGCCTACGAGAAGGGCAAGAAGCGGAAGTGAAATACCGCTGCCTTGATTGTTTTTCAACGTGGGAAAGCAAACACAATCCTGGAAAATGCCCGGCGTGTGGGAGTTTTTATATTGAGTGGGTTAATTATTACGAGGTGAGAAGGTGAAAGAATGAACAGCAAAGTTGAAATTTTTATAACAAAATACGGCACGATGCTTCATGATATTCCATTGAGTGGGATTCTTTATTCATTCCAAATGTTTGTTGAGGACAAGAATCTCGACAGATGCGATGAATGCATTTCCAACTTGCTGAAAAACGATGCTGAAAATGAAGAAAGGGGGTAAGGTGCCATGAAGCTAACGGTTGAAATGGATGTTTCTATTAAGTTGTTTTGGTTGTAGTCGAGATGTTGGTTTCTTTTGCGATGGAGATGGTGACTTTCATCCTGATTGTATGGTCGTAACTGACGGTCCATTACCAGAAGCAACAAAAAAAATGAAGGCTGCCGCCATTGTAAAGGAAAGCGATGGAGATAGAGTTTACGACTATGACGGAATTGCTTGGTTACTCGACGAATCCGGATATAAATTATGAAATACCGTGATGGATACATATATCAATCGGCAGAAGATGAATTCTTTATGACTCGCTACCGGCCAGTGAAAACAATCTATACACAATTCTTGAGGCTTTACACCGATGGTAAATTATTAGTAGCAAGCGGGTACGCCTGCGATGGGCCATCAGGCCCGTGCAAGGCAATAGCAACCCGTTTACCCTTATGGCTACGCGAGAAATATCTGAAAAAACTTATTACTCCATCGTTCGCTCACGACGCAAAATATCAGCTTATCCGGATGGGGTTGATCACAGACGATATGGTATCACATATTGTACCTGTTGTGGATGTCCGAGAAGAGGCCGATATTGAACTCCACGAGGATTGTCTTGCGCGGAAAATGAATCGACTCCGGGCACGATTGGTTTATAGAGGCGTCCGGTTAGGCGGCGGACCGTCGGCAGACCCCAAGAACCAAAAAATTGTTTACGAGGCACCATAACGCTTGGTTCAGCGGTCTTTATCCGCTGAAACTGGCTGGTTGAACTCCATAAAAACATGGTTCCTGTTTCATCGGTTCGCATTACTACACGACACCTCGACAGGCTCTTCCCGAAGTTCCTCCGGTGACTTTAATCAAATTTTGTTTTTGTAACCCAAATTTTAAAATGTTTTGTGCTGCAAGGCGATCTCGGTCATGCACCGCTCCGCATGTCTCACACGTCCATACACGGTCAGAGAGCGTCAAACGAGCATTCACCTTGCCACAGGTACACATCCGGCTTGAAGGTTCAAAGCGGCCTATCTCCAGATAGTTTTTGCCACTGTCTGTAAGTTTATACTGGAGCATTCGATAAAAGTTCCCAAGCCCTAAGTCAGAGATGCTTTGTGCCAGGCAACGATTCTTCACCATGCCCTTGATGTTCAGGTCTTCACACACAACCGTATCAAAGCGGTTGACTATCCCGCTTGTCGTCTTGTGCAAGAAGTCCTTTCTCTGGTTCGCTACGTGTTCATGCTGCAGCGCAAGCTGAAGAACTGCCTTCCGTCTGTTTGTACTTCCTTTTACCTTTCTGCTTACCCTTCGTTGTAAAACCTGCAACCTCCCGAGCGCCTTTCTTAAGTGCTTCGGGTTCTCTATCTCCGTTCCGTCTGAAAGAACTGCAAAGGTCTTTATCCCTGTATCTATCCCAACCGATGTTTCCTTGCGGATTACCTTCTGTTTAACCTTTTTGTCTTCCGTCTCAACGGCAATGCTCACAAAAAACTTACCCGTTGCCGTTTTCTTGATTACCGCCGTCTTTATGGTTCCCTCAAATGTCCTACTTATCCGTGTTGGTATCCATCCGAGTTTTGGGGCAAAAACCCTGTTTTCATTAAACTTAATCTTTACGTTCTGAGGGAAGCCAACAGTGTGCCGTTTGTCATGCTTGCGCTTGAATTTAGGGAAGCCATGTTTTCCCCGGAAGAAACGGGTAAAGGCTTTTTCCATGTTCACGATAGACTGCTGGAGGCTCTGAGCAACAGAAAGGTTCAGCCACTCATATTCAGACTTCTTCTTTAACTGCGTCAGTTCTGTCATCAGCGTAAAAGCAGACATGGTTTCCTTGTCTTTCTGATATGCCTCAATGCGCCTGGCAAGCGACCAATTATAAACCCACCTGGCATTGCCAAGCATCTGTTCAAGTTGTTGCCCTTGCTGTCTGTTCGAATAAATCCGATATTCATATCCACGAATCATGTTCCTATTATAATCAAGATACAGAATATGTCAAGTCTTTATAGAAAATAAAACATAAAGTTCAACAAAGCGTTCAAGCCGACGCCGAGAATCCGGTGCGGCTTAACTCTATGTTAACGATGCAGAAGTTCCAGATAGGCGCCTATCGCCTTATCTACCCCCGCTTTTTTCTTGTTCCACCATCGGGCGTTAACGCTTGCTGCAAATGCTGTTATCAGCTTCCGGGCAACGGGCAGCTGCCCGTTGTGCTGTTTTTCTTTCAGTAGTTCCACCAGCGCCCTGATTGCCCTTTTTTCTTTTTTAGTCATCCGTTTCTCCTTTCCCGTCGTTCTTGTTGATAATTTCTTTCGCACCTCTTATTAACAATCGTTACTGATATCAGCGAAAAAATCCCTATCCGTAGTACCTCGACCTTCAACATTGCCCGGTGGAGCATGCGTGCCAGTTCTGCAAAATTCTCGTTATTCAATGATTCCCCCTTTCCCAAGCCTCACAACATCCTCAAGGGCAAGACAATCTTTACAGCTACCGCCCGGGATTGGACTGTTATTAATCTCTCGGGCTCTTTCAAGGAGCGGATCCAGAATCTTCGTGTTTATTTCGACCGAAACCACATGAGCCGAAAACGGCATCGAAAAGCCGTAGACTCTTTGATTAATGAAATCATTGGCTTGTTCATCCGATGTTTGCGGCTCAAAATAAACAAGCGGTATGCCTGCGATATCCCCTGTTTGCGCTGCGATCTTGGCATAGGCGTTCAGTTGGACCTCGTACATGGGAAATAATTTATCTTGGTTTTCGGTGTATTTTGCGGTCTTGTAATCAGGAATAATCTTCTGCCCGCTTTTTAGCAGAAGGATATCGTCAGGAACGCCGGACAAAACGATATTGGTGTCCTCGTTAAGAATATTAAATTTTGACCAGTGGGGAACCTTCTCGTGTCCGACGATATCCCCGATAGAAGACAACCAGTCCGGGAGCGGAATGTTCTTGACGTTTGCCCTGTCGATCAAAGCATGAACGATCTTCTTTGAATAAGCATCAATTGAACTGAATATTCCGGGAAATATCTGCCACGGCAGTTTCTTAACCTTCAGTTTAATCCAAAAACACCGGGGGCAAAAATCCGGCATCGCCATTTGCCCTAAAACCTTTGCTGAGATTTGTATTTGTTCCATGAACTCCTCCTTTTTTGTTGTTCATTCTAAAACACCACCAGGGCCGAGGCGAATTATATGGTCTGCGAGAGCCACGCAATGTTCTTTGTGTGAAATATAGAAGGCTTTATCAAAGCCCCCCTGCTCCAAAAAAGACCGGTATAGCTGGGTGAATTTTACGGCTGCGTCAGGCGACAATCCATCATCTTCCTCATCGGCAAAACTCGACTTGTAGTCTCTGCCGCTTTTTTCTTTGCTTATAATGGTCATCGCTAGGCGCATTGCCTTTAGCGCATACCGCTGTTGACCTCCGGACCGGTTTTGAACTAAGACTTCTTCGCCGTCCTGATCAATCGCAACCATTCTTAAAACCTCTCTGCCCTCTGAATCGAGCGTTTGTAGGTTCACCATGGCTTGCGCCCCAAAAGATGAGGCCAAAAGTTGATTCGCCACATATGCGATCGATGGTGCCACGGAATTTATCTCTAGTGCACGGATCCCGGTGGCCGAGCATTTTCCTTGGATATAAAGCCATTCCGAGGATTCCATGGCAAGGTGCGCCCGCTTTTCGGCAAGGCCCTCAAAGGCTCTTTCGGCGGTCCCGAGTTGCTCTCCAAGCAGTTTGAGCCGGATCAATTCGGCGTCCTGTAGAGCGTTCTTATTTTCAAGGGCATCGAGCACGTCATCTTCTTCGGCTATCCGTACCGCAATGCCCGTTATTAAAATATCTATATCCGGATTAATGTCTTTCCGGAGCTTTTCGATATCGGCGGCATAAGAGGCTATCTTTTCTTCCAGGACATGAACCTCGGCGTTCGCCTTGAGTGTCACCTTGCTTAGTCGGCCATTTATTTTAAGAAGGCTTTCCACGAAGTCCGCCTTCCGCTCCTCCGAGATCTTGATTTGTGGCGCCTTTTCGGCCATGGCCGCAAGTTTCTCAACCTGTTGATTCTTATCAAGAATTTCAATCCGTAACCTATCGATATTTTCCTCGAGTTTCCGGACCCCTGCGGCGGTTTTGGTGCCCCTCTCGAACACTTCTTCTTTCAACTTGTCGTACTCCTCGGTAAGAGCCGCGATGCTGGATCCGATCTCCGTTATTTTCTGCAATGCGTTAATGTGATCTTGCTTGTCGACATCGAGCCCCTCCCCAAATGCGTAGATTTGCCTTTTAATATCGCTCTCTTTTTCATCGATCTCTATCTCAAGGTTTGGTATTGCTTCTTTCGCCTTCAGGGCTTTTTCAACAAACATGCAATTATTGGTGTTGCATGGGAATTCGTCAATCCCTTCCTGGGCGTCGCCGCATGTAACCGTACCCCTCTTGTCCAGATCGGCGGCGGCGTCCTTCAATTGAACAAGCTTCGCTTTTAGCATCCGGAGGTTAGTGTCATCCTTGAGGGCTTCGATTGAAGCGGTTTTTGATTTGATCTCCGCGGCCAGTTCCAGAACCGATTTTTCAAGGATGATGCGCTTATCGTTAAGCAAACCGACGTCAGCTTTGTGACCATCAATCAAGTCCCGGGCTTCCTTTTGCTCTTTTTCGAGTGTCGCCCGGTCGATAACCGCCTGTTTCATGCGGTCATCGCGCTCTATGTTCGCGGCAGCGATCTCCCCGTTGAGAGTCTTTGCCCTAGTTCCGGCGGTTTCAACGGCTTCCTTTTCCTCAAGAATTACATTGAGATCCGCTATGGTCGATTCTACCGTCTGATATTCAGCATTTATCAACTTGGTTTCATTCTCCAAGGCGTCCTTGATGTGATAGATGGATTCGCCTTCATCCCCCTGGGCGGCTTCCAGGTCCGAAATCGATACAAGGTGTACCGCTTGCCGCTTCTCTTGATCCTGGTACCCGGTCCGGAGCTCTATGTGCTTTTCGATTTGCGCGGATAGTATCGCGGCCGCTTTTACGCCTGCCGCTCTCTCGGCCGTGATCCGATTGATATCGGAGGGCACTTCCTTATATAGTTCAATGAGATCGGCTTGAACTTTTATCTGGTTGTCAACGATGGCGATAGCGGTCAAGAGCTCTTTGGCGCATGCCTTTGATGTGTCCTCTTGTTCAACCAATATCTCGAGACGCCTGCCAAGAAACTCCACAAAAAGTGATCTCAGGTCCGCCGGATCCATGGAACTCATCTTTTCGCTACCCTGCGCGCAAAAAACGCTGTTGAAAAACAACTCGGTGGATCCGAACATCTCGGATATCACGTTTTTATAGCTTGTTATCTTCCCGTCATTCTCCGATTTTTCGGAATGGTTCAGGTAGATATACCCCTCAGTTCGTCCGGTCTGTGCATCGATCTTTGTGAGGGTCCGGAAATGATCCCCGCCATGTAAAAAGGATAGCTCTTTAACCGAGTCCCTTAGAAAACAATGGTTCTTCAAGCTCGGATTCGGCCGGGACACTAGGCGCGGGTACGGGTGCAACGCTTCAATAATTGTGCTTTTTCCAATTCCCGTTGGTCCAGCGAGTGCTATGAGGCCTTCCATGTTGCTGAAATCAAGGGAGATTTCATCAAGCCCCATGCCTTTTTTGATTCCGGTCATGCCTCTTAAAAATACGCTTTGTATGTTCATCCGTTTTTTTCCTTTCCCGACCTTCCTTTGTGGCACACCTGTTCATCAAAAATGCGTTGGGTCTTGGCAGTCTGTTTCTCCGCACAGTGCACACGTGATAGGTTCCTCTAAAGGAACCCGAGATTCAAGCTCTTTAACCAATTCAATCAGCGCCTCGGGCGCCATACTCTCAACCATCTCCGCTTTTTCCTTAACTCCTGGAGGGATTGGTTCGCCAAGGATTTCGGCATTAACCTTGATTTTATCATACAACTTTTCTTGATCGAGGATCTTCACGGCGCGAACGTTTGCGCGGGGCAATCTTATGGGCTCAAGTTGAAGGGTATTTCCCCTTTTTTCATGCCAGGATTTAATAGCGGGAACGTCGAGCTTTTCATATTGATCCACAAACAACTTGATGGTGACCCGGACTTGGGCGTTTGATATCTCCGGATACGCGGACTTGATATAGTGTTGATCAATTTCGTCTTTCGTCCAATCGATTTTAATATCGACCATGGGTTGAGACGGGGTTTCGATGAATTTCTCGGATATTCCATCAGCCAAGTCATAAACATAAAACCCCTTAGTCTCCATTTCACCCCAATCCTGAGAATAGAGACTTCCCGAATAAAAAATGTTTGGTTCGATCTTTTGTCGAAGATGCAAATGACCCAAAACGACGAGATCTGACGTCGATAGAGATAGTTGGTCCCTTGATATCTCAATGTCTACACCCGTAAGCTGTTGGCTTTCTGACACGCAAGCCCCGCCTACCTGAATATGCCCCATGACGATATGTGGACAATCGTGCCCGGCAACCCCGGCCGCGAAGCCTGCCATTATGGCGGCCAGCCCAGTAGCGATTTCAGATTCCGACACGATGATGCTGCTGTTATTTTTGAAAAACTGTTTGGTTGGTGCGGGGAATGCCGAGATAACGGCGTCCGGATGCGCTTCGTCGTTGGGCGAGTAGAATTGACCGTCTTTCAAAAGATACTGTTCAGGAAGTGTCGAGACATGGACACTATGCCGCGCATTTATGTGCTTCAGCGTGGTGGTAGCCGTACCCTCATGGCTCGGGGTCCCTATAATTACTGCAACCGGAGCGATCTCCGCCAGTTCGGAAACAGCCCAAAATAGAAGTTTAACAGCCTTGCTATCGGCTTTAACCTGGCTCGAATGGTACAGGTCCCCGGCGAGCAAAATAACGTCTGGTAGTTCATCCTTCGCCGTATCGATCAGGAACGAGAGGCATTTATTAGCCTCATCGATCTTTGAATCTCTTAAATGCCAATCTCCTGTATGTAATATTTTCAATCCTGTACCTCCTTACAATACTTGTGGGATTCTGTAAAAGCCTGCCCTTGTTTTTTGAAATCCTCAATAGGCGCTGGAAGATGGACTTCCCTTCCAGCCCCACAACGATCACACTTGAACCGTGGGGGCTGAATTTTAGCTTCTAAAAATATCCAATTCGGTATCTTCGGCATGTGGCTCCTTAAAAAGGTACGTCATCGTCTTCGATCGCCATAAGATGATCATAGAATGCCAACCGCTTCGTCTCTGACATTTTTTCTAATGTCAGGCCCTTGGGTAGCTCGTATCCTTTGAGTCCTATCAATTGGGAAAGTGCGGCACGTTGGGCGTCGTCGCCGGCAGTTATGAAGTCGGCCCGTTGCGGGTCTTGTTCTTCTTTGTCTTCAGGGGCTTCATTCCCCGGTTCAACCTCGGGAATAATGGTTTCAGTATCATCCCCGGTATAATCCCCTTCTTCTGAAACTGCGTTTTCAGGCGCGGGGAGTCCGATTTGAAGCCCCTGGGGCGGCCCGTAAATGCCAAGAGCGGCATTTACCGATGCGTTTCTAAGCAGCTTGACGGTTTCCGGATCTTTAAAATCCGGCGCAACCACGCAGCGGATAATGACAATCGGGTGATTGAAAAGCGCTTTTGGGTAGGTACCCCCAAGAGCCAACAATTTTCGGTATACCTGGGCTCGGGCCTCGGCGGCCGCCAACTGTAGGCGTTTTCTCCTTTTGGCCCGGTAATCTCGGTCGACGCAGTATTTGACATAAGCCTCGTCTTTATCGTATTTCTTGGCGTCCGCTTCATATTTGGCTTGCAGATCTTCCTTGATAACGTCCAGGTCGGAAAGGCCCTCCCCCTGGATGCTCACTCGTTTACCATATTCGCGTACGTAGAAGCCAGTGGCAATATAATGGATGGTTTTATCGGTAATGGTTTTAGCATCCGTTACCGACGGGATCCATTCGATTCCGGCTATGCTCCCGAGGCGCTCAAGGGCTGACAGGTGAAGCGCGTAGTTCTTTGAGCCAGGTGGCTGATAGATATCCGAAGGCTCACCAGGCTTGTCTGAAATGGTCAAAACGACCTCCTCTATTAAGAGTCGGTGAAATTCCGGAAGGTTATAAGGATCGCAGAGCATCACCAAAGTGGCTTTGCCCGCTTTCTTATAAGCGTCGATTACCTTGATTTGGTCTAATATTTCTTTTGTTGGCATCCTTGTGTCTCCTTTTTATATGCCCCGCCCGCACAGTTGCCTGTTTGTTTCATTCCCATCTTTGGCGGTTACCGGCCGATCCGGCGCAACCGCGGGGCATAAAGTGTTTAAGGTTTGGCTTCGAGCATCGCTATTTCGGAAGCGGTCATCCTTCGATTCGCGGTTTCAAACGCTTCTTTCGGAGACCAGGAAACGTACTCATCGGGATAAATAACGTGAAAACCCTCCCTGTCTTGCTTCCCTATACCAAGAAGTATGCTTTTTGTTGCCAGGAAATCAGACTCCATCATGGGTAAGGCTCGAACGATTTTTGACGAAACATACAGCTCGTACGTCTCAACGGTTTCGGGCAGCTTGATTGGTGCATCCATTTAATCACCTCCCTTCTGTTTTAGAATCACCGCCATTAAGGGTTCCTCCCAAGCGGGAAGCCTAAAAAGTTCTGGTTGAAAAAAGAAAGAAAACTAACTTGTTTTAGGGCATTCCCTCCGCAACCTTCGGGATTCTGCCTTGCTGCCTTGCCACTTTCGGCCTTTAAGGTTTTGAGCCTTGATTCCATAATTCTTGAACCTTAAGCCTTTTAATTAAGTTGGGTCGGATTTCGAGTCCGACACGCTCCATAAGCGTGTGCCCTAAATGGGCAGTGCTACCTATCGCTGTAGCCGCGCTTCCTTTTTGCCAGTTTTTTATCTCCGCTTGTAGGCATATTTTATTCAATCAAATCTGTGATGGCGTTGGTCACTTCGAGCTTGCTGTCAATTGTTATCGGTTCGGCCTGATAGAGCTCTTTTTTATTGTCGCGCTCGGAAGGATCGTAGAACCGAACGATCTTAACTTCAACGGTATCACCGGTAGGGACCTTCCCCATACCCTCGACAACGCCTCTGTCGGTAAGGCAGTTCCACATACTTAATTCTTCTGTGGCCAGGTCCCGGCGCCGGTGTATCCATTCGGCTATCGTTTTTGTGACACCCTTACCACCAAGCTCAATGGTGACATTGGTGTTGAGGTTGGTTTTCTGAATGGCAACCCGGAGTCGAAGAATTTCCTTAAGTATGTCCGAATGAGACTGGATCCATCCGGCCACCTTTTTTGCCTGCTCCGGATATTTGTCCGTTTCCAACGAGGACCGGGCGCAATGATTTTTGACCAGGTTCCGCAGATCCTCCGCTTTCTTTTGCAACTCCTTAATCTTTTTTAAAGCCTCAATAAGTTTCATAATTTAATTACCTCCCTTGCGTAGTGCTTTCTCTTGCAGCCATTTATACCGCATTGTTTTTTTTTATCATGGCTGAACCTAAACTATTTAATGCGACGTGTCAAGCTATATTTAACATTATTTTTATAATAAGAAAAATATTAGTTGACATTTAGTATTTTACCGTGTTTATAATAAGCCATGAAGCTAAATATATTCAAATTAAAAAATGAATTAGGCCGGATAAATAAAAAAATGCCCTGGCTTGCTGGCCGAGTCGGCGTAACGAGGCAGGCGGCTTATTGGTGGGTCAGGAATCCTGAGAGGGTTCCAATGACAACGATTGGAAAAATAGCCCGAGCACTGGGTGTTGATCCCAAGGATCTAATTAAATAGCAAAAAAAGGAGGGCGTCATGGATGAGGATAAGCATGGTGGTGGTCCGAAGCGCAATATCATCAATGAACCTGATAAAATACCAAAGTGGTGCCCGGGGCCCGACGCCTCCCAACAAGTCAGTGGAGTTGACCGGCCTACACAGACGCAATTTTGTGGTTGCGGTGCAATATTGGATAGTATTTGGTGCTGTCCGGTGTGTGATTAATAACCGCCCGACAACTCACTTTATCGTTATGTGAGGATTTTGCCATGAAAAATTGTGTAATAGTTGATCAAGACGGACGCTTTGCCTGTGTTGATCCCTGTGGCTTTCCAGTGTTTGATGATAAACTCTGCGGAAGAACCACAAAATTTGAAGAGGGTGAGGCCGATCAATACGTATTGGCCTTAAAAAAGAACCACCTTGTTGGATTGTCGGTTGTGAAAATCACATAACAACCGCGTTGAGTCCGACCGCAAAAAGACGCGGCGGCTCACGCATACGTTAGACCCTAAGAGACAAAGATATGAAGCCATACTATAAACATACTGGAACAACAATATATCACGGGGATTGTCTTGAGATAATGCCGATGTTACCCGATAAGAGCATTGACCTTATAGTCGCTGACCCGTTTTATGGTAGTTCGGGCAGAGACGGTTCTGTCCATCTTAAAAATGATAATTTGGTAGGCAATAGAATGTCCGCCGATAGTCTGATTTGGTTTGTACGTTCTTATTCAAAGGAATTATTCAGATTGTCAAAATATGATTCTCATTGTTATATCTTTTCTGATTGGAGGAAATATAAAGATATTCAAATTGCCTTTGAGACAAACGGCTGGGAATTAAGAAGTTTGATAGTTTGGGACAAGGGTAACGGGATGGGAGAATATTGGAGAAGCACCCATGAATTTATTTTATTCTTCACAAAAAGGAATCCGCACAAACTTACTCATGGCGGGTGTATGAATGTTCTACGAGATAAACCAATGAAAGGGAAAAATAAATTACATGATTATGAAAAACCTGTGAGTCTTATTAAGAAATTAATTGAAGCCAGTAGCAATAAAGGCGACACGGTGCTTGATAATTTCGCGGGAAGCGGCACAACCGGCGAGGCTTGCTTGAATACGGGGCGTAAATGTATCGAGATTGAAAAGGAATTAAAATATGTTGAAATAGCGGTAAGAAGGTTGTCCCAGGAAGTATTACAGTTCGGGTCTAACCAGCCGCTTGACCATGACACCGATAAATCGGCGCAGGTCAGCTAATCGTT
>Ga0180008_1001625_pt1 | contig 13651 bp, 14 predicted proteins | sample MM_PW_MetaG_FD_121121 | JGI IMG/M metagenome (GOLD analysis project Ga0180008, IMG submission 121121) | Groundwater microbial communities from the Aspo Hard Rock Laboratory (HRL) deep subsurface site, Sweden - MM_PW_MetaG | ecosystem: Environmental > Aquatic > Deep subsurface > Groundwater... | reverse complement strand
TCCTGATTTTACTGGTAAAAACAGCCCCTATTTTAGCGGCTAGGCGGATTTAATCAAGAGCCCGATCCAAAAAAAGGCAGCGATCCCGGCCTAAGTACCGAATAATCGCTGCCCTGGCTTACAACAGGCCGGCCGCAGCCGAGCGTTTTCTGGCCTTATTCATACTGTGTTATTGCAGGTAAGCCTGCACACAGTCCAGAATGTAGCCGGCCAGCCGCGGGTCAACCTGGTCATACGTCTTCTTGAAGCGCTCGTCCTCATTATACATGCGCGCCAGGCCAAGCAATCCTTCTGTATCAGGTGTCCAGAAGAGCTCGATGCTCTTCCGCCAGCGTTCAACCATAGTCCGGGCTGCCTGCGCTGCCGGGTCTGTGCCGATCAGGGCTGCCCAGTCACGGTTCAGTTGCTGGCCCTCCTGCTTCAGCTGCTGCCGCTCAGCTGCACTCAGTTGATTATAGCGGCGGTGCGATTCGCGCACCAACTCAGGGTCCCAGGTATTCATAGCCTCTTCCGTATAAGCCCTTTCCTCAGGCGTTAAATTTCTAAACAGATCTTCGTCCGTCATACTTCTATCTCCTCTCTGACGTGCAATTGTATTGTCCACGGTCTCCACCAGGCGTTCCAGGCGAGCGATGCGCTTTTTCAGGGCCCTTTTATGCGCCAACAAGGCCTGCACCACCGAAAAATCTTTCTGGTCCATCAAGCGCTTGATGGATGCAAGATCAAAATCCAATTCCCGATACAACAGGATCTGCTGCAAGTGCAACAGGGCCTCCTCCCCATACCAGCGATAGCCGTTAGCGCTGATTCGGGACGGCTTGAGAAGGTCTATGGAATCATAATAATGCAGGGTGCGGATGCTTACCCCCGCCAGGTCTGCTACTTGCTTTACCGTGTACATATGAAAAGCATAAACCCTAACGCAAGGTAAGGGTCAAGAGAAATGCAGAGTATTTTCAAAATTTTTTAGATTGACCAGGCCTTGGCGAATTTTCAGGGCAGCCAGAAGAGGGCCGGACAGGGACTAGCCCGGCAGCCGTAAAATCAGGTGCTGGGTCCACCTGCATCGGCCGATGCTTCGCTTGCACTGCCGGCTTTGGCTTTTCCTTTGGCTTTTCCTTCGGCTTTTCCTTCGCCCTCCGGCAGCTCTGCCGGCGGTACCGAAGCATTACCCGGGTCCGCGTTGCTGGTCAATTTGTCTTTTTCTTTTTCCAGGCGCTTAAACCGCCGCCGCAAACCAGTAAACTGCACCGAGTGCTTGAGCACCGAGGGCAGCATGATGACCACACCAAATAAAACACCGCCAAACAGGGCCAGCATAAGCACCAGTGACAACGATCCGGCTGCACTCCAGCCAAAGAACTGGACTGTTACCTCCATGCTGTTTTGCAGGGCAAAAACAACGGCCAGAATCATTACGGCGAGCATAAGCAATATATACAGAATCTTCATGGCAGCCTCCTGCGATAGATGTTACATTTGAATCAAAACAGAGGAAAGCAGCTGTTGCGCCCTTTCCACCTGGATCTTCAGGGCATTAAATCCGCCGGGAATGCCTTTACCGTCATAGTTGCTCAGGGCAAAGCGCTCCCGCGGTATGCCGAAAAAATTCTTGTCGAGCTTGCGGTTCCCGTTACTGTCCTGAAAGGCCGAAACCACATAGGCTCCCGGCGGCAAAGACAGGTTCCAGCGCAGGGTGGCCGCGTCCGGCAGCAGAATTATCGATTGCAGCGGCTGTTCTTTTTTGTACGAATCCGCTGTAGCAAAAATCGCGATAAGCACATCACCCGCCCCTACTTGTACTTCGCTGATTTCCACAATTACCGGAAGATCCTGACTTTGTGCGGTAACGCAAAGAGGTATAAAAGCAAACGACAAAAAAAGCAGAAAAGCAGCTCGTAAGGATTTGTTCATAGGTATAAGTTTCCGCCAGATACGGCCGGCTGTCAATATGCCAGTCGCCCCGGAACGGATTTCAGGGTATAGCTATGCCAAGCTGGTTCATAGTACTGCGCCGGCTGGCTACTTCCGGACGGTTGGGAGCAATCGCATAGGCCTGTTTTAAATAGAAAGCAGCGCGCTGGTAATCACGCTGGCCGGCGTAATAGTCGAACATACCCAGCAATGCGTCTACATTCATGCTGTCTTCGACCAAGGCGGTACGCAGGGCGGCCAGAACTGCCTCCGGAGCAGTCTGCAGCCGGGCACTAAGCCAATACAAGGACGAACGGTAGCCGGCACTGCCCCGGACAGCCAGATATTGCTGTATCAGCTCGGCGGCAGCTAGGCTCTTTCCGGTATCTATCAACATTGACAGGTAGGCAATGCGGGCAGCTTCAGATTCCGGGGCGGCAGCCAGCCAATCGACGGCCAGTTTATTCAGATCGGAATTGCGGCCGGCATTTCGATAGGCCTTATATACCAGCTCATAGTCGGTCAGCTGCAGGCCGGCCGTCAGCAGCTGGTCGGCCAAAGCGGCGGCAGCCTCAAAATTCCCGGCTTTGGCCTCGGCTGTAAGAAGAATGCGATTGGCTTCCCGCGAATCCGGATTTCGCTCCAGTACCGAGCGGGCCAGTGTTACCGCTTCTTCCTGCTCCTGGCTGTTGCCGCCGCTGCTTAGCACCGAAGCTGTGTATAAGGCCAGTGAAATATCGGAGGGATAACGCTCGAGTGCCCGACGCAGATATACCAGGGCATTTCGCCGGTCTTTGCTATACTCCAGAGCCACCCGCGCCCGCAGCAATAAATAGAGAAGCTTGTTGGCATCGACCCTGGCATATACTTCCAACAGCGGCTGGGCCTGGCGGTATTCCTTGCTCTCCACCAAAATGTGGGCGCGCATAAGTACAAATTCAGAATTGGTCGGTTCTTCCAACAGCACATTGGCAATAAGGGGACCAGCCTCTACATAATTCCCGGCTCCATAGAGGGCTTTGGCTTTGGCCCGACGGAACACCAGCGTGCGCACCAAAAGTTGATCTACCGAAGATAGCAGTTCGAGTGCGCTTTCGGCCTGGCCCCGGGCAACCAGAAGACTGGATAGGGCCAGCTGGGCTGGATAATTATCCGGAGCCAGTTCTACGGCCCGGCTATATGCGATAAAGGCATTTTCCGGATCACCGCTGCGTTCATAAGCCATACCGCGAATAAGCTCAGCCAGAGAAGATGCCTGATCCAGCAAGTCAAATACCTGCAGGGCATCCAAAGCCTGGTTGGCCGCATCCCGGGTGCGGAAGCGAAAAACCACCAGGGCCGGCAGCAAACTTTGCAGGGCATTTGCGGTATTAGCGGATTGGGTTAAGCGGCCATTACGCGCATCAACGAACATACGCACCAGCGGATCAGTCTGGGGAACATCACGCAGGACGGTAGAAGAATCCATGAGCTCCGGATACACCAGTTTGGCCAATTCAAAAGACAGCCAGGTATAGACCAACTTCTGATCCTGGCCCAATAACGCAGAACTGGAAGCAGTTTCCACAGCGTAGGACAGGGAGGAAGGATTGCCGGAAACCAACAAGCTCTCCATGCCGGCCTGCTCGGCCACCAGTGGATTTATCAGCGGGGCTGAATCCAGAATGGTTGTTTCTGATACGCTTACACAAGCCGCACAGGACAGTATTATGAGAAAATATACTACAAGACGGACTAGGCCGTTCCTGTTCATACTGTCCTGCTCCATTCCCGGAACTCAGAGCCCGGCGCTGTCTATCTCTTTTATGCGATGCTTGTACATCGATTTATTTATTAAATATATCATGAACAGAAACAAGCCGCCAGCCAAAATGAAGGCCGGCCACCATATAGTTATGAACGACCGGAAGCTCATCGAGCTGAAGCCGAACGAAAAAATACAGAAGAGCGTACCCAGTATGAGGAACGCGCTGCCCGGTACAAAGAACACCGGCCGCAGCCTTTTGTAACGCATAATTCCCGCCGGAATGATGGCAATACCGGAGGCAATAACAAAAAGCGGCCAGACAACCCGGATGGTGAGCGGGGTTACATACACAAGCAGGATTAAACCAGAATAAAGCAGAACCAGCAGAGAGACAAAAACCAGCTTCTTCTGGCCCTGGCGATACAGCACAAAATACAGGCCGAGCGATGCGACTAATCCGCTGGCAATAGGCCAGAGCATAAACAGCCGCGGGGCTCGGCCGGTGGTCCGCAGTAAAAAAGCCAGCCCGAGGGCGACACAGACCTGCGCCATAATGAGAATAATATCCAGACGAGACTTACTTTTAGCTATTACCATACTTTAATAGTAATCATTTGCCACTTTTTTGCCAATACTTGCATAGCCGAAAAACCACATGATATAGTGCATATAATGAAAAGATTAAATGTGCTGCTGTTTTTAGTCTGTCTGTCGGCTGCCTCACTCGCCAGCTGCCGGATTAAGCAGGATTACTATATACACTCCGATCTGGCCGAAAAAGATACTGTCCGCGAATTGTTGGCACTCTACCCGGAAGCCAGTACCGAGGAGAAGTTTGCCATCGTACAGGAAGTAAGCGGTACCTATCTGCTGCATGGCGAAAATGACCGGGCTATTTCCTACCTTTCCGGAGTAATCGAAAGCAATCCTGACTTTATCTACAATACCCATTTTATGCTCAGTATTGCCTGGGCTTATACCCAGAAAAAAGCAGATTCCATCGCGGTATTGTACCTGGACCGTATATTGAAAAACTATCCGGATCTTCTGGTACGTGGTGAATCCATACATTACTCCAGCCTGCAGCGGCTTTTACAGCTGGTACAGGAACCTACACGGCGCATCGAATACCGGCGAGACTTGATTGAGCGCTTCCCCGATAAAATTAATCTGGGCACGGAATATTTTCTGCTGGGTAAAGATTATGAAAAAGCCGGCGAGTGGGACGCAGCTTTGAATGTCTACAAGCAATTTATCCTGCATCATAACCAGGAAGTTCCCGGACACCTGGATGCCATACAATACGCCAAAAACCTGGTAGACCTCAATGCGACCAGAAAAGACTGGACCTACGAGAGTCTGGACGAACTGCTGCGCAATGTAAAAACCGCCTTGGCCACCCGCAATGTATACCGTCTGGGTCAATTGCGCTCCAAGGTAGGCTTTTTTGCCATGGATTGGCATCAGGATAAGAATGAAGGCAACAGCCAGATGGTTTTCGACTTTTCGGCCTTTATTGCCGGCGGCCGCATCTATTATGCTGAAACCCTGGATTCGGCCTCAAATGCCCAGGAAGCCTTCCTACGCAGTTGGGGCTGGACCGACCGCATCCCTATCATGTATCTGTATTTCCGCAAGATAAATTTCCCGGCTGATCCGGAGTTTCACGGGCGTTGGGAATGGGCCGGTATTTATTTCGGCGAAAAGCTGCAATGACCCGGATCAGACTCCTGCCGTCGCTCTTGCTGGTGTCGCTCCTGCTTAGCAGCTACGCAATACCGCTCTTTGCGGCCGGAGCCAGCAGCAGCGACAGCAGCAGCCAAACCGCAGAGCAAGCGGCCGCTAGTACAATCGAAACAGATACCGGACCGTCGACCGACGCGCCGGCAGAACAGCTGCCGCCTGCCGTTCAGCTTGAGCCGCCATCACCTCGCCCCCTGCGGCAGCCGGCCACGGACACGCCCCCGTCTGCACTGTCCATAGCACCGGTTCGTCACAGCCGCGGCATATTTACGCTGCCGGACGATGATATCCAGACAGCGCGCTTCGTCAGCCTGTACCAAAGTCCGGGGGGGCAAGCCTGGCTGCGCCGGGTTTTCGAGCGCGCGCTACCCTACAGTGCGTATATACTGGACCGTATCCATCATTATGCAGTACCCGAAGAGCTGTTTTTCCTGCCCTTCATTGAATCAGAATTTCTGGTCAAAGCCGTTTCCCGCTCCGGTGCCACCGGACTCTGGCAGTTTATGCGCAACAGCATCGGCGGCTATAATATGCATATTGACGAATGGCGGGACGACCGCCGCGACTTCATGAAGGCCACCGAAGCCGCACTGCTCAAGCTGCAGTGGAATTATCAATACTTCGGAGACTGGCTGCTGGCTCTGGCTGCCTATAACTGCGGTGTTGGAGCCTTGGACCGGGCCATCGTTCGGGCCGACGGCGAGCGTGATTTCTGGAAACTGCGCGCTGCCGGAGTACTGCCGGCCGAAACCGCGACCTATATCCCAAAATTCCTGGCGGTAGCCGCGGTCGGCATGCAGGCCGGCCGGCTGAATCTGGCTCCACCTGCCGGAATTGCCCTGCAGTGGGCAAAACTGCCCCTGGACAGCCCGGTGGACATTCAGCTTCTGGCCGAGCACATCAAACTGCCGCTGGATACTATAAAGGCCGGCAATCCGGAACTGAACTACAACATAACCCCGCCGGATGGCGTATACGAGTTAAAATTACCGCAGGAATATATTGCCCCGGCCAGACTGGCACTGGCCGGCAGCCAGAACCTCATCAAGGTGTATGTGCACACAGTCGGCTCGGGCGACACCGTGTCGGCCATTGCCCGCCATTACGAAGTGGGCATCGACATGATTGTACGCATGAACAGCGGCCTGAACCCTGACCGCATCCGCATCGGCCAGAAACTGGTCATACCGGCCTTAAAAGAAAAGGTCCCTTATGCCGGAGTAGAGCGTGCCGGTGCCGATCATGACTTTGAAGGCAGCTATATTGTGCAGGCTGGCGACACCTTATGGAATATTGCCCGCAGTTTTGATGTCGCTGTCGAGCTGCTGGCAGCCAAGAACAGCTTAAAGCTGGATTCAATCTTGCGCGAAGGTATGAGCCTGAATGTGCCGATAATGAACCAATGATGGATACGTTGCGGAAAATGACAGTCCTGATTGCTCTCCTGTGTGCTGTTGTGTTGCAGTCGGCAGCCCAGACTGCTTTGTTCAGTACCAGCGTGGCGGTAAACTGGGAACAGGGGCAAATTCTGGCCGAAATAGCCTATGACCTTAACGCGGCCGGATTGCGGCTGCCGGCCGGTCGGTCGCAGGCTGAACGGGCCATCGAATCCATGATGACCCACCAGGTACGGCCGGCGATTCTGGAAATTGGCGTAGATTCCTGGAGGACGGTACTGGACTGCATTCAGGATCAGACTATCGATGCAGCTGCTCTTGAGCTGTTTCTGGAAAGCGGCAAAAAAAGCAATACCCGGCTGAGCGATGACCAGCAGCGGCTGATTATTAACTATCAGTTCAGCCTGCACGACCTGGCGGCCATGTTTGTACGCCACACCAGCCCGGTGGAACAGGCCGGAACCAGGGTTTTTGCCCCTACCCGCGACTATTCCGGCATCCTGATTTATGTGCAGGGCCAGTATCCGGTTCGCGGCGAACACCGCAGTGGCATTCTGAAACCGAGTCTGTTCCCGCGTATCTACGATGAAAACATGCGCCTCTTAATGGAACGCAATTTTGTAAATCCGGCCGACATGAAACGCTGGAGCAGTGTGGGCTGGGCTCCCAGCCTAGACAGTCCGGTTATCGAGCAGCGACTGGGCCAGGATCCGCTGCGCATCATGGCCTACAGCATCTTCGGCACCCGACTGTCCGATCTTATTCTGTCCGACAGCGACGCCCAGAAGATCCTGGGCAGCGCCAACAACCGCAACCTGATACGGCAGGGCCGTGTCGTAATTGTTTACAACCCGTAAAATCAATAATCGAAACTGATACCGAACCAATCCTCGATAGCCGACTGGCTCTGGTCGATCATGCCGGGTTGTACCGGCGCGGTGGTTTCACCCACCAGCCAGCTGCGGCCATCCCAGGGGAAACGCGCGCCCTGTCCGGGCATGTCGAACATGGCCAGGGCATGGCTGTGCGGCAAGGAAATCATCATGCCGGCATTGATATTCTCTCTTTTTAACAGAATGGCCAGCAGCAGGGCCCGGGCGTCACAATCGCCGCGTTGTTCAGAAGCAGCACTGATGGGATTTACCACGTCCGAGCCGGTAGGATCTCGCTCATAGATGAAGCTTTGCGTCCAGCTAAGCAGGGCAGCCGTATAACCCAACGGATTAGAGGGAATGCCGTAACGCGGACCGGCCGCATCCGGCCGGAAATCGGCCGCCAAAGCCTGACTGCCGTCTGCGGCCGCCGGGGCAGCAGCTACCGGACCAGCCCAGTCGCCTCCCTCCCAGGCGGCTGACAGCAGCAGGGCCAACCGGTCCAGGCTGATGGCGGACTGGCGGTAAATTAGGCGATAAAATCGCTGCATGGCCGGCTGTATCAGTTCTGGAGCCGAACCGTAAGGCATTAACACCCGGTATTCACGCTCAACCAGCTGCTGGGCAAGCAGCGCTTCTTCTGGCTGCCAGTCCAAGTCGATAGTGGCAGCACCGAAACGCAGACTTGCCCGTTTTGGCCGGCCAGGAGTCAGGTTGGCCAGTGCAGCTGTACTGACCGGTCCCGGATGGCTTCGCCAGGAGGCATCGAGCGAAAAGCCGTCAATCGCCGACTCCAGAAAATCGATGTCGGCAGTATAGTTTCCCAAAGAAGTATACGACAGCATCAGCAGATAATAGGGGCTTATGCCATCAGCGTTGGTCTGCTGGTGCAGCATAAAAGCCAGGCCGCGTACGCGTTCCCCGCCTTGCCCGCTTGAAAAAGTTCCCAGAGCCGCCGGCATGCTGCCATACATGAAATTCTGCAGCTGCATGCTGCTGTCCAGCTGACTGCGAATCTGTGCGGTGAAAGCACTAAAACCGCTATAGGCGGAGGATGAGTATAGCTTAAGCTCGGCAAGCGCTACCCCGTCCGGCCCGCTGAAGGTAAAACTAGTCTGTCCGTCGCCGCCCATAAAGGTATAGCCTTCCGGCAGATCCAGAAAAAACCCGCGGCTGGAGTTAAGCTCTTCGGCAAAAAGGCGACCGCCGGCAGTGCTGCAAACAAGGACTAAAAAAAGTAACGGCCGTATAAAACGGACCATATGTTTATTTAAAACATTCATAGCATCAGTATAGCGTAATCTGCTTTATCTTTCAGCCGGCAAGGGATGGGCGGTGAATTTAAAGATACGAGCAATAGAATGCAAATCGCCCCTTGCACGATCGCCAAACTGCCTATATAGTGTGCCCGCATGATACCCCTTCTGTATCAAGATGACGATATACTCATTCTGGACAAGCCGGCCGGTCTGGCCGTGCAACCCGGAGCAGGTGTCAGCATCTCGGTTCTGGAGGTTTTACTGCGTGACCACGGCCTTTCCGGCTGGCTGGTACACCGGCTGGACAAAGATACTGCCGGCTGCCTGGTAGTGGCCCGGTCGGCAGCCAGTGCCCGTCGTCTTTCCGGGCTGATGGAAACCCATAGCATGGAAAAACTGTACCAGCTGGTGGTTCTGGGCCGTCCGGTACCGGCGGCCGGCTGGCTGGAACAGAATGTACAGGTGCATGGCCGCGACCTTAATGCCCGTACTCAGTATCGCACGCTGTCGACAGTAGCCTTGCCAAGCGAAAGCCTGGAGCTTTCGCTGCTGGAAGTGCGGCTGGAAACAGGCCGCATGCACCAGATCCGCCAGCATTGTGCACACGCCGGCTGGCCCATCCTCGGCGATGACAAATATGGCGATTTCCGCCGCAACAAGCTACTGGCCAAAGCGCTGGGAGCCAAAAAACTGTTTCTGTACGCCCAAAGTATCCGGCTGCCCCTGCAACCACCGGTACAGGCGGCCGCAACCCTGCCACCCCATTTTGCCGCCCTGTACCAAAAAACCGGTCTGGGCGATCCGGCAGTCAGCAGAGGGCAAGCATGAACGGCAGCCTACCCTTCAGCTGGACAGCCGGAGCTATCTGGCTGCTGCCGGATGGAACGGTCATCAAGATACCGGGCTTTCATGACGAATGGATTCAGGCAAACCAGGAGCTGGTGCCAGGCTGCACTAATGTCTGCGATGTGGTTATTCGCAAAAGCTGGCTTTCGATTGTTACCTACTCTGAAAAATATGTGGAAATTATGCTGCCCGGACGGGAACCAGCCGAATTTATGGAGCGCATGCTGCATTATCTAGGCTTAAATCTGCAGCACTGGGATAACGCGCTGGTAATGACAATGGAAGAAGAAGGTTATTTCAAGATCGAAAACCGCGATTTCGAACAGTTGGCGGCTTTACGCCAGCGGCTGCTATGCAGCCCCCCTCCCGACAGCGGACAGTAACAAACCCGGCCCCGGAAGTCAGCACATGCGGCTACTACTGCCACGGAAACCGCAGCCGCTACAGCGCTCAGCTATCCGCCTTTAATGGTTCCAGCAAGCCCTGCAGGGTCCGGGCATTCTGCACTGCCTTACCGGCCGCATGATTGTTAAAAGCCACCCATACGGTACCGGATTTGGCCATACGCCGCAATTTGCCCTGGGCTAGTGCCAGCTCCTCATCCGAATACAGATAATCGTAGCGCGAAACATTGTCGCCCTGCCACCAGTTGGCCGCATTGCGCCCATGAAAGCGGAAATAGCCGAAAGCAGTACTCAGCCGCTCATCGGCCGCCGGCAGACCGGCCAGCCGGGGCTGGTCAACCATAACAGCGGCCACATTGCGCCGGGCCAGTTCGTCGTAGACCCGTTCGCCACCCCACTCGTCGTTGCGGAATTCTACCGCCAGGGGCAAACCGGCCAGAGCTGCCAGTAAGACGGAGAGATAGCGGCGGTTATCGGGGGTATGGTGAAAACTGTAGGGCAATTGCAGCAGCACACAGACCAGCCTGTCCTGTTCAGCCAGCACTTCCACTGCCTGCCGGTACTGCCGGGCTGCCGCTTCCCAACCAGGCTGCACCTCGTGGGTAAGGCTGCGGTGAGCCTTAATGGAAAAACCGAAAGTGGCCGGAGTGCGCTGCAGCATAGACTGCAGGCTTTTACGCGCCGGCATGGCGTAGTAAGAGTAATTCAATTCTACAAAAGGGAAGAAAAGCGCGTAGTACTCAAGGAAGGAAGCTTTGGGGAGTTCTGCCGGATACAGAACTCCCCGCCAGTCATCGTAAGCATAACCGCTGGTACCTATCCTGATGCTGTCCATCTAGCGTCCACCTAATAGGATACATAATAGGCAGCCGGGCCGGCCGCCAGTGGTCAAGCTATAATTAGTGTAGCAGATTATTCAATATCCAGGTCAGCCAGCGTTACCTCGATATCATCCACCTCCACATCAATGTCCCAGAAGGTATAGGTATCGCCATCCTCATCCTCGACCATAATATCAAAGATAGAATCAGAATAACCTTCGAGGGTTATCCGGATGGTATCGCCATCCAGCAATACTTCGTCATCCAGTACGTCTTCCTCCCAGTCATCGCTGGTGTGATGACTAACATAGATATAATAGATGGTATAGCCGGTATTGTTGGTAATATCCACATAACCGTCAAAGGCCATCGCCGCAGCACTGGCAAACAGTGCGAATAACAGAACCAAAGCTACTTTCTTGAGCATAGAGTCTCCTTCCGGAGCGTACAGCTGACACACAGCATTGCAAAGCTCCAATCATTTAATGATAATTCGGGTAGGAGCTGTTTTCAATGTAAATGGAGGAAATTTATATGAATCTGTATATATTGCTGAATCTGCTGGTACTGGCCGGGCCGCTTGTACTGTCTTTCGATAAAAAGGTGGCATTTTTCAAGCAGTGGAGGGCAGTGTTTCCGGCAATTCTGCTGGTAGTGCTGCTGTACGGGGTCTGGGACATCTGGATGACCGCCCAGGGCATCTGGTGGTTCAGTCCGCACTATGCCGGCAGCGTGCATATTCTGGGCCTGCCGCCGGGTGAATGGCTGTTTTTTATCTGTGTGCCCTATGCCTGCATTTTTATCCTGGCCTGTGTGGACGGCTATGTTAAGGACAAGCTGCTGCCGCTGCCGCGCTGGCTCTGGTTCGCCCTGGCTGCTGTCCTTGTGGCCCTGGCCATTATTTTCCGCGCCAGATTGTACAGCATGACCAATCTGGCAGCGGCCGCCATCATTCTGACAGTATTGGCCCTCCTGCACCCGGCCACCCTGCGCAGCCGCAATTTCTGGCTGGCCATTCTTATCAGCTACCTGCCTTTTGCCCTAGCCAACGGGGTACTTACCGGACTGCCGGTGGTTTTGTACGACGACAGCATGAACTGGGGCATCCGGGTGGGCAGCATTCCGCTAGATGATTTTCTGTACAGCCTCTCAATGCTGGTACTGGCCCTGGGCGGCTACCGCTATCTGCGCGGACTGCAGCAGCGCCGCGCAAAGGTAAACCAGTGAGCCGGCGGGCGGCGGTAATCGGCGCCGGCATAGGCGGACTGTCAGCGGCAGCCCTGCTGGCCAAGACCGGCTGGGAGGTGGATGTCTACGAACAGGCCGCCGAGGCCGGCGGCAAGGCAAAATCGCTGCAGCTCGGCCGCTACCGTTTTGATACCGGCCCGTCGCTGTTTACCATGCCCTGGGTGTTCCGCGACTTTTTTGCCACCCTGGGACTGGACATGGCAGACTGGCTGCGGCCGCTTCCGCTGGAACCGCTATGCCGCTATTTCTGGCCGGACGGCAGCCGGCTGCAGTCTTCGGCCTGCGCCGACACGTTTGGCAAAGAACTGGCGGCGTTTACCGGGCGGGCCAATACGGCCGCCGAGCTGGAACATTATTTTGCCCAGGGGCGTTGGCTTTGGCAGGTAGCCGGCGAATTGTTCCTGTGCCGCAGCCTGCACGAGGCGGACACCTACCGCTCGCCACAAGGCCGCTACTCCATTCCGCGGCTGCCCGGCATTGGCCTGTTCCGCAGCCTGCACCAGGCCAACGCCCAAGCCTTCAGCGACCCGCGCCTGGTACAACTGTTCGACCGCTATGCCACCTATAACGGCTCCAGCCCGTTCAAAACACCGGCCACCATGCGCATCATTCCGCATGTGGAGTATAGCTGGGGCGGCTGGGCGCTAGAAGGCGGCATTGTGGAAGTGGCCAGGAGCCTGGAACGGGCCGCACTGCACTGCGGCGCCCGGCTGCACTGCAATACCAGGGTGCAGGACATCGGACTATCGGCTGATGGCAGGCGGGTGAACAGTGTTACTATCGGCGCGGCGGACGGAAGCGGCGACAGCGAAACCCGGCCCTACGACATCGTGGTCAGTAATGCCGATGTGCTAAGCACCTACAGCCGGCTGCTAAAACAGCCCGCCGCCCCGGAAGCCCGCCGCTACCGCCGCCTAACCGCGTCCTCCTCCGGCATCGTGTTTTTGTGGGGCATCCGACGCCGTTTTGCCGAACTGCTCTCGCACAACATATTTTTCTCTAGCGATTACCGGCAGGAGTTTGACCAGATTTTCGGCGGTCACGGTGCTCCGGATGATCCCACAATATATGTAAACATCACCGGCCGCACCAGCCCTGACGATAATCCTCCGGACGGTGAAAACTGGTTTGTACTGGTAAACGTCTCGCACGACAGCGGTCAGGACTGGCCGGCCATCACGAACAGCCTGCGTCAGCGGGTGCTGACGCGGCTTTCAGCGGCACTGGGAGTATCGATAGTTGAGTTGATCGAAGAAGAAAAGATTATCACACCGGTAGATATCGAGCGGGACACCGGCTCCACCTACGGCAGCCTGTACGGCATCGCCTCGAATCAGCGACTGGCGGCTTTTCTGCGCCACCCGAACCGCTCGCGGCGTATCGGCGGCCTGTATTTCGCC
>Ga0180008_1001624_pt1 | contig 13655 bp, 10 predicted proteins | sample MM_PW_MetaG_FD_121121 | JGI IMG/M metagenome (GOLD analysis project Ga0180008, IMG submission 121121) | Groundwater microbial communities from the Aspo Hard Rock Laboratory (HRL) deep subsurface site, Sweden - MM_PW_MetaG | ecosystem: Environmental > Aquatic > Deep subsurface > Groundwater... | reverse complement strand
TCGATTCGTCGATCGGTATAAGTATTATCGGATTCATGCCGGCCCCGCCAAATTGCACCGCATTGGATGGCTGCCGCAGTATGGCCAGCGAAGCGTCGATAACAAACTGTTCGGACGTATCGATGACCTCACCGGTCAGGCTGCCGTCCGGGTTAAGTACCATCCGTACCGACGAGATTTCACGACGCATAATATAAATTTCACCTTTTATGACATTGCCGATATTCAGTTCTACCGTCACTCCCGGTTTGCCGTCGCCATCCGCGTCGATAATGGCCGGATCCTGCGAATCCTGCGAGAGGGGCAGGTCCGGGTTGCCGCGTATGCCCAGCAGGGTGCGGGTTTCCGGACGGTACACATGCCAGCGGCCATTCTCAAAATACAGTTCCACCTCAGTATCCTCGGGTATGATCGCCTGTACCGCAGCGTCACCGAAAGTCGGGAAAACATTATTCTGGTTTATTTTCTGTACGGCGCTGCAGAAACGGTCGCGCAGGTACAGTTTGCCGTCTTGTATGTAAAAGTCGGTAAAACCATACGAGATAACCAGTGTGCGCATCGGCGTTTTGGTACTGCTGTCTTCGTAAGAAACGATGTCGTAATGGGCGTAGTGGCCGGCTATGGCTTCCATTGCCGCCTGCCGGTCGATAGGGTAATCCGTCGTCGTATCGCCTTCGGCAAAGGTATAAAAAGGCGCTTCGGGCCAATCCAAGGCCTCGGCACAGCTGCTTAACAAAAAAGTAATGGCAGCAGCCATTACCACCAGCACGGAAGTTTTACTTTTCATCAGCTATCCTCATAATAGTAATATGCTAAAAATACGCCAAAAAGGGTAGGCTAATAGCAAATCAGCCTGAGCGCAAATAATCAATTGTTGTCTTCATTAATGTATTCAGTACCTCCAGGTTTATATCGGCAAGTTTCTTTATATAAATACAGGCAGCACCGCGCTTGTACTGCCCCAAGCCTTCGAGCAGCTTTTCATGTTCCGGTGCTCCGGTAAACACATATAAAGAAATTGCCGCTTTGCGTGGCGAAAACCCTATAAGCGGCCAGTCGCCTTCCTGTCTGCTGCGCTGTGATTTGTAATGGTAGCTTCCAAACCCGATAATCGACTCGCCCCACATTTTGGCTTCGTGGCCGCTACAGGCCTGCATCAGACGCAGCAGTTCAAAACTATCCTTGCGTTTCTGACCCTCATCGGTAACCCTGTTTATAAAATCACTAACATTAGCAGCAGTCTGTGTGGTCTTCAATCCGGCCATTGCCGCCTCCTGCTTTTAGCATGATCATGATACCAGTAAATATACCTGTGTTATGAGCAACAGTCAAAACAAACTTGACAGTCGCTCATGCGCGCCACTAAAATAGCTGTAGTGGTATGCCAGCCTGGAGTGTTTATTGCCAAAAAATATATTGCTGATAGATGATGAAGCTATCAACCTCATGGCCCTTAAGTCGACGCTGCGCAGGGATTATGAGGTGTATACTGCCATGAATGCCCAGGAGGCCCTGGCTATCCTGCAGACAACAACTATGTTTGCCATCGTCTCCGACCAGAAAATGCCGGGTATGCGCGGCACCGAGCTGTTTGCACTCTGTCGGGAAAAAAAATTTCCAGGATTACGAATTATTGTCAGCGGTTATGATGACGATGCGACAATTCAACAAGCGCTTCGGGCTGGACTGATTCATGCTGTGCTCAGCAAACCCTTGCGCATTACCAAGCTGAAAGCGCTGCTTGATCAAGACAGGTCCTAGTCGGCAGAATTGTCCGCTGAAAGCATCCGCCGTACAATTGCGCGGGCTTTATCCAGTCCCTGTTCCATGCCGTCAAGCAAATCCGGCAGTTCGCCGGCCAGAATCTTCCTCTCCCTAAAGGCGATCGCGGACAGGCTGTACGCGGAGCGCGTTCCGGCATTCCCGGAGACTTCCTTTTCATTTGAATCCAGCAGGCCTAATGGTTGTGCCAGCAAGCCGGCAGCCTCATGGATATCTGCCCGTATGGCTTCAAGACCGACGCTCAGGTAATTAAGTGGATTGTTCAGTTCATTCGCCAGCTCCGCCTGCAACTCCGCCACTGCCGCTTTTTCTCTGGCCGCTGCCAGTGCTTCGCCGGTTTCCGATAATTTTTTAATCAACTCCTGCAGCTCCTGATTTTTTGCCTGCAATTCGCGGCGGGATCGGTATAGATTCAGGTGGGTAGATACTCTGGCCAGCAGTTCACTGGTATTGAACGGTTTGGTGATATAATCCGCGCCGCCGGATGCAAAAGCCTGAATTTTATTAAATGACTCCGTGATGCCGCTCAGAAAAATAACCGGAATATCAGCTAGCCGCTCTTGCTGTTTAATACATCGGCAAGCCTCATACCCTTCCATTACCGGCATGTGTACATCCATTAAAACCAGGTCAACCGGCTGCAATGCCAAGGTTTGCAGGGCCGCCTTGCCATCCCTGGCTACCAGTACCCGATAACCCTCCGGTTCCAGTAATTCCAGCAACAAGGCCAGATTATCCGCATTATCATCAGCCGCCAGGATCAGGGCTGGCTCGCGGCCATCGGTAGAATATTTGTCATCTGTCATTTCTACATATCCTCCAATTCCTGTATCAATGCCGAAAAATCAAATTTTGCCACACAACTGTGTATTTTTGTGGCCACTAAAGGTGCAGTAGTAGCTATCAACGCTTCAAGTGCCCGCAATTCCTGTACATCCCCTGTCAGGGCCGCATGTCGCAGTCTGGCCAGCAGCACAGGGTCAAGCGAGCTCAGTTGAGCTGCCTTTTCCTGTTTGTTTGTCCGTTCGTCCGGTGCACCACTGACGCTGCTGCCTCCGGGCTTCGCTCCGGCAATCCCGGAGGCAGCCCTGCTGGAATCCTCATCCATACAGGCCTCCTCAAATTGCAAAAAGCCGCTGCAGGCAGTCAGCAGCTCGGGTAGCTTGAATGGCTTGCGGATATAGGCATCGGCACCGGCGGCCAGAATAGACTGGCGGTCATCTTCCAGTGAGCTGGCGGTAAGCACCATCACCGGCAATTTGGCAAGCTTCCGTTCGCTTTCACGTTCGCGCTGCCAGCGTAGTACCTGGCCGCCGTTCATTACCGGCATTACCAGATCGAGTATCATAAGGTCAAACGTCTGGGTTTCCAGAAGCTGACAGGCTTCCTGCCCATCCGATGCTTCCATCAGCAGGAAACCCAGCGGCTGCAGCATGTTAGCCAGAATATCCCGGTTGGTCGCCTGGTCGTCAACAATTAATACCTTGGCCGGGGTTTTAAGGCGAAGTGGCCGGAATACAGCCTTGTCACCGCAATCCTGTTCCTGGCCGGCCAAAGAAACAAAATGCTCACTAACCGACAGGGGTAATACTAAGGAAAACAGACTGCCTTTTTCAGGGCTGCTGTCTACCAGGATGTCACCACCCATTAGCTTTGCCAGCCGTCGCGAAAGCGCCAGGCCGAGCCCGCTTCCCTGCCTGCTGGCCAGTCCGGCTCGGGTCTGCTCGAACGGACGAAACAAGCGTTTTAGCTCAGCTTCTTCCATTCCCGGGCCGCTGTCACGCACACGGAAAGCCACAAACAGCCCCTCAGCTGCTTGCGGCAGCGTTTTTTGCGCCTGGCTGTCGGCTGCTTCCATTAGCAGTTCTATCGAACCCTGTGGTGTAAATTTGGCCGCATTGGCCAGCAGGTTTATCAGTATCTGGCGGATTTTAGCTTCATCTCCCACCAGCCAGACAGGCACTTGTTCAGAAATATGTACCATAAACTGCAGCCCTTTGGACTCAACATGTGGCCGGATCATTGATTCCACTGTCTGTAGCATAGTCCGCAGGTCAAAAACCTGCCGGTTAATCTTGGTGCGACCGGCTTCTATTTTGGAAATATCCAGAATTTCGTTTATCAGATCAAGCAGATGTTCGCCTGCCGAAGCGATCCTCGCCAGAAAATCCGTCTGGCGGGCATCCAGCCCCCGGTCTGCCTGCAAAATCTGCGTGTAACCCAGAATGGCATTCATTGGAGTGCGGATTTCGTGTGACATATTGGCCAAAAACGCAGTTTTTGCCCGGTTTGCACTCATTGCATCATCACGTGCCAGCGCCAGCTCCGCTTCCAATACCGCGCGGCGTCGAATTTCCCGGCGAAGAAAATAAATAAAAGTTAATGAAGCCAATAAAACCAGGGCAATGCCGAAAAGTACCGGATATACCCACTCCGGCAGTTCAACCCGCCGGCTGGAAAAACCCGGCAGATGAGTCGCCATCGAAAGATAGTATATACTGCGTGTGTCCGCTTTCAGTGCCCGCAGCTCACGGTCAAATAGTCCGGCCAGCTCAGCCACGGCCGGATCATTGCCAAAAGCGTACTTCAGCGCGATCGGATTAAAAACTACGTTGCTACGTTCAATTCTGTATTGCTGCTCATATTCCAGACCGAACAGGCGGTTTACCACTGCTGCATCAGCCCGGCCTTCCACCACTGCCAGAAAGCACGAAAGGTAATCCGGCTGCGGCAGGTACTCAAACTGGATGCCGAATTGCTCAGCCAGACCAAACAGCCCGCCTGGCGATTCAGAATGAATGCCGCCATCCATTCCGGCGATTCTCAGTCCGTCAAGCTCCGGAAAAGCCTCCAGGCGCAAGCCTGGACGCACATACACCACGCCCCAGTTAATAAAAATTGTTTCCTCGCCGAAGCGATACAATTCTGCCCGCTCCTTCGACCAGGCTACATCCAGCATGATGTCGATTTGGCCTTCAGTCAGCCGGTCCAGCCCTTGCTGCCAGCTGCCGAAAATATACTCGGCACTTAGATCCAGACGCTCCAGAATGGCCTCGGTAATATCGGCATGAAACCCGGCTGGCTTACCATCAGCCGCCCGGTAGATCTTAGGCGCGTTGTCATAATAGCCGATGCGTACCGTTCTGGCCTGCCCCCAAAGTACAGCCGCCCCTGCCATAAATAGCAGCAAAGCGGACAGCCAGAAACGCTGCTGCTGTTTCATAGCCTGAGGTCCTTTGCTGCTGCGTCAACAGCAGTCTTATTGTTTTGATATTGCCGGCGGTACCAGTCCAGCAGCAGCACATTAGCCACCCGAAACTGCAAATCGTCGTTTTGCACAGGCTTATCCAAATAATCAGCTGCGCCTAATTCCAAAGCCTGTTTCTTGTTATACGAATCATGCAGTGCCGAAATGAAGATAAGCGGCAGTTTAGCCGCACCGGGCAGTGACTTGATACGCCTGGCCAATTCATATCCGTCCATCCCCGGCATGTGAATATCCAGCAGTGCCAAGGCCGGCTGCTCAAGCTGAATGCTGCGCAAAGCCTGCTCGCCGTCGCGCGCTGCCAGTACGCAATAACCGGCATTGTTAAGAAAATTAAACAGAATATCCAGATTGTCCGGATTGTCATCCACAATAAGAATACGGCTGGCCTTAATAATCTCTCTTTCCCATACTTCCATTACGATTCAACTCCCCATAAAGCCGGCTGTCCAACGTTCTGATATAAAAGCGCACATGCAGCGGAAACAAAGTCGAATGCGAACCGTTCCACTACTACCAAGCAAAATTAAGACAATGTCATAAGATCAATGGTAGTGCAAATGCCGACTATAATCCAGTTTTGCATGGCAGATACTAGAAAAGCAGCCTAAGGGGGCCTTGGCAGCTTGCCCGGCAAGCCGCCAAACGCGCCATCCGCTGCAAGTCCTCGCCTGCGCCAAACAAGTCTGGCGCAGGCTCCGGGCTTTTCACTATTGTCGCTGGCCCGCCGTGTCCACTGCAGATTCAACTGGCCTTTCAAGCCGCAATTCTCTGTTTAGGGGATTAGCTATAGAAAGACCAGGGATTCCAAGTTAAATCGGCCTGGCTAACGGACTAAGTAACTTGACATAATTGTCATTAATGTATAATTCTGCCTGTCATGATATTCCCCATAATGCCGAGCCGTGCAAAAAATAATGGTAAAGAGGAGTAGCGGTGTTTGAGTCAGTCAAATCCGTGCGGGTTTTATTGGCCGGCACAGCCATAAATGTATGTGTCGGGTTTCTGTTTGCCTGGAGTGTATTTAAACTAGAACTGGTCGCAGGCTGGGGGTGGTCCTACACTGCCGCCAATGCTCCCTATACCGTGGCCATAATATGGTGGGCCGTATCCTTGCTTATGGCCGGCCTGCTGCAGCATAAACTGGGACCAAAAAAGCTGATTCAGGCTGGTATTGCTCTGGTCGGCATCGGCCTAATGGCTGCTGGTTTTGTAGCCAGTCCGGCGGCAATGATATTCTGTGTTGGCATTCTGAGTGCCACCGGTATCGGCTTCAGCTACGGTTGCATCACCCCACTGGCAATGCAGTGGTTTCATTCTTCTAAAAAGGGTTTTGTAAGCGGCCTTACCGTCGGTGGTTTTGGCCTTGCCGCCGTCATCTATGCGCCGCTTGCAAGTGCGCTTATTTCCGGCCTGGGCATTTCACGCAGTTTTGTCATTCTTGGTGCTGGCGTTCTGCTCATTGGCCTGCCACTGTCCACACTGCTCGCTATTCCACCGTCAGGGCATTTCCCGCCCGCTCCTCCGGTTTCCGCCCGCGGAAAGCACGCCCCCCTGCCGTGCGGTCCAGAATTCAGCTGGCGGCAAATGATTAAAACTACCCAATTCTATCAGTTGTGGCTTATGTTCCTGCTTTCTGCCTCTGCCGGAGTAATGCTGATCGGTCATCTGGCGGCCATAGCAACGCGACAGGCCGGAATTACCAATTCTGCTATTATTGTATCACTTCTGGCTGTCAGCAATGCCGCTGGCCGGATACTGGGCGGTCTGTTTTCCGATAAAATCGGCAGACTCAGGCTTCTACTGCTGGTTTTTACTACCCAGCTACTAAACATGCTGGCTTTCAGTTTCTATAGCAGCTTTATTTTAATTGTGTTCGGAACCCTGGTTGCCGGCTTTTCTTATGGTGCGCTTATGTCCGCCTTTCCGGCAATAACTGCCGATACCTGGGGCATGAAAAGTTATGGCATCAATTACGGACTAATGTTTACCGCGTGGGGTTTGAGTGGTGTTCTGGGACCGTTCATTGCCGGATATACTGTGGATCTCGCTAATAATTATACGCCGGCTTTTCTATTGTCAGCGGTTTTTCTGGGAATCGCCCTGCTGTTGGGGATGCTTTTTAACAGCGCTAAGAAGCTGCTGATTCAACAAGGCTGAACAGGGGTGGTACTTGACAATACCCGTATTTTTGTATGAATATGCCGATCTGCGCTTCCCGGTTTTTTAACCAGGAAGGGTATGTTTATACGGCTAAAAAGCCGCAATCCGGATCGTTGTCAGACCCAAAATCATCCACAACAGTGATCAACGTTTCACAGGTAACCGGGAGACAGGTGTCGCCATGGTCCGGGAAAAAAGGGAGTTTCTATGAGCAAGCCTGGTAAGGCAGTGGGCATTCTGATGGCCGGCACCGGTATCAACCTGTGCATCGGCTTTCTGTATGCCTGGAGTGTATTCAAAAAGGCCATTGTGGCCAGCTGGGGCTGGAGCCACACCGAAGCCAATGCCGCGTATACCGTGGCTATTGTATGGTGGGCCGTCGCCCTGCTGATAGCCGGCGTGGTGCAGGACAAGATCGGCCCGAAAAGGGTCATTCAGCTTGGTGTGTTTTTGGTCGGCACAGGTTTGATTGCCAGCAGTTTCGTCAGCAGTCCGGCCGCCATGATTTTTACCGTCGGCATTCTGATTGCCACCGGCATCGGCTTTACCTACGGCTGCATCACTCCCATGGCCATGAAATGGTTTCATCCGTCCAAAAAAGGGCTAGTCAGCGGCATAACCGTCGGAGGCTTCGGTATTGCCGCGGTGTACTTCGCTCCCTTATCCAGCACACTGATCGCCAATTTCGGCATATCGCGTTCGTTCCTGATTCTGGGCATCGGCATCCTGGCCATTGGTCTGCCGCTGTCTTTTATCGTCAACAACCCGCCTGCCGGATTCTCTCCGGCAACCCCATTGGTCCCGGCGCATAAAAAAGTGCGCGCCAAGCTTGCCAGTTTCGACTACACCTGGCGGCAAATGGTTAAAACCCCGTCATTCTACATCCTGTGGATTATGTTTGTGTTATCGTCTTCCGCCGGTGTTATGATGATAGGCCATCTGGCTTCCATTGCCACCCAGCAGGCCGGCATTACCAATTCAGCTATAATTGTTTCACTTTTGGCAATCAGCAACGCATCCGGCCGTATCGGCGGCGGTATGCTTTCCGACAAAATCGGACGGCGCAACACCATGATGCTGGTGTTTACTACCCAGCTGCTGAATATGCTGGCCTTTAGCCTGTATACCAATGTGCCGCTGATCATATTCGGCACCATTGTCGCCGGCTTCTCGTACGGCTCGCTCATGTCCACGTTCCCTTCCATTACCTCCGACAACTGGGGTATGAAGAGCTACGGAGCCAACTATGGCGTGCTGTATACCGCCTGGGGCGTCAGCGGCGTTCTGGGACCGCTTATTGCCGGCCGAGCCGTCGATCTGACCCAGAATTATTCACTGGCCTTTATGATTTCCGCCGCGTTGCTGGCAGTAGCCATCATCTTGGGGCTCATCCTTAAACCCGTTAAGACTCCGCCTAAGGGTGTAGTCGTTCCGGCTGCCGCCGTATAATAACTGCCCTGAATTTCGATCTACAGACGGACGCCGGCTTTTGCAGCCTGGCGTCCGTATTTTTATACCAGAAAGTTCCGGCTGGCGTGGCTTATTCAGCAGCAGACTGGTTAACCTTAGCGCCAACCCACAAGGTGTCGAAGCGTTGGCCGCTCAACAGCTCGCAGGCCTGTATCTGTTCCGGCTCGCTTACCGGCCGGCCCGCCCGCCGGCTTTGTACGGCTTGCTGCAGCAACGCATGGTTTTTTTCGTTAACCTTGTAACGGAAACTGAAAATCAGGGCAATCAGGATTGCCGCTGTAGGAACCAGCGCGAACATCAGCCTGATGCCGCTAATAGCGCTCTCCGGCTGTACCGCCGCCTGTTCGGCAAAACCGACCGCTTTAAGCAAAAAGCCGACCAGCATCAGAGCCAGGCCGCCGGCCAGTTTGCGCAGGAAGGTGGCCAGCCCGCCGTATACACCTTCGCGGCGGAAACCGCACATGGCTTCGTCTACATCAGTTACTTCGGGCAGGATCGACCAGGGCACAAAGACACTGGCCGAGGTGCCGATACCGGACAGCGCGGCAACGACAAAGATGGCCGGTCCCGCTGACCCTGGTTCGATAAACAGCGAGGCCAGCAAGGCCAGGGCCCAGACCAGCAGTCCGACATGCATAGGTGTGGTTTTTTCGAATTTTTTGGCCACCTGTATCCATACTGGCATCATTAGTACCGGCACTAGCAGCAGGGCCGCCATAATCAGAACAAATTCCTTTTCGCGCAGTAATACATAAATTACATAAAATTTGGCAAGGGCGGTCAGAAAATCCACCGCAGTCTGGCTGCCGATGAACAGCCCGGCATGCTGACGGAAACTTTTATTACGCAGCGTGGACAATAGATCGCGGAAAAAGTGGATATTGCCGCTCTGGATGGCCTGCGAGGGATTCTCTTTGGTAAACAGAAACACGAAAAGCCAGGGCAGGGCATACAGTAGGCCGAAAATCAAACCCATGGCAAAGTGGCCGTTGCCCTCATCGGTAAAGCGGCTGATTATAAGCGTAGGTACTGTCCCGGCAATAATGGCCGAAATGGCCGAGAAGCTGAGGCGGATGCCGGAAACGCTGGCCCTTTCTTTATAGTCCGCAGTCAGCTCGGGCAGCAGGGCGGTGTAGGGTACCTGCACCAGAGTAAAGACGGTACTGAATAGCAGATAAGCGAAGGTATAATAGATAAACAACAGCAGCTGGCTATTGGTGGAAAGCGGCAGCCACAATAGAGCAAAACTGATCCAGACCGGTACGATGCCAATCAGAAAATACAGGCGGCGCCGGCCGAAGCGGCTTCTGGTACGGTCTGAAAGGTAGCCCATGAACGGATCGGTAACAGCGTCCCAAAACCGGCCGATTAACATGACGATACCGGCCAGTCTGGCGTCCAATCCGGCTATATTGACTAAAAAGTAAAGAAAGAGCAGGGCTACCAACAGAAATGCCCCGCCGGCGAATATGTCTCCACAACCATAGCCCAATTTAGTCGAAAGTTTTAGTTTGCTCATGTTCGTCTCCTGCCCTTGCCTGACAATTTTTAGGTACTTAAAACCATAACAGAGATTGGCAATTAAGCAAGTACATTTTTTTCCTGCATGAAAATAAATACAAGTGCCAAGTTTTTGCTTGACTGACTGTTCGAATGGTATGAGAATAATTGGTAGGACCAATTAATGCACAAAAAAACTGACGAGATTTCCAAGAAACTGGAACGCGAAATACTCTCGGGGGTATGGCTGCCCGGCGACCGTCTTCCACCGGAGCGCGAGCTGGCGGAGCGTTACGAGGTAAGCCGCAGTATCCTGCGCGAAAGCATCAAGCACCTGGCTGGACTCGGGTTGCTGCGTACCGCGCCGCAAAGCGGTACCTACGTAACGGACTACCGGCAGGAGGCATCGCTTGAGTTTTTGATATACCTGCTAGACAATAACGAAACCCGTGATCCGGAGATTTTCATGGCAGTCAACGAGTTCCGTGAAATACTGGAAACAGCCTGCGCGCGTAGAGCCGCCCAACGCGGCGGCCAGGCCGCGGCGGCAAAACTGTCCGTGGCCTTGGCGGACATGAAGAAAGAAGCCGATAATCCGGCAATTCTGGCCGAGCGCGATTTTGCCTTCCATGCCTGCTTTGTCGACATGAGTGGAAACCTGGCGCTTCGGCTGCTCTTTAACGCCTGCCGGCAGGTGTACCTTTTTTACGTCGAGGCTTTCTACCGTATCCCCGAGCATCGGGAACACACTTTCCGGCAGCTGGAGCTTTTCATAACACAAATTGCTGCCAGGAATCCGGAAAAAGCTGAAAAGGCCCTGCAGACCGCCTTGAACTATGGACGCGACGAAGTGTATGCCGCGCTGGATATCGATATCGAAGCTTTGGAAAGGAAAGAATCATGACCGAAATCAAGCAGACCCGCAATCTTTCGGCGCGCGTGCAATTCCTGCGCGACTATTATTTCAGCGGCATCAAGCGCAGCTGGAACAACCAGCAAATCAGCTTTAGCACCGGTACTCCCTGGGATGTGCAATATAATGAATGTAATTATCATATAGTACCGGAAACCTATGCCTTTCTGCAAACTTTTACCAGTTCCTACCGGCAGATTGCCACCAGGGTGGATTTGTGCGACGGCTTCTGGAATCTGAGCCTTCCGGAACGGCGTGCCTGGTTCAATAAAGAAGTGGTAACCCGCTACCTGCCGCAGGAAGTACTGCCTGGCGACCTGATAGCCGGCGGCCGTTTCAATATCCACAGCTCGCTGTGCCTTACCGGGCAGGAAACCAAGCGCCGAGCGGCCGAATTACATGGCAAAAATGGCCTGCGCAAGGCCGCTATAGCTTTTCATAATCACGGTTTCGGCAATGCCGGTCCTACGGCGGGACATTTAATCCCGGATTATGAACGCATCCTGAAAACCGGCTTTAATGGCGTTGCAGCCGAAATCCGCGGCTATCTGGATGCTTTGCCGACGGACGAAAAAGCCGGGCCGCAAGGCGACCAGCTGCGTGCCATGCTGCTGGCCTGTATCATGCCGGTGGAGCTGGCCGCCGCCTACAGGGCAGAACTTATTCGTCTGTGCGCGACAGAAGCCGACCCGGTGCGTAGGTTGGAACTCGACAGCATGGCGCAAAATCTTGAGCGCGCTCCGGCCGAAGCAGCCCGCAATCTCTGGGAAGCCCTGCAGTCACTCTGGCTTACACATATGCTGGTAATGAGCGACGAGAACTACCCGGGGCCAGGTGTGTCCTTCGGGCGGCTGGATCAGATTCTGCAGCCGTACTGGGAGCAATCGAAAGCCGAGGGCATGGACCGCGAGTTTGCCAAAGAAATACTTAAGTGCTTCTGGATCCATGCCAACACCGCCTACGATTCTATGATCCGGGTAGGTAATCAGGGTATAACCGCCGGTTTCGGCCAGCTGTTCAACTTTGGCGGCCTGGGGCCGGACGGACAGGATATGACCAATGAAATGACCTGGATGCTGCTGGAAGTGGTCGACGAGATGTCGCCTATCCTGGAACCAAAGCCCAACCTGCGCCTGCACCGCAACAGTCCTGAGCCGCTGTTGGACAAAGTAGTGGATATGGTAGTTTCTTCGCAAGGCGCGCCTTTTCTGCTCAATTTTGACGAGCGGTCGATGGCCGGCATGCTGCGCCAGGCCAGTCGCAGCGCTTGTGAAGCTTATATTAATCCGGAAAACGTGCACGATTATGCTTCGGTCGGCTGCCTGGAAAATACCATGTGCGGCAACGACCGCTCCGGTACAGTGGACTGTAATCTCAATCTGCTTAAGGCTGTTGAACTGGTTCTTGGCAACGGCCGTCCGCTGTTGCCCTTTACCGACAGCATAACTGGTCACACCGAAAAAATCCGGCGGCAGGGGCCGGCCACTGGTGATCCGCGCCGCTTTGCCGGCTTCGAGGAGTTTTTCAGTGCGTTTGAAACTCAAATACGTTTTCTGATACAAAAAATAGTAGCGCTGTACGACCGCGGCGATGTCTTGCGCGCCGCCTGGCATCCTACACCCTACCTTTCCACGCTGGTGCGCGGCTGCGCCGCCAAGGCACTGGATGTAACGCAGGGCGGCGCTGAGTTAAGTTTTGTTACTATTGAAGGAGTAACCTTCGCTACTACCGTAGACTCGCTGCTGGCCGTAAAATATCTGGTATACGACAACCAGTATTGCAGCATGGACCAGCTGATTCAGGCGCTTAGAGCTAACTGGGTCGGATACGAGACGCTGCAGGCCCGGGCAAAATTTAAAGCACCAAAATATGGCCGGGATGACGACGAAGCCGATGCGCTGGCGTCCCGGGTAATGGAGCTCTGGGCCGAAGAATGCTGGAAATACCGCACCAGCCATACCGGCCGCCGCTTCCGGCCGGGCATGCTCTCCTGGAACTACTGGGTGGGCGACGGTTTTATACTGCCGGCCTCTCCGGACGGACGGCCCAAAGACCAGTTTCTGTCCAATGCCATCTGTCCTTCCAACGGAGCCGATATCAAAGGCCCCACCGCCAACAGCAACTCGGTCGGCAAGGCTCTGGGCGGGCGCGGAGCGGAAGCTGACTGGCAGGATTACCGCAACTGCCTGCCCAACGGTGCCAGCCATACCATTAGCTTTAATCCGTCGCTGATCGCGAAACCGGAGAACCGGCAGAAATTCAAGGCCTTTCTGCGCGGCTATGCCGAGAACGGCGGTACCGCCCTGCAGATAAATATGCTCGATCCGGAAGTACTGCGCCAGGCCCAGCGCCAGCCGCAGGATTACCGGCATCTATTGGTACGGGTTACCGGCTATAACGCATATTTTACCTCTATAGGCAAAGAGCTGCAGGACGAGGTAATAGCCAGGCTGGCCCATGAGCAAATCTGATACTAGCGGTCTGGTGCTGGAAATTCAGCGTATGAGCACCGAGGATGGTCCTGGCTTGCGTACCACCTTGTTCCTTAAAGGGTGTTCTATG
>Ga0180008_1001623_pt1 | contig 13655 bp, 18 predicted proteins | sample MM_PW_MetaG_FD_121121 | JGI IMG/M metagenome (GOLD analysis project Ga0180008, IMG submission 121121) | Groundwater microbial communities from the Aspo Hard Rock Laboratory (HRL) deep subsurface site, Sweden - MM_PW_MetaG | ecosystem: Environmental > Aquatic > Deep subsurface > Groundwater... | reverse complement strand
TGATTGACGCAGCGACTAAAATAGCCGAAGACTTCAGCGACCGAGCCTTTGTCCAGAGGTCGATAACAGAATATCATGAGGGTGATGGAGAAGATAAACTCAGGCTATTCAAACAGCCGGTGGATTCTATCACCAGTGTTGTCGCTGAGATATCGGAGTCAAAGAATAACGGCGACGGCTCGACTGTAGCCTATACACTTTCTGAGGTTCCGACTTCAGGCAGCGTCAAGGTCTATGTCGATGGCGTTCTCCAGACGCTCACCACTGATTACACGATAAGCGGTTCGGTGGTGACATTCGTCTCAGCTCCGGCGCAAGATACTAAGATTGCCATGACATACACGCATACCATCATCAAGATTAGCGAATATATCGAGCAACTATCAAAGGGCGTGATAATCGGTGAAGGCGCATGGCGAAGTGGAATCATCTATAAAATAATCTACGTTGCTGGGTACGCTTCAACAAGGGCAGCGACTCAGGCATTAGTCCCTGACGCAGTGATGGCCGTGTTGCTTATTCTGACCGACCTCTACGAGCATCGTGGAGATAAGGTCGGTGCTGAAAGTATATCCGGCATAAGCTCCACGACCTATAACCTACCAAGCCAGGCCGAGCGGATACTATTCTCGATGAAGCCCCTGGGAGGATTCGTTTAATGCTGCGGAATCATCGGGTCCACATCCAAGTTAAGACAACAACCCAGACATCTCTCGGTGAGACAGAGGTTTGGAAGCCTGTTGTCTCTCGGTGGGCGAGAGTCATACCTTTACCAGCTAGTGCGAGGTCTATCTATATGCAATCGAAGACGGAAGTGACTCATAAAATCGTCTTCAGTAAAGGCGCCATCACTCTGACTCTAGGGAATAATCGAATCAATCACGGCTCCAAGACTTATGAGATAACTGTGCCGGCTGAGACAATCGGAAATGATATGGTCGTCATGGTTAAAGAGATATAGGTTGGTTCCTAATGGAGAAGCAAGTCATCTGCCTTGATTGTGGCAAGGAATGTGACGGAAGGGAAGCGGGGCAGCACATGATAGAGACTGGTCATAACAGGTGGGAATTGCTAATAAACAGGTGGGAATTGCTACCAAGGAGACATAATGCCGGCATCGATAAAATTAAAACTCAACACTACCGAGCTGATGAAGAGCCTCGACCAGACTGCTCCGAAGCGGATGATGGAGGCGGCTAACGAATTAAGAAATACGGTTCTGGAGACTCTGTCGGGGGATAGGTCAGGGCGGACATATAAGGTTCCTGACACGGAACGCACTTATACCGCATCGGCTCCAGGCGAACCCCCTGCGCAGGCCACATCAGATTTAAGAAAATCGGTCAAGTCATCGGTCGAAGGCAAAGGCCGGTCAGTTATCGGTAAGGTGAAGGCGGAAGCCAAACACGCCTTGCCACTTGAATTTGGACATAGGCAAGGTGGAAAGCATGTTGCAGCCCGTCCCTTTATGAAGACGAGTTTTGACAAGTCGCTTGATGCAATTCGTAGAATATTAACGAGGAAGTGGTTTTAATGGCAGATATACAGGAAGCGCTTTTAACTTACATCTACAATAGATTGACCACGGACGCAGGTTTGATGGCCGATATGGGCGGCACAGTGCGTCTCGCGCTGGCCTGGGCAAAGCCCGACACTGAGTTTCCATATCTCGTCCACAGGATAGACTTCGGGCCGGACACGGACGACACAAACATCATGCGCCGGTCAACCTATTATATCGATATCTGGAGCGACTCGCCGAACGCGGCTGAGCTTCTGGCCATCAAAGAAGAGATAATCGCTTCGCTCGATGAGCTGGAGTTTAACACGGCCAATGACGAAGCGACCAGAGCCAGGTTCTCACTCCAGACGGATGCAATGGTTCCTGAGACAGAAGACGGCATCCACCATTATGCTTTAATGTTTCTTCTTCGCTTCTTCAGGGATGCGGAGATAACTGCAATCAACGCGAGGTAAAATAATTGTCAGGAGGGAGTCATGACCACAGAAAAGGAAAAGACCAAAGCCAAGCCGAAGCTCAGCGCTGAAGCCATTGAAGAACGGCGCAGGGAGCATGAGAGGCGCGTCGCAGGGCCGGCGAAAGTAAACAAGGGAGGTAGTTAATCATGGCCAAGACAATAGCAAATGTTCTAGTGGGGGTCGCGTCGCTGTTCATCCGACAGCCGAATGACGCGAAAGCTGAGTGGTCTACTCAGCAACAATATGCCGGAAGCTACTCGGCGAAGCTCTACAAGGGCAATTCAGGGAACGCCGGAAGCACTCATCTCCAAATTACTCCGCCGACCGCTCAGACGCTTACAGCCTTTGTCGCTGACCCGACGGATTATAGCTTCTGGTATTGGTATAGCGCAGTGACCGGCAACTTCATTCAGTTCGAGCTACGATTTGAAGACCCAGATTCGGATGCCTGGGTAGAAGTGACGATCGTGCCTCATCAGAATACACTCGGAACGGCCGCGTGGCTCCAGAAGTCACTTGCTCTGAGCGACGTCGTTGGATTCGGTGGAATTGGCGAACTCGGTGGCTCATTCTTTGACTGGGATTTGGGAACAACCATCGCCACGCTTATCACGGATATCGATGCGAAAGCTCAGGTTACATCATCTGGAGAATGGACACTGGCCCGGGTAAGGTTGGAGATGTGGGAAGCAACGCCAGAGCGGACAGCCTACATCGATTCGGTGGAGCTGGATGGCGTAGTCTATACCGTCGAGCCAGGTGGAACCGCGCCGGCGATGCAACTCGATTCCGGCATGACCGAAGTCGGCTATTCTGAGGAAGGTTTAACGCTCGAATATACGGCCGAGACGGAGCCGGTCAGGGTCGATGAAGAGACATTCCCTATCGGCATGGCTTTGACGGGTGAGGAATTCACCATCACCATGAATCTGGCGGAAGCGTCACTCTATAATCTCCACAAGGCGATGGCCGGTGCCGCGCTGAGTGGGAACATCCTGACGCTTGGTGGCGGAATCATGAAGACGATGAATGCCAGGGTATCGCTAACTAATCCGGCCGGATATACCCGTCATTACATCATGCCGAATTGCGTGGCGACGGAAGGAGTGGCCATGCAATCCAGAAAGAACGAGAAGACCATCATCCCGTTGACCTTGAAAGCTCTGAAAACGGCCAACGAGCCGGCGGTCACACTCGTCGATAACGCGGTGTAGCAAATACGGCCAAATTCAAGGCCACACAATCGATAATAAGGCCTCTAAAACCTTTGGCCAATACTATTCTACCCAGGCATTTGAACTCGAAGAAGGAGGGTATTATGGAGAACAGGTCGGAAGACGACAAGGTTACTCAAGCAGAATTAAAGGTGACATTGGGGAGCAAAGAATACGGGATTGCTCCCCTTGTCATCAAGTATTCAAGGGAGTGGCGAAAGAAGTCCATGCCCTTGATAGCTTTTCTCATTAACTATTCGCGCGGAAGCCAGGAAGACATGGAGGATGCCGTCACGGAATTATTTGGCCAGAAGACGGACGAGATTGTCGAGAGCTTCTTTGAATACGCGAAGGATTTGCCCAGAGAAGAGATTGAAGAGAATGCCACGGAGGGCGAGATTATCAAGGCCTTCATGGAGGTGTTCAACGCTTTTGTTTCCCCTTTATCAGAAGCGGCGCTGAAGGCGGAGACGCCGGAGACGTCGCCGAAGAAGACGGCAAAAAGCTCTCAGTAGGCGGAGCATTTGAATTCCTGCTGGCCGAGTGGCATATCACTCCAGACTATATCATCCATAACTGGACGGATGAATTACTGGACATGATGATTGAGAAGCTCAGCGAGCGGAAAGAGCGAGAGAAAAAGTCCCTACAAAATGGACCCGGGCTTGATTCGAACGAAGTCTCTGAGGAAGTGTTTTTGAATCAAGCCAGCAATATGATAGAGGATAAACGGAATGTCAACAAGCATCGGTGAGGCCGTTCTGACGATAGGTATTGATGAAGGGCCAATGCAAAAAGGAATGAAGGGAATCGGCGCGTCGCTGAAGAAACACTCCAAAGCCATCGGCTTGGGAATGACTGCGGTCGGCGGAACGATTCTAGCTGTCGGCGTGACCAGCATCAAAGCCTTTGCTGACATGGGCGATGAAGTCCATAAGATGTCTCTCAGGACTGGGATTGCTACCGAGTCGCTATCACGTTTAAAGTATGCGGCTGAGCTTGGTGGTGCCAGTTTAAGCACTGTCGAGAAGGGCGTTAAGAAGATGTCCTCTACCCTTGCGGATGCCAAAGACGGCATGGCCACAACGGTTGATGCCATGACAGCTCTCGGCCTAACGGTCGAAGAGTTCGACGGCCTCAATCCCGAAGAAGCCTTTATGAAGATGGCTGGCGCGGTTGCAGCGATTGAAGACCCACTGATGCGCTCAGCCTTAGCACAAGATGTCTTTGGAAAGGCTGGAACCGAACTGCTCCCCATGCTCTCTGAAGGAACTGAAGGCCTCCAAGCGATGATGTCAGAAGCGGAGAAGTTCGCTGTCATCATGGACAAAGATGCGGCGGAAGCGGCGGCGAAACTGACCGACCAGATGTCTCAGCTCAAAGGTGGCTTTCAGAAGATACAAGGAACAATCGCCGAGCAACTAATCCCTATTCTAATTCCGCTCATTGATAAAATCGTTCTTGCCATCTCTAACGTCTCAGCATGGATGAAAGCGAACCCTGAATTGACAAAGACCATTATCACCATTGTCGGCGTGATAGGCGGTCTATTAGCCGTCCTGGGGCCACTGGTGCTGATGCTACCAACTATCGCGTCGGCGTTGCCGATACTCGGCGCGGCTTTCAGCGTTTTGCTTGGGCCGGTAGGCCTTGTCATCTTAGCCGTCGGCGCGGTCGTCGCGGCGGCTATTGCCTTGAAGAATAACTGGGAAGTCATCTGGAGAGGCATCAAGAGAGTGGCCGAGACGATGATAAACTTCATTATCGACAGGGTCAACTCTTTAATTCGTGTTATTAACCTCATCCCAGGCGTCAATATCGGTGAGATTGGTAAAGTCGGCACACAGACTCAAGCATTGTCCGACCGCACAAAAGAAATCATGGCGGCGAATCCAGACAGGTTTGCCGGCGGAGGTCTCATAACTGAACCGACAATGTTATCAAGTCTTCGGACTGGCCGGGCATACGGCATAGCCGGGGAATCTGGAGTCGAGACGATAACTCCAGGTGCCGGAGCTGGCGTGACAAACAATTTTGAAATAGCTCAGCTCGTCGTCCGTGAAGAAGCCGACGTCGAGAGAATTGCCCGGGAACTTTTCACAATGCAAAAAGCGAGATTGAGAGGGGTAGGAGCATAATGGCAAACAGTCTCAGCTATGATGGCAATGACCTGGCCGACTATAATCTGATTATATCCTCGCCAGGCGACAATAGATTGAATCAAATTGTGAGCCGTGTCCAGTTACAAGATAACGGATATCCCTTCAGGCCTCAGCGAGAACCGCGCCGGCTGGCCATCGACTTTCATGTGACCGGCACTTCGCGAGCTAATCTTGACAGCAATCTTGACAATATCAAGCGGCTACTGATTCAGCTCACGCCTCAGCAACTCATATTCGATTCGATAAGCACTCGATATTTTCTGGCCATTCTGGAGTCCTTTGATGGTCAATATCGGTCGCCGATTCACTTCAGAGGCGCGATGCAATTCATTTGCCCTGACCCTCTGGGATATAGCACAACAGAGACGACAAGCACTCACGCCATCGACGCGAACCCGAAGACTATCACTGAAGCCATCGGCGGAAGCGCTTTTCTCAAACCGACCTATGTTTTGACGGCCGGCGAGACGCTGAGTAGTGTCACTCTTCTTATCAATAACCTGACCACCATTGAAGAGCTGTCAATCGCTAGCCTCAGCATGACATCCGGCCAAGTCCTGACCATCGATACCGCTCTCTGGACGGTCACATTAGAAGGAGCGGCGCACATGAGCAACGTGACCGGCAAATTCCCCAGGCTCGAACCTCAGCTCACGAATAGCATCAAGCTAACAGCTTTTGGCACATTGGGAAGTATGGATATCATCTATCGGGAGGCCTATTTATAATGGAGGCGCATCATGGCTAACGAATTGAGACATGCTGATGTAATCTCCGGCAGAGTCCGAGAGAATGAATACGAACACATAAGCGAGCATATTCTGAATGACCAGGCAACAGGCGATATGGTTTATGCCAGTTCAGCTACGCAGCTTTCCGGTTTGCCGATAGGTTCGACTGGTGATTTCTTGACCGTGACGGCCGGAAAGCCAGCCTGGACTAATGCCTTTGCTGTCAGCATAGGCTTTGCCGATGATATCATCTTTACTCTTGGAGACGATGATGATATAGCTCTTGTGCTTCGTTCTACTATTTTGAACATCAATACACCTCTGGCAAATGTCCTCATTGGGACTCCAGTTACCCCAGCGATAGCGGCAAACTCGCTAATAATATCCGCTATCACAGCCGACGGCGATATCTTAATGGCTGGCAACGATGGAGGAAATTCAAAGGCTTTCTTATTCTTTGATGCCTCTACTCCAGACCTATATCTCTATCAAGTAGGCGGAACATGGACGGCTGGAGCTACGACTTGGACGATTCCAGCTCATACTCTAAGCGGCTCAATTACTGGTGGTTCACAGACTATGACTGGTATGGGAACTATCAATGGCTTGGCTATTACTGCCGACACAGGAGCAATTACTTCTGGTAGCTGGACAGCCACAGTTATCAGTCCTGTATATGGCGGAACAGGCGTAGCTAATAATGTAGCCTCTACGCTCACCATCACGGGGGCGTATGCCTTAACTCTGACAATCTCCAATACTACGGGGATAACACTTCCTACTTCTGGAACTCTGGCGACTCTTGCTGGAACTGAAGAACTGGATAACAAGACTCTTGACAGCTCAGTAGCTAAAGGCACATGGACAACCTCAGGAACTTGGACTATACCAGCAGTTACTCTTGGCGGAACTCTAACTCTCAATAGCCAAAACTTTGACGCTGGTGCTGGTAGTCTGCAAATTATTACTACTGGTGAACAGGTAGGGCTGAGTATTATAGGCACTATGACTAGCGACCAGAGCGTTGCTATGATATTCTACACAAACTCATCATCGCCTGCTGCTGAAGATATGGTAGCTAGGTTAGCTTTTAATGGCAATAAGACTGGTCCCACTCAATGGGGCTTTGCTGAGGAACGCATTCATATTGTAGGTTTGGGAGTAGGCACAGAAGAAGGTAGAATGGAATGGTGGGTTACTGTTTCTGGCTTCTTAAATAAAGCTATGACCCTCTCTGGTGTTGGACTGGCTTGGTTTGATGTCGGAGTTAATGTAGACGAATACTATCAAGTAGCAAGCACGCAGGTTGTCGGAGCAAGAGTAATTGACGCTCGGTGTGATGATGCCATCAATAGTGGAGACGCCACTACTGATGGCGTTATAGACGCCCTAAGAGATGCAATGATTTCTCACGGATTGATTGCAGCAACATAAAAAGTCTGGGAATAATGAAGCTGGACGGCATCGAGGCCTTCAAGCCGGTGGCCACTTATGCCATCATCATGGAGAGGCTGGAGGACTTGATAAAAGAAGAGAAGAAACAGCCCGAAAAACCATAGCCGGCCATTACCATAGGAGTGAGAGATGTCGTTTCCTGAAGTTTTTACATGGATATTTGATATATGGCTTTCGGCCGTCAAATATAAAATCGAGGTCCGAGATACTAGCGGAAACTTAATATCTATCCTCCAGAACGCTCACAGCATCCGCTATGATGAGGGCATCAATCAGGCGCCGACACTCAGCTTCAGCATACCGGCCGACGATACGAAAGAACAATATCTCGTCAAGGCAAATGAAATCTGGCTCATAAACTACGAGCCGGAAACTCCAGTGACGGTCAACAAATTCAGGCTGTCAAAGAGGATAGACCGCCGGGGAGATACCATCATCACAGCGATTGAGGCCGATGGTTTGCTGAACCAACTGGCCGACGAACAGCATATCGTAGAATACGAAGCTGACAGTCAGACGGTGACTCAAATCGTCACGGCCTTGCTTGCCCTTCAAGTATTGACGCCGGCAATCACCATCGGAACGATATCGCCGATTGACACTATCACCATGAAAGCCAGCACCGGCGACACTTTACTGAAGACACTCCTGAAGCTCAGAGACATGGTTGGCGGCTATGTCTACGTCGATAATGACCGAAAGCTCCAGTGGGATAGCTCGCTCGGCCAGGACGTTGGCCAGCAGATTCGTTATCAGAAGAATCTACTGGGAGTCACGAAAGAGACGGACTTTACCACCATTGCGAATCGTCTTTATGCCTACGGCTCAGGAAAGGGCGATGCCCGAATAAAACTGAGCGATGTCCAGGCGAATGACTACGTAGAAGACGGAACGAGTCAAGGCGAGTATGGCATCATGGTCAAGACCATCATCGACCGAAAGATAACCGATGCTACGGCCTTGCTTGCTTGGGCAACTCTGGAGCTGGCCGACCTCAAGGACCCGATTATAACTTACTCGGTCGAGAACACGGATTTGGCTGAGGCGGTCGAAGGTGGATTCGAGTTTGAAGCTATCACGCTCGGCTCTATTATTCAACTCATCGATGAGGACTTGGGCCTTGACGTCAGCGTCCACGTTGTCAAGATAAGCCATCGTGATTTGTTACATCCTGAGCATGTCCGTCTCGAAGTGACCACGATTGACTCGGCGAGCCCGCGCATCAGGACGAAGGATATTCTCGATGTCATCGGTAGCAACACTGAGGAAATATTGACAGAGCAAAAATTGCCACCATCTCCGACCGAAGAAAGCGAAGTGGTGTTTGTCATTGATGGTGGTGGAGCTACAATCGCGACCGGTGAGAAAGGTCATATCCCACTACCATTCGCCGGCGAAATAGTCAGCGCATCGATGGAGACCGACCAGACAGGAAGCATCGTGGTGGATATCTGGAAAGATACACGCGCCAACTTTCCGCCGACCGATGCCGACTCTATAACAGCCAGCGCTCCATTAACAATCTCCGCGGATGATAACGTCGAAGATACTACACTGACCGGCTGGACGACCGCTTTCAGTGAGGGAGATATCCTGGCTTATAATGTCGATTCAGTGACGACGGTTCAGAGGGTAACCATCACCTTGAGAGTCAGGAGGACTTAATGACCACTTTAATTGTTTCCTCAGATGACAAGACAAACTTTAATGGACAGGGCACGGTTCAAGACCCTGATGCCGTTTATGCTACGGCTCATGATGGTCCAGGTGAATTTGTAACGAACTATAACCAATATCATAATGTTGGGCAGCGATATACCGATGATGCCGGCTCTCCTTACCAGATATTCAGGTGTGTAATGCGGTTTGACCTTACTAATCTACCGGTTGGGACAACGATAACCAGTGCGGTCATGACCATATTAAGAGGCTCTCAATCCGTAACTCAATATCGGGATTGGAACTTTGTATTGATTGACGGTTCAGACTGCGCCGACCCTCTAGTGGCTGCCGACTATGGTGACTTACTCGATAATACTACTTCCTTGGGAGAAATCGCTATCTCGGCAACGTCCACATCTGCGGTCTTTGAAATAACCCTTAATGCAGCTGGTAGGGCTTTTCTCGAATCTAAGGCTGGTGGTGTAGCCGTTATTGCAGCTCGAAGTTCTGAGGATATAAGTTCCACCCCACCGCCGGATTATAATGCTGGCGAATATACCGAGATTAACTTTTCAATCATTACTGCTACCGAGGGAGAATATCCCTATATAACAATCATCTATCCGGGGTTAGCTCGTGGTTCACAAGCTCAAATAATCGGTTAAGGAGTGCGACATGAAATTCACATTGAAAATCGGCTATATTATCGGGAACTGGGAACACACATGGGGAGCCTCTCATACTCACGGCCTGGAGTTGATGATAGGCCTCAGAATTCTATAATTAGGAGGCCATCATGTCTGGTAAAGATATCCTCGAAGAAGCTGAATTCGAGAATCAGTTGACAGCTTTGGGCGATGACCAGCTCGGCTTGATAAAGTTCGTCGCAAGACAGCAGTTCGACACATGCAAGATTCTCATTGACCACGACAAAAGAATTAAGTCAGTCGAGAAGCAAAATAAGAAGCTCATGGGCGTCATAGGAAGTGGTGGAGCTATTCTGGGAACTGCTATCACTGCGGTCTTAGATTATTTTGTCCGGCGAACATCGTAGAACCATCACCACAGCCCGCCAAATCGATATCTGGGTGCCTTGACGTCTCAGGCAATACAATCCCCCTACTGATGCCATAACAGGCTGACGTAGGGGGTTCTTTTTGTTTGTAAAAATACTTTGAAAATAAGCGATAAAAGGGCTTGACAAGGGCGTAAAATAGGTATATACTTTAATCAGTAAGGTTAAGAAGGAGGCACACAGAAATGACAAACCAACAAATGGCAGAGAGGGCAGCCAGAATAGAAAGGGAACTAGAAGAGAATCTATGGAGAGACCAACCTATTACAGCAACCGATTGCGAGACTTGTGTTTTACAAAAGGATTGCGAGAGGATAAACGGGCTGAATGAAGATATGAGCAACAACGTTAATGGATGCCTAATCTAAAATAGTAAGGGCGGGCTAACTACCCGCCCGAAGGAAGGAGGTCAAATGAACGAAGTCAGGGAACTCAGGGACAAGCTCATGTATAATCAGCAGGAGTTTGCCGATGTCATGGCTGTTGACAAGGGGACTGTATCCCGATGGGAACGTGGGAAGCAGCGGCCAAAGGCAGTCCATCAGAGGCGAATGGCCAGGCTATCAAAGAAGGCTACCAAATGAAAGTGGTCTGCGCTTGGTGTGGCAAGAATATGGGTGAGAAGCCACCTATCGAGGACACGGATGTTACTCACGACATGTGCCTCGATTGCTACCAGAAAGAACTAAGTAAAATAAATAGAAGGAGGATTAAAACATGTCAGAGGAAAGTATCAAGGCAGCACTAGACAGGGCAGACAAGGTGTTGGCAGGGGAGAAATCGAACCTTATCAAGGTTCAATACTACTCATCCACATCTGGGGAACTCAGCTCAAGGGAATACACCTACTCCTCAGAAGAGCGCGTCTCTATCGGCGACATCCTGACCGTCCCAGTGCGCGATACCACGGGAAAGGCCAAGGTCAGCGCCATTGACGTCCCGGACTCGGAGATATCCGCTTTCAGGGATAAGGTCAAGACAATCCCAACAGGTTCAAAGCTCGGCCACCTTGAAGACGGCGAAGAAAACGAGGTCACGGTCGCTGAGGAAACCATCAGCCCAGAGCAAGAAGAGATGGAAGCGGGATTGAACTCTGAAGGGCTAACTCTTATCGGCGCCGATGAGGTACCCGAGATGGCCATAGCACTCCGGCCAGGCGAAGATATCGAAGTCCGCAGCTACTATGAAGAGGCTCAGAAGCTACTCGAATACGCTAATGCCAGAAAGATTGACGGTGCCATCGCTATGAAGGACGCCAGCGCAGACCTGGCTATCATCTCCAGGATAAAGAAGCAGATGGAGGCAAAGAAGAAGGAAAAGCTTGAGCCGTCCAGAGTCGAGGCAGTGGCTATTAGAGACACCTACAATTACCTGATGACTCCTATTCTGGAAGCTGAGAAAATCACCAAAGGCAAGATGCTGGATTTCAATGCCGAGCAAGACCGCATCCGCAGAGAACAAGAAGAGATCAACCGCAAGAGGATGGAGGCCGCCGAGCAGGAAATGAAGCTCACCGGCGAACTGAGCCAGTCGGTTGGCCTTGTAGAGGAATCAGCGCCAGCTCAAAAGCTGGTCAGGACCGACCTTGGAACGTCCAGTCAGAGAGATAACTGGCAATTCGAGGTGGTGGATATGGACACCATCCCCAGACCCTACATGATGCCGGATATGGTCATGCTCGGAGCTATTGCCAAGAAGTATCACGATACGAAATCTGTGGAAGGAATCCGCTTTTTTAATAGCCCCATCATTGCTACGAGGGCAAAATAATCTTGACAAAACCTTACTGATGGGTTATACTTACAGGTAGGAGGTTAGATATGAAAACAGAAGTTAAGAGTCTATCTTGTAAGCGGTGTGGGCATTCATGGTATCCACGTCAATCTGAAGTTCGTATTTGCCCGAAGTGCAAAAGTCCCTATTGGGACAAGGAGCGTAGGTAATGCCTGAGATTGGTGAAATCAAAAACGCAAGGTTAATTGGTAAAATAGGTTCAAGCAGGTATTGTTGGCAGGCTTGCCGAAATTGTGGTAAGGAACGCTGGGTGCAAGTTACTAGGAGTGACCGTTTATGCCCTAGATGCGCTAGGATATTCTCTAATAATGCTCATTGGAAGGGGGGAAGGTGTAAAAATAGTGATGGGTATATTTTAATCTTACTCCAACCAGATGACTTCTTTTCCCCGATGTCTGACAGATACGGCTATGTCCTAGAGCATCGCTTAGTGATGGCGAAGTCTCTCGGAAGATGCCTTCACTCTTGGGAGCTCGTTCACCATAAGGGTATAAGATATATTGGCATAGAAAACAGGTCGGATAACCTAGAAGATAACCTTGAGATGACTACCAGAGGCAGTCACACCATAGAGCATAGCAAGGGCTACAGAGATGGCTACCAGAAAGGGCTTATTGATGGCAGGGATAAGCAGATACAGGAATTACAGGGTAGGGTTACCCTACTAGAAGCAGAATTGGAAATAGTCAGGTTCTTCAACAGGCCAATTATTCAGACGAGGACGGAATAATGCCAGAAGAGAAGATGAAGTATTATGACGCGCTAAGGCAACCGCCACCAGAGGCACTCAAACAGATACAGGGCGGTCGCATAGGTGGCAAGACAGATATCAACCCACAATGGCGATATAAAGCCGTGACAGAGCAGTTCGGGCCCTGTGGAGTCGGCTGGAAGTATAACATCGAGAAGCTCTGGCTGGAGCCGGCAGAAGGCGAAGTCTGTGCCTTTGCTCAAATCAGCCTATTCATTAAGGTAGACGGAGAGTGGAGTGAAGCCATCCCAGGCGTCGGCGGTTCAATGCTTGTGGCCAAAGAATCAAAAGGACCGTATGTTAGTGATGAAGCCTACAAGATGGCCATAACCGATGCTCTCAGCGTCGCGATGAAGATGATAGGGGTCGCGGCCGATATCTACGCCGGACTCTGGGATGGCACGAAATATAAAGACCAGCCAGTATCGACGGCCAAGAAGCCGTCCGAGAATAAACCGCCGGACAACCGCGACCACTTCTGCAAGCAACACGGAGTTAAATATTTCAAGACGGAAAAAATGAAGTCATACGCTCACCCGATAGAGGGAACTAACGAGTGGTGTTATGAACACACAAAGAAGGACACATCGGTAGAAGAAAAACAACCAATCGAAGAGAAACCGCCGGCCACTAATATCCCACCACTGAAGAACCTGGGTGAACTCTACACGAGAGCCGGCAAGTATGGCCTCAGTCCGCGCGACGTTTGCCAAGCTTGCGGAGTCGGGGCTGGAAAAGAGTTGACCGATTGGGATGAAGCCTGGAGGACTACGGCCAAGAAATTCGAGGCTCAAATAAGAGCTATTATAGACAAATCAAGATAGGATGATA
>Ga0180008_1001621_pt1 | contig 13662 bp, 13 predicted proteins | sample MM_PW_MetaG_FD_121121 | JGI IMG/M metagenome (GOLD analysis project Ga0180008, IMG submission 121121) | Groundwater microbial communities from the Aspo Hard Rock Laboratory (HRL) deep subsurface site, Sweden - MM_PW_MetaG | ecosystem: Environmental > Aquatic > Deep subsurface > Groundwater... | reverse complement strand
TATATTGAAGTAAACCCATTTTTTAACTCCTTTGCATATTATAATGTGTATTATAACACAAAATAAAATATATTAATTATATATAATATTTATTTTTTAATCTAATTATTTAATTTCAAAAGGTTGATAATATTTTAAAAAAATACCATATTATAGTACTTACTAACTATTTGTTTATTTGAGTTATATTTAAAATATAAATATTTTATGATTAGTAATTTGATTTGATTTTAGAATAAATTTTCTATTTGGTATTATTTTGTTCACAGATAAAAAAATTTAATTTTTGTTATAATACGTGTTGTAGTATCTGTTTTATAGCATATTGTAGTTAAATTAAATAACATCTAAAATTAGATGTTATTTAGAAAAAATTTCTTCCGCCCACTCAGTTATAGGGCCTCTTAGAACTTTTTGCAATTTAATTGCGAAAGAATTTACAAGGTTATTTTCGTTTTTAGTTGATTTTAATAGAGTTGTTAGTGCATTTGTATATTTATTTACATAGAAGTTGTCTATTTGTTTATTTGAACCTAATATTACAACTTTACAAGAATTGTCAATTCTTGACAATACCATCTGCATAGTTTTATTAGACATATTTTGAGCTTCATCAATTATTATAAAGGCATTTGATAAAGTTCTTCCTCTCATTTCCCCTACCCACATAGTTTCAATTCCATAATTAGCAATCATTTGTTCTATTCTAGATGTAACTTCACTATCTTCAAGTTCGATAACTGCTTGATCTGGTGTTTTTTTATTTCTTTTTCTTTTGTGTTCAGTTCTTATTATATAGTCTAAACTATCCATTAAAGGATGGTTATATATTTTAAATTTTTCTTCTAAGCCTGGAAGATAACCAACATCTTCACCTTTATCAAGTGATTCAATAGAATTTCTAATATATATGATTTTTTGGAAATGTTTTTGACGTACAAGTTTTAATGCACCACTAAGAGCTAATAGTGTTTTTCCCGACCCTGCTTTGGCTTCTACGATCAAAACATTATAAAAGTGATGTAATATAGCATCTGAGAAAAATAATTGCTCCTTGTTCAAAGGAGTAACAATTTGATCTCTTATCTCATCTTCATCTAAAACTCTAATTCTTTTATTTTGTATATTTGCTAGAACTACTTGATCTGATGATTGTACTTTAAAGCAATAAGAGAAGTTAAAAGGTTTATATTCTTTATCAAATTTGCTTATCTCTTGATTATCTAAGAATTCTAAATCATTAAATTTAATCTCTACTTCCTTCATAAACTCGTAGTCAAATTTATCTTTATCTTTGCCTACAAGTGCATCTGTTTTTATATCTAGTGATATAGCTCTTGTTCGTGCCATTATATCAAGAGATAAAAACTCTACTTCATTTTTATAATAAGTGTTTGCAAAAGATGCTACTTCTAATATCTTTCTATCATTAATGATATTTGGTGACACATTTTTTATATTTACTTCATACTCTTCTTTTGAAATAATATCAATTATTGTATTTTTGTCATTATCTATTTTTAATCGAATAATTTTATATAAATCTTTTTTCTTTGATTCTAAAATTATAGAGTTTTCAAGTATTCTTGCAAACTCTCTTGCTTGAAAATTTATCTCTTCAAAACCACTTTTTTTTGTATCTATTTCATCTAAAACAGTTTCAGGAAGAATAATTAAATTCTTTCCTTCTTGTGATAATTTATAAATATTAGTAGCATCTTCAAGTAGTATATTTGTATCTAATACATAGTATTTTTCGAAATTCATGATACCTTCTTTTCTTTTTGTTTATAAACTTTATATACAACAAATGAACCAATTATAAGTGTTATTATTGTAAATAATAGTGAAAAAGTTTTTGTAATTACATATGCTACAATAAACAGTGATAATATTGTAGGTATTTCATTATATGCTCTAAAGAAATTACCACTTCTTTCATAATCATCTTTTTCTAATTTTTTTCTATAATATCCTAAAGAAAATGAATATATAACAAGTAATAAAGCAAAAAATAGTTTTGCATGCATCCATCCACCTGATTGGCTTGATAATAAATATGGATTTAAATAAAGCATTATTGCTCCACTTATTATTGTAGCCCACATTGCTGGAACTCCAATATATTTGTACATTTTAAGTTCTTGAATTTTGACTACATCAACAAACTCTTTTTTATCTTGATGTTCTGTATGATATACATAAAGTCTTGGTTGATAAAAAAGCATTGCCATCCAAGACATCATAGCCATAATGTGAAAAGTCAGTATCCAAGTGTAATATTCCATTTTAATCCTTACCATTACTTTTTATTTTTATTAACCATTCATTTAAACTTTTTTCAAATCCTATATTTGAATTCTCATAAAGTTTTAGATCTTCCTTTAAATATTCTTGTTCAACATACCCACCATAATTATGGGGGTATAAATAGCCTATATGCTGTGAATCCAAATGTTTTGGTATATCTAGTATCTTACCAGCTTTTATCTCTTCTAGCGCTTTATTTACAGCTTTATACGCACTATTTGATTTAGGACTTGATGCTAGGTAAATTGCACACTGAGAAAGTATGATTCTTGATTCTGGGTAACCTATTTTATTACATGCAATCATTGTGTTTACTGCAAGGTTTAAAGCATTAGGATTTGCATTACCAATATCTTCACTTGCAAATATAACAAGTCTTCTTGTAATAAAGTCAACACTTTCTCCACCGTTTATTAATCTGCTCATATAATAAAGTGCAGCATCAATATTAGATCCTCTTAAAGACTTTATCATGGCACTTGCTAAATCATAGTGCGTATCTGAAGATGAAACTCCATCCCCTATTACATTTTCCCTTAACTCTCTTAATAAACTCACATCAATATCTTTAGATACTTTATATGAAAAATTAAGAAGTGTAAGCATAGCTCTAGCATCTCCTGAACTGGAAGTAATCAAGTACTCTAAAGCATCAGCTTCTATATTTATATCAATATCTTTTAAAGCAATATCAAGAATTTTATTCATCTCATCTTTTGTAAAGGCTTTAAATTCATATAAAAATGATCTTGACCTAATAGCTGATGTTAAAGTAAAAAAAGGATTTTCTGTACTTGCACCTATAATTATTGCATCATAGTTTTCCATAACTGGAAGAAGTACTTCTTGTTGATTTTTAGATAAACGATGAACTTCATCAATAAAGACTAAAGGCTTAATTAAAGAATTTTTATATTTATCAAATACTTTACGTAAATCTTCAATTTTTATACTTGTTGCATTAAAGTAGAAATAATCTGTATTTATCTCTTTAGCAATGATTTTAGCAAGTGTTGTTTTTCCAGTTCCTGGTTTTCCATAGAAAAATAAGTGAGGTATGTCTTTTTTTTTGATTAGTTTATATAATGCTTTATCTTTTGAGATAATGTGAGATTGACCAACAAAATTATCTAAATTTGTTGGTCTTAACTTATTAGATAGATCTATCATCTTCGTTCATAAAGATTCTAAGATTTTTGTATTCCTCTTTAGTTAAATATCTAGTTTTTCCAGTTGGTAGATTATTTAAAGAGATTCCACCATACTCTAATCTTTTAAGATCTAGTATATCAAGTCCAAAGTGAGCAAAGAATCTTCTTAATTCTCTATTTTTACCTTCAGAAATAACAACTTTAATCTTAGAAAATTTTTCACCATTTGTTTGAATATCATAAGCTAAAAATGGTGCAAAAGTCATTGATTTAATTTTACTTGTTTTAAATGCTCCAGATGTTGCATCTTCAATTTCTAAACCATGTTGCATAGCTTCTTCAACAGGTTTTGTAATTACTCCATTTACTTTTAGTTTATAAACTCTTTCTAAATCAGAGTGCATTAATGCATCTACAATATTTACACTATCAGATAAAAGTAATAAACCTTCACTTGCATAGTCAAGTCTTCCTACACTCAAAAAGTGCTTGTATTTATGATCTAATGAATCATAAATAGTACGTCTGCCTTGAGGATCTTTTTTAGAAACTATTTCACCTTTTGGTTTGTTATATACAATTACAGTAGAAATTTTATTTTTGTCTTCTCTAATTTTTTTTCTACCTATTTCAACTTCATCACTATTTGAAACTTTAGTAGCAAGATTTGTTACAACTTTACCGTTAACTTTTACTTTACCCTCTTCTATTAGCTTGTCAGCTTCTCTTCTTGAGTAATTACTATTGTGAGATAAAAATTTATTTAATCTTACTAACTCTTCTTGAACTTGTTCGTCTCTTTTTTTCATTTTATACCAGCTTCTATTAAATCATGAATATGCAATACACCAATTAACTTATCATTTTCATCAGTAACAATTAATAGTTGGATTTTGTAATCTTCTATTACTTGAAGTGCATCACTTGCTAAAAGCTCTTTGTTTTTTAATCTTTTTGGATTCATAGTAGCAATTTCTTCTACTTTACAATCCATTGAAAAATTACCATTCATTAAAGCTCTTCTTAAATCCCCGTCACTTAAAAGTGCAATTACTTTATCTTCTTTATCTGTAATTATAACACTTCCAAGTCTTCCTTCGCTCATTACTAAAATGGCATCTTTTAATTTAGTTTCACGTGAAACTACTGGAAGATTTTCTTTTCGTAATAAATCATCAACTTTAACAAAAAGTTTTTTACCTAAACTTCCACCTGGATGAAAAGATGCAAAATCTTCTTTTTTAAAATCTCTTTTTTTCATTAAACAAACAGCTAAAGAATCACCCATTGCCATTGTTAAAGTAGTAGATGACATAGGTGCCGCATCAAGTGGACACCCTTCTTTCTCTACATTTATATTTATAAAAACATCTGAATATTTAGCAAGTGTTGAGTTCTCATTTCGTGCCATTGCAATTAAAGGTATATTAAATCTCTTTAAATGAGGAAGAATTTGAACAAGTTCTTCACTCTCTCCACTATAAGAAATTCCAAGTACAATATCACCTTTACTAATCATTCCTAGGTCACCATGCATGGCTTCTGTAGGATGAAGAAAAAATGAACTAGTACCTGTACTTGCAAGAGTTGCTGCAATTTTTGCTCCAACAAGTCCTGATTTACCAACACCTGTGATAATCAATTTACCTTTTGAACTCATAATTAAATCAATTGCTTTTTCAATATCAAAAGAGATATTAGCAGCTGCTTTTTCAAGCTCTTTTGCTTCTGTTAATAAAACATCTTTAACTATTTGTTTAAAATCCATATATTTTTCCTTACTGAACAAATATTGTAGGTACAATCATTGGGTATTTTTTATATTTTCTTGTACAATGTTTTCTTACTACTTTTCTTAATTCATCTTCTAAAATTCTATTATTTTTTAGAATTCCAGGTTTGATATTTTCTAAGAAAGTTGTTAATAAATCTTCAATTTCTTTAGAGAAGAATTTATCTTGTTTATCAGGAACTAATCCAAATGAAGTAACTTTTGGTCTTTGTGCCATTGTTCTGTCATTTTCATTAATTTGAGCAACAATCATAACAACACCCTCGTTTGCCATTGTTTGTCTATCTAAAATTACGTCATCTGAAATTTTATGATTTAATTGATTATCAATATAAACTTTTCCAGTTTTTACTGTTTTTACTTTTTTAAGATATTTAGGACTTACTTCAATTTGTTCACCATCACTCATGATGTAAACATTTCTCTCTAAAACACCACAATCAATACCTGTTTGACCATGTTTTAAAGCATGATTATATTCACCATGAACAGGTAAAAAGAATTTAGGTTTAACAAGTCTTAGCATTAATTTTTGCTCTTCTTGAGAAGCATGTCCAGATACGTGGATATCACCATAATCTTGATATGCAACTTTAGCGCCAGCTTTTAATAAGTGGTTAATAATTCCAGATACACTTGCTTCATTTCCAGGAATTGCTTTTGCAGAAAGGATAATTAAATCATCAGGTTTTATTTTAATATGTCTATGCTCATGAATTGCCATTCTATAAAGTGCTGACATTGATTCACCTTGTGAACCTGTTGTTACTATTAGAATTTCATTATCATTATATTTATTTATTTCATGTGCTTCAATAAATTGATCTTTTGGGAATTTAATATAACCAAGAGTCATTGCAAGGTCTAGATTTTTTTCCATTGATCTACCAATAACACAGATTTTTCTTCCAAATGTTATTGCTCTTTCAATTGCTTGTGCAACTCTATGAATATTTGAAGAGAAAGTAGACATTAAAACTCTACCTTTTGCACCTGCGAATAATCTATCAAAAGTAGGACCAACAGTTTTTTCTGTTCTTGTAAATCCTACTGCATGAGAGTTTGTTGAATCTGATGTTAAAAGTAAAACACCTTTTTCACCATAATGTGCAAGTCTATGTAAATCTGTTGGTAAATTATCATATGGAGTATGGTCAATTTTAAAGTCACCTGTATGAATCATTGTTCCAGCTTCTGTTGTAACCGCAATACAAGAACAGTCAATAATAGAGTGAGTAACATGTATCCATTCTACTTCAAATTCTCCTATTTTAATAGGAGTTCTTTTTTCAATTGCTCTTAAGAAAGATCTATGTTCTCTCATTTTATGTTCATCAAGTTTTGAACCAATCATTTCTAATGGTAATGATGTTCCATAAACTGGGAATTGCATTTCTTTGAATAAATAAGGCATCGCACCAATATGATCTTCATGTCCATGAGTAATAATAATACCAACAATTTTATCTTTGATTTCTCTAATATAAGTGAAATCAGGAATTAAAATATCAACACCATGCATATTTTCATCAGGGAAACTCATACCAACATCAACAATAATTGCTTGATTTTCAGTTTCAATAACCATCATGTTTCCACCAATTTCACCTAATCCACCAAGTGGAGTGATTTTGATTTTAGCTGATGTATTTAAGTTTAATTTATAGTGAGGATTTAATCTATCCCTATGAATCTTTTCATTTATTAAATAAGCTTTTTTAAGGTCAGTTATCCAACCTTCGCCTTTTTGTTGATTCTGATTTGGATTTTGGTTCGGATTAGGTTTTGGCTTTGGCTTTCTTTTTTTTACTGGTGGTTTTCTAGTTTCTACTACAGTTTCTGCAGTTTGTTCATTATTTTCAATTTGGTTAGGTACAGTAACTTCTGCACTAACAACAACCTGTTGCTCTTCTTTATTAATTTCTTCCATCTTTTACCCTTGTATGCATTTGGCTATACAAAGATGAACTTACTTCATGAGGTCTAACATTATCATTAATATTTAATTCTTCATAAATTTTAGAAATGGTATTTTTATCTATAACTGATGAAAGATTTTTAGAAAGTTTTTTTCTTGGTTGCACAAAGCATGCCTTTTGAAACTTATTAAAATCTTTATCAAGATGTTTATCCATATCTTTTTTTATATAAAGAATAGAAGACATTACTTTTGGTGGTGGATCAAAGGATTCAGGTGGTACATCAAAAAGTATTCTAGAGTTAATTGAAATTAGCTCAGTAATAATACCTAAAGAAGAGTACTCCTTATCATTTACACGCGCAGTAAATTTCTGCGCAACTTCCTTTTGAACCATTACAATAATGTGCTCACAAGCACTATCTTCAAATGCTCTTAATATAATGTTTGTTGCAATATAATATGGTAGATTAGCAATTAAGTCATATCTATCATCATGCAGGTTTTTTTGCTTGTCCCAAGCTTCTAAAACGTCAGTGTGGATCAGTTTTAGTTTACCCTGTTCTATTTCTATTGCAAATTTAGACTTAAGAATAGCGATTAAATCCCTATCTACTTCATAAGCAGTCATATCTTTGTACTTGACTAAGTTTTTGGTCAAATCACCTAATCCAGGCCCAATTTCTACGATGTAGTTATTCTTGGTGGGCATCGATTGGATGATCTTATCCAAAATAGTCGTATCTTTTAAAAAGTTTTGTCCGTATTGTTTTTTTGCTTTTACTTTTTCCATAATTGCAAGGAGTATATCTGCTTTTAACTTACAATTAGATAAGATAATATTTAGTTATTACGAAGGATTATATTTGAGTAGTTTTGCAAAAAGAATAATACCATGTTTGGATGTTGATAATGGGCGAGTTGTAAAGGGTGTAAATTTTGTTGGTTTAAGGGATGCCGGTGATCCTGTTGAAGTGGCAAAAAGATACAACGCAGAGGGTGCTGATGAGCTAACTTTTTTGGATATTACAGCCAGTCATGAAAATAGAGGAACAATTGTTGATATTGTAAAAAAAGTTGCTCAAGAGGTTTTTATACCTTTAACAGTTGGTGGAGGAATAAGAAAACTCGAAGATATTTATTCTTTACTAAACGTAGGATGCGATAAAGTTTCTATTAACTCATCTGCTGTTACAAATCCTGATTTGATAAATGAAAGTTCAAAAAGATTTGGTAGCCAGTGTATTGTGGTTGCCATTGATGTAAAAAGAGTTGCGGATGGCTCATACCATGTTTTTGTAAAAGGTGGACGTGAAGATACAGGACTTGATGCTCTTGCTTGGGCTAAAGAAGTATATGATAGAGGTGCTGGTGAAATTTTACTTACTTCTATGGATACAGATGGTGCTAAAACAGGATTTGAACTAAATATAACAGGACAAATATCAAAACTTGTTGATATACCTGTAATTGCAAGTGGTGGTGCTGGAACGATGCAACATATTAAAGAAGCTTTTGAATGTGGTGCAAGTGCAGCATTAGCAGCCTCGATTTTCCATTTTAAAGAAATTGACATTATGGATTTAAAAAGATATTTAAGAGCTAATAATATACCAGTAAGGATATAAAATGAATAAAAAAATATTTTCATTATTGATATTGCCTATTTTGTCATTCTCTTACGAAATAAATTTTAATAAGAGTTTTTCTAAAGTAGTAAATCCTGATTTATTAACTACACAAATAAATATTAGTGTTGAAAAAAAAGATGAATTAAAAGTAAATAATGAAATAGAAAAATTTAATGATTTTATTAAACAAAATAAAAGCGTAATTTTAAAAAATGGAAGTTTTACTTTAAGTCCAAAATATAAGTATTATAATAATAAACAAGAGTTTATAGGTTATGTTGGAAATCTAAGATACACAGCAGAATCATCAAAAGCAAAAGAGCTAAATATATTTATGGATGAATTAATTTCAATAAAAGACAAAAGTAATTCTGAGGATGTGAAATTAAATATTTCAAATGTATCTTGGAAAATAAGTGATGAATTGCAAGATAAGAGTTATGATGAATTAAGACTTGATTCAATTATGTGGATTCAATCTTATTCAAATGATTTATCTTCAAAACTATCAAAAATCTGTGAAGTTAAAGTAATAAATGTAAATGAATCGAATAATACTCCTATTATGTATGCAAGAAATGAGATGGCATATTCAAGTATGTCAAAAAGTGCTGCAGATGTGGCACCTATTAGTAGTGAACAAAATATTACTGTAAATCCAAACTTTATACTGGAGTGTAAATGATTATATGTGCTGGAAGAAATGAAATCTTTGCTTTTGCCCACCCTATTGGTGTGGGATTAATAGAATCAACTATTAATCTTACAAGAATGTGTTTATTTGATAAACCTGACTTTTTACTTTTTGTAGGAAGTGCAGGATCTTATGGTAACCACAAAATATTTGATATTGTTGAATCAAAAAGAGCTTCAAATATTGAACTTGGTTTTTTAACACAAAGTGCATATACTCCACTTGATAATGTTTTAGAATCAGAAAATAAATTTGCAAGAAATGACACAATTGTAAACTCTTCAAACTATATATCAACAAATGAAAAATTATGTAAAGAGTTTTTAGATTATGGAGTTGGAATTGAAAATATGGAATTTTTTTCAATTTTAAGTGTAGCAAAAGAGTTTGAAATTCCAGTTGCTGGAATATTTGTAATAACAAATCACACAAATGAAACTGCCCATGAAGATTTTATAAAAAATCACAAAGAGGCAATGGATAAACTAACAAAATATTTAGTAGATAAAAATATAATAAAATAAGAAATTGGATAAATTATAATGGCAAAAGAAGGACTACCATCTATATATGATTACACATTAGATGAATTAAAAGAAAAATTAAAACCATCATTTAGAGCAAAACAAATTTATAACTGGCTTTATAAAAAATATGCAAGCTCATATGATGATATGAAAAATATACCAAATGAATTAAAAGAAGATTTAAAAGTAAACTATCCCTTAGATGTAATGACTATTATAAAAAAAGAACAAAGTATCGATGGAAGTATAAAATATCTTTTTAAATTAAGAGATAACCACACAGTTGAAGCTGTTTTACTTTTAATGAAAGATAAGAAAAAAGATGAAGATGGAAATATTGTTCGAAGTGAAAAATATACTGTTTGTATCTCATCTCAAGTTGGATGTAAAGTTGGATGTACTTTTTGTTTAACTGCAAAAGGTGGCTTTGTAAGAAACCTTACAGTTGGAGAGTATATAGCTCAAATTGTAAATATTAAAAGAGATAATGATATAGCTGAGAATAAAGCTTTAAATATCGTTTATATGGGAATGGGTGAACCTCTTGATAACTTTACTAACTTTGTTAAAGCTGTTGGTATATTCTCAGAACTTGATGGATTAGCGATTTCAAGAAGAAGACAAACAGTTTCAACATCTGGAATTGCATCTAAAATTGAAAAATTAGGACAAATTGATTTAGGAATTCAACTTGCAATTTCTTTACATGCTGTTGATGATGAGTTAAGAAGTGAATTAATTCCTATGAATAAAGCGTATAATATCGCTTCAATTATTGATGCTGTTAAAAAGTTCCCAATTGATACCAGAAAAAAAGTTATGTTTGAATATTTAGTAATTAAAAACAAAAATGATTCTGTAGATGCTGCAAAAAAACTTTTAAAGCTTTTAAATGGAATTCAAGCAAAAGTAAATTTAATTTTCTTTAACCCATATCCAGGAACTACATATGAAAGACCTGAGGTTGAAGATATGTTAAGATTCAAAGATTATTTAAATGAGCGTGGATTAATTTGTACAATTAGAGAATCAAAAGGTATTGATATTAGTGCTGCTTGTGGGCAGCTAAAGGAGAAAGAAGCAAATGGGAATTCTTGAGATATCACTTTTGGTTTTTATAGCAACAGTAGCAATAGTAACAGGCGTGGGATTTTATATACAAAATAAAAAAGAAGAGGAGAAATAATTTAATGGCAATTACAAGATTTGCACCAAGTCCAACAGGATATTTACATATTGGTGGTTTAAGAACATCTTTATATAGTTATTTATGGGCGAGAAAAACTGGTGGTGAATTTAAATTAAGAGTTGAAGATACAGACACAGCAAGAAATAATGAAGATGCAATGGAAGCTATTATTAATGCTTTTGATTGGGTTGGATTAAATTATGATGGTGAAGTTTTATATCAATCAAAAAGAACAGATATTTATAAAATATATATTGATAAATTACTTGAAAGTGGAAAAGCATATAAATGTTATATGAGTAAAGAAGAACTTGATACTTTAAGAGCGGCACAAGAAGCTGCAAAACAAAGTCCAAGATATGATGGAACTTGGAGACCAGAAGATGGTAAAGTATTACCACCAATTCCTGAAGGAATTGAACCTGTTATTAGAATTAAAGCTCCAACAATAGGAACAATTGAGTTCGATGACGGTGTAAAAGGATATATGAAGTTTGATGCTAATCAAGTTGATGATTATGTAATTGCAAGATCAAATGGAATGCCAACATATAACTTTGTTGTTGCTGTTGATGATGCATTAATGGGAATGACAGATGTAATAAGAGGTGATGATCACTTATCAAATACTCCAAAACAAATCGTAGTTTATAATGCTTTAGGATTTAAAGTTCCTAAATTTTACCATGTTGCAATGATTAATAATCCATCTGGTAAAAAACTATCTAAAAGAGATGGTGCAATGGATGTTATGGATTACAAAAGATTAGGGTATTTACCTGAGGCTTTATTAAACTTCTTAGTTAGACTTGGTTGGTCTCATGGTGATCAAGAAATATTCTCAATGGAAGAGATGTTAGAATTATTTGATCCTAGTAATTTAAATAAATCAGCATCTTCTTTTAATGCTGAAAAACTTTTATGGTTAAATAGTGAATATATAAAAGCTGTTTCAAATGATAGATTAATTGAAGAATTGAAATTCTTTGATATGGATTTATCACATCATCCTAAAAAAACAGAAATTTTAGATTTATCAAAACAAAGAGCTCAAACTATGGTAGAGTTAAAAAAATCTGTTACAGATATTTTAGATATTCCAACATCTTATGAAGAAAGTGGTGTTAAAAAATTTGTAAAAGAAGATACTAAAGAGTTCTTAGAAAAATATCTTGTTTTATTAGAAAAAAATAAAGATAGTCTATATGATGTATCAAAAGTAGAAGATATTACAAAGCCATTTATTGCTGAAAATGGATTGAAATTTCCACAGTTATTTCAACCAATTAGAATAGCTTTAACAGGTGGAACACAAGCTCCTTCTGTGTATGATATCATTGCTATATTGGGATTTAATGAGGTTTCTTCAAGATTACAAAATGCTCTAAAAAGAAATTTTCAAAATACTTGATTATTTAAAAATAATCAGGCATAATATTATAACATTTACAAAGGATAGAATAGATGAACATTTACGTAGGTAATTTATCATACAGAATGAATGATAAAGAGTTAGAAGAACTTTTCTCAAAGTTTGGTGCAGTAAAAAGTGCAAAAGTTATAATGGATAGAGAAACAGGAAAATCAAAAGGTTTTGGTTTTATTGAAATGGAAGATTCATCAGCTGGTACTAAAGCAATCGAAGCTTTAAATGGTAATGAGAGCGAAGGTAGAACTTTAAGAGTTAACGAAGCGAAACCTAGAGAAGAAAGACCAAGAAGACAATTCTAATTTAAGTTAAAGTAGCATTTCTTATGCTACTAAACTTAGAACTTATGCTTAACTTTTTTAAAGTTACTCATCAAAAAAATCACGAAATATAGAAATTTAGACGCTCCTTATGAATTCCAATTATATGGAATTATCTTTATTTAACAAATAGTTATTTATTGATATAGGGAGCTTTTCTATAACTAATTAAAAAACTTAAAAACCTCATTAAAGAAATTTTTATGAAAAAATTTCAATTACTTTTACTATTAAAAGATACTACAATGTAACTATATAAATAAAAAATATTTTTTATTTAAATTTAAAATATAATCTACACATTAACTCCTCACAAAATTGGTAATATTCAATATATTAAAATTCTAAGGAGAAATAAATGAAAAGTTTATTCAAAATATTCGCAGCGATATTACTTACAGTAGGTTTTTTAAATGCTGAGCCAATAAGTCAAGATGGGCAAAAAGATGGTTATGACATTAAATTAAGTTCTCAAAAAAGCTTAATTGTAGGAACTAATGCACTTGATATTGAAATTTCTAAAGATGGTGTGGTAGTTAATGATGTAAAAGTTAAGATGAAAATCTTTATGCCTGAAATGCCAGGAATGCCTTATATGGAATATGAAGATAAAGCAACATTAGAAAACGGAGTTTATAAAGTAAATATTAACTTTAGTATGTCAGGAACATGGCAATATCATTTAAAATTTAAAACAAAAG
>Ga0180008_1001620_pt1 | contig 13663 bp, 31 predicted proteins | sample MM_PW_MetaG_FD_121121 | JGI IMG/M metagenome (GOLD analysis project Ga0180008, IMG submission 121121) | Groundwater microbial communities from the Aspo Hard Rock Laboratory (HRL) deep subsurface site, Sweden - MM_PW_MetaG | ecosystem: Environmental > Aquatic > Deep subsurface > Groundwater... | reverse complement strand
TAAGACGAAGGTTAATGAATATTGATTTTGTGTTAAGGGGCAATGTAAATGAATAAACTAATGATAATAATAATTTTATTGTGTTTGTTATTAGTTATAAGTTCTGTTGCGTTAGTAAGCAAGAGAAGCTGTAATGATTCATACCAGACTGGAGCAGACTACTGCCGTTCAAAAGGATACAAATATTACTACTCACAATATGACACAGAACAGGAATGCTTTAATGCAGATGGTGCATGGTTATGGAAGTATTGCTGTAAGGTGAAAAATGAATAAAACATTTAAAATATCCTTGATTGTAATGTTAGCGTTAACTTTATTAGATGGTATATTAACTTTTATTGCTATGGGTTCTGGAATGTTTTATGAAGCAAACCCAATATTCTCTAAGCTATTTAATGGGATACACTATTATATTTATATCCCATTAGTTATACTTCTTTTCTTTGTAGGTACTATTATAGTATTAAAAATTAATGAATCAATTTGTGATAAGCAGAAGAAGGTATGTAATTTCCTGGTTAATTTCTTTGTTTATGGAAGATTAGCAGCACTACTATACATCGTACCACAAAATTATTTATTATTAATTAGATGAATATAACGGAGGAAAAAAATGAATAAAGAAGGTGTGGTAAATGGGGTAGCAAGAAATACTAGTATATGGGGAGGGTTCCTCTTTTTGTTTGGTTTCATCCTAACAGGGGATAGTAGAAATCTCATTGTTATTGCTGCATTTATGATAATGTTAATTGCATCAGAATTTGATATGAGAAAAATGGAGGAGAAAAATGAAAGCAATATTAACAGAACGACCAGATAATAAAAAAAGAATTATATTATCTAATATAGATTTAGGTAAGTGGGGTGATACTCTAGTTAAAGTTATATTTGATAATGAACTTGGATGGTGTGTAAAATATAGATTTGCCAGTAGATTAACATCAGTTGAATTAAGGGCAATAGCTAATAAATTAGATGAATATAACGGAGGAAAAAAATGAATAAAACAATTTTGATTGGATGTTTAATTGGAGTGCTATTTATGTTTGGTTGCACCACAGAACAGGTATGTGAGGTTTGTGAAGAACCAGAACCATGCCCAACTATGTTTGACAAAGCATTAATAGACTTTGATTTTGGTACATGGGGGGAAGACATAGATGATAGCACACAAGCAATATTTAGTAATATGATTTACAACTATGGTGATGTTGAAGCAAAAGGATTAATTCTAACATGCGAAATATCAGATACAGCAGAGAATTCATTATTGAAAGAAGATAAGGAAATAGGCAATGTTGGTTCAAGAAGTTATATCTACAAAGAAGTATATCTAGATATAACCAATATTAAACTTGATGATGATGCAAATGGTTTTTGTTATGTATCAGACTGTGATGATTGTGAGATACTACCATTAAGGATAAAGGAGTTCGCAGACAGCTTACAATGATTAAAATAAAACTGATTAAAGGAAAAAAGGAAACAGAGATAAAGTTAGTTGGTGGTAAGTACACCATAACAAAAGAGAATATTGAAACATGGGATAAGGTTGAAGTTAGTGAGGTTTAGACAGGTGGGTATTTCGTATTAATCACCTCTTTAAAAAAAATCGAGATTTTGTTGGGCAACCGACCCCACCCTAAACTACATTTAAAAAAAGGTGAACAAATATTATATGTCATAACTGTGGAAATAGAATACCAAATAAACTCAATTTGCACAAAGAACCAACATATTACTTCAAGATGGTTCACAAAGAGAAAGAGGATAATCTATACTTTTGTAATTGGAAATGTATAGAAGAGTTTATAAAATATCGGGAAGGAACTGGTGTAATATATGTTGATTAAATTAAAAGAAGTATTGGATGAGTACAGTTATGCCAGAAGTAAGATTACAAAGGCATTACGAAAGATGACTTATAGGATTGATGAGCAAAGTAGGTATTACCATAGGTTTAAGATTACAAAGAAGATGTTGAATGAAGAACTGAAGAGTATGGATAGAGTTATACGCCAGGCAGTAGGAGAACCGAAAAGTATTTAAATGAGTAATATTATTAATGTAATATATCTACAAAAGGGGGTAAATAATGATAAAAGCGGTTGATGTTGACAAGGACAAATGGAAGAAGTTTAAGAAGTGGTGTTTTGATAATGATAGCACAATAAAGACTGAGATAGACAAGTTTCTGAGTAGGTATTAAAGATGGAGGAATATTCCCATAGATTCTGGAAAGAGTATGAAGAAGCAGATTCAATAGAAAGAGAGGAGTTGATTAATAAGTTAAAACCAATAATGGATATTGCTTCTGGAAAGTTAGAAATCATAAGGAAGAAAGATAAGAAAGTTTACGAACATATGGTTATATCAACATTTAAAACTTATTTTGATGATTGTATTGAATATTATTATTTTAAGAAAAAAGGTAGGTAAAAAATGAAAGGATTTATGAAAAGGATAATCTGGTTTTTTGGGATAACGTTACTTGATTTATTGGGGGATTTAATAAAAATAATGTCTAATAATGAGTGGGGGTACACTATACTAAATATAACTAGTCCTGTTACTATTATTGGTTTAATATTAATTACGGTTATTCCATTATTTTTTATGAAAGATGATAAAGAGGTAGGTAAAAAATGAAAGGAAAATATAATTGGTCAAGAGCAACATTCTTTTTAATAATCTTTCTTGTATTGTTGGTCTTGTTTATAAATATTTGTCAAATAAACAGCAACAATAAGAAAAATACAAAAATACAAAATGAGAATACTTGTATAAGAAATGGATGGGGCAACTATTTGGTTGTAGAACAAGGAAACTATTATTGTGTTGACAATGATGGGATTGAACATAGAATTGCTGAACCATATAAAGCAAAAGATATGTTTATTCTTTTGGAGTTAATAGGGATGGCTATGGCAGTATGTTTCTTCTGTGCTGTTGGGGTGGTACCATGGTGAAAACAATATTAATTTCAAACAATGGGGGGATTAAAGATGGAATATAAACCAAAAATTAGGATGATAGCAGACAATTTAATAATTGGTATGGCTGCCATAATATACATATTAGTAAACCCAAGCATTGTTGGAGAGTTAGCTTGGAGTCTGCCTTTTGGGTTCATAATAAACTATTTATATTGGGTACCAATAATAGCAATCATCTGGTATGTTCATTCCATATTGTATATTCAAACTATGAATTATACTATCAGTCAAGAAAAAATAACAAAAGAAAGAGGAGTCTTTGGAAGATACAGGCAGGACTTACCATACGAAAGAATAACCAACATACACAAGGACAGAAAGTTGATGGATAGAATTTTAGGATTAACTTCAATAGGGATACAGACAGCAGGTTCAGATGCAGTAGAAATGTGGTTGTATGGGTTGTCATATGATGATGGAGAAAAAATTTATAATGAATTGAGTAAATTCAAAAAAGGTAAGGGTGATGCAACATAAAAAAAGCTTTAGTATTAATAATGTTTATGCTAATGAGTTTTGTAGTTACAGCAAACCAGGCACCAGTAATAAAAGATATAACAGTGGAGATAAACGATAGACCAGCAAACAGTTTAATCATGGGCGAAATGTTCAATAAGATATTTCTTCAGGTTTATGGAGTTTATCCAACAGAGATATATTATTCAACTTCATTATTGTTGGATTATCTTGATTATGAATGCAGGGAGTTTGACACGGAGATATAATGATTTGTGTAATATGCGGTAAAAAAGAGTATAAGGAAATAAATAAATTGTCATATTGCAGGAAGCACTATAACGAAAAGATATACGGTACTAATGACCTAAGAACTTTCATTCTTGGGCAAAACATAAAGTATGAACTGTCTGCTATTGATGGGCACATCATATTCAAGGATAATGAAGTGTTAGTAAACTTCTGTAAGGCCTTTGGTCATGATATATATGAATCAGTAAATCATAAAGGCTATTTTCATGTAGTAAAGGAAAAGGTGATATAATATGGGAGATTTAATAAAAGATAATGCAATGATGATAATGTATATAGCATTAGGGTTTCCACCAATATACATAGCATTCTTAAAAGATATGGGGTGGCCGATATACCTGCCTTTTGTAGCTGCTTTAGCTGGGTTCTATGTTTTTACTAATCATTTTATAGAAAAACCAGAACCAAAGCCACCAAGGACATATGATGTTGAAACACCACCACCATATGTACAGGAGCAATGGAGAATATTAAATCAGGATGGAGAGTATGTACCAAAGATGACAAATTCTCCACCACAAACACACCCAAGGATGAGGAGGTAAAAAAATGATAAATGAAATTGGAAATTGGATTGCAGATAATTTAGGTTGGTTAATCTTAACAATGGCAGTACTAGTTGCTTTATTTTGGAATAAGATGATGAAATCTATAGCCCTAAGAAAGATAAAGAAAGAGATAAATAAAGCTGAAGAACCAGAACCATTCTATGGCCAGCCATTCGCACCAGGCTTATCAGATTTAAAGAGGACTGCTGAACAAGAGATAAAGAAGCTTGAAGATGAAGGCAAGAAACTTGTCAATGATGAGAAAAGAATAAGAAGATACACAGAAGACCAGACAAGATACATCAATGAACAGAAGGTTGCTTTATCCCAAAGAAAGAGTAACTTAGAGATGATGTACAACTCATGGGTTAACCAGCTTGAACAGTTTGACATGATGATAAGGGAACAAGACAAGATAGATAAGCAGAAGGCTAAAGATACTTCAAGTTTGTTTTCAAAGATACGTTAAAACCTTTTATTTTTTATTTTTAATACAAAAAAAAGATGTGTAAAGCTGATTTAGGCAAGGTTGTTATATATCTGAAACAACACAAAGGAGAACCGAAGCTACTCAGCCAGTGGTACTCCGAAATAAACGATACTCTAACAAGGGGCAGGCGATTAACTCCCAGGGAGCTTGCCTTTGCTTTTAGAGTAATAAAGAAAAAAGAATTAATGAATGTCAGCAGAGAATCATGCTTTTATTGCTTCTTGTAATTTCTCTTTCCATATATCATAAGGTAATGGCTGAACTTTCTTAAAGTAACAATCTTGTGTGTACTTCTTATATTCTTCATCAAGTATTATATCATTATCCTTGATTACTGCTTTGTCTTTAATCTCTTTCTTGTAGCCGCCATCAATCCTTTGCCTTAAGATATATATAACAACTATAGCTGGCAGCATCCATTTAAGCAAATCAAATCTCTGTAAGTAAATAACAATGAAGGTAGAGGTGTACATAATAACTGACCATGTTTGTGGTTTCTTAAACTCTGCCAGGAACAGCAGTGAGTCTTTGAACAATGATTTAAAAGAATAGCCTATTGAATAAGCAATATCATAAATAACCCCATAGTAAAACTTTAATAGTTTCTTCTTCATCTTTATCACTTCCATAACTCTTTTAATATAGGGTGCTTGTCTGCTGTCCTAATCCAAGGTGGCAATAGGCTTACATCATGTTCCTGTCTTGTGGTTCCATCAAACCTTCCACGGTGTTCCTGTATTGTAACATACTTCTTTTCTGGGCCAGTTGCCATAACTTTAGCTATATAATATTTCCTTCTTCCAAATGATTTTGTCTCAACACCCACATTATAATATCTTCCCCTTGCATCTCTATGCAACAAATCAATAGCTGGTCCAACCTTGTAGATTGTCATAGTTGGGAATTGATTCCACCTAACCTTTCTTTCCATCTCCCTTTCAACAAGCAGTTCAGCTTCTTTAGGTAACAATGGTGTTTCAGGTTCTTTCTTTGTTCTGGATAACATATACACTACACCCAAAACTAAAAGGATAAGAAAAAAGTTTGAGTTGCCACCCTCTGGATTGTTTAAAATGTTCTTGAATAATAGAAATAATATAACTCCACCTATTACAATAACAATTGGACTTGTTTTTTTAAACCAAGGCTCTTCCTTCTTTTTCTTCTCAAGTGCTTCTTCTGTTTCCTTTTTTGTTTCAGTCATATGTTTTCTTTCCTATAAGCTTTCTTTCTTTCAATTGTTATCTGCTGCATTTCAATTTCCCTTTTGTCTTTTATCTTTGAACCGCAGATATGACACTTTAATTTTGTTTTGCTTATGGACATCTGTATTGAATCAGAACCACACTCTGGACACATCTTTTGTTCTGGATTAGATGGCATTGTCTTTACCTTACTAAAATAAGTTGGTGCACATTTATTAGAACCACATTTAGTGCAGACTATCTTTCTCTTTGTTTTATCTTTCTTGAAAGAAGCACCACAATCTTTACAAGTTAAACATTCCTTGCAAACACCACACTTACTGCAATAATATATTGTTTCTGTGATTGGTGTTATCTTTGAAACATCCCAACAGCCCATACCTTCATGGTTATCTTTTATGTGTGTTAGGCAATGATAGTAATCTTCTTCTGCTTGGATAATAACACCATTGTTCCATCTTAATCTTTGGTCTATCTTTTTTGCAACTTTATAATACATATCTTGTTTTAGTTCTGTCCTATAATTAGTTCCGCATTTAGTGCAACTAATATAAACATAAGCAACATGTGTTTGATATCTCTTACCATCTATTGGGCACATAGTTTCAATAGGCATTTTATCTAACTTTTTAATCAGTTGTATTACTGGATATTGTTCTTGCTCTATTTTACTCACCTTCTTTGTCGTCGCTATTTAATACGGAATTCTCATTTTCCTGATTTTGTAAAACAGGGCTAGAAATTTGTTCAGATTGAGGACTTTCTTCTTCTTTTCCGGTTGATGTTCCACTTTTCCTCTTTCTCTCTTCCTCATCAAACCACCTGTACAATAATCCCTTCTTAAGTTCGTTCTTCTGTCCAAGTACAATAATATCACCTTTGGCTAACCAATGCTTCCCCCCATTTACTCTAGCTGTAACATATTTCTTGTACCTTTCTTCAAATTTCTTCCTTAATTCTTCCTTTTCTTCCTTTGAGAGTGGTGGGCTTAAAACCTCCGCCTTTTCTCCATTATCTCCCATAGTTGGTCTCATACTATTCTCAAAAAGATTAAGTTTCCTTTCCATCTCCTGCATCTCTTTCCCCACCCTTTCTATAATCCTGAAAGCACTGACGCAAACATATTTGTAGGAATCTGTGTACTTTTCTAAGTGGCTGGAATAACTGCTCTGCCAACCAATCAGTTCTTTAACATCACGGATAAGCTGCAATACCATTTGTCCAACTGGAGATTTAGCAAGCCTTGGGCTGTCAATTATCTTCATCTTTAGTTCGCCAAGATTTCCAGTACCCGCATCTTCAGAACCTTTTAATTCAACAAGCAAAGGATAGATTGTTCTGGAATAATCTTCACCAGTAAGCAGAGTCAACTGTTCATTTGTTTTTTCATAATATATTCCAAGCTCAAAAGGTTCGTCTATATATTTAATCTCTTCTTTTTCTTTAACCTTTTTATTTTGTTCTTCATCAAACCATCCTGCCATATTAAATCACCCTTCCGCATTCTTCAAATAATTTTTCAAGTTCTGTGATAGAATAAACTCTTTCCTGCATAGATATAGATTCATACATATCTATAAACATAGTTTCGTTAGTATTATATTTGACATAATGTTGCAGGCATACATCCCCCACAATATCATCTTCTGAAAAATAATTTAATGGATAATATGAATAATACATGTGCGTTGCAGTACATGGGTTTATTATATCAAAATTATCAGAACATTCGTAAGAAGTATTTAATGAATCAAACTGTGAAAAATTTATCAACCCCATCTGCTTTGATACAACCTTCATATTAGTGCATCTTGATAATGGAACTGGAGAATAAACAGTACCTTCAAAATGGCAGTACATAACTTTTTCTTTAGCAAGTGCCAACTTTATATTTGGTAGGAACATCAATATCCATATAACTATTATAGTTCCAACAGTTATAAAGATTATTGGTTTATTAATCCGCCGGATTGGTATCTGAGTTTTGTGTTGTTTCTTCGACATTTGCATCACCTTTTAGTATTTTCATCATATCTGCAACTTGCTGTACCTTCAAAATAAGTTCGTCCCTTAATTCCCTATTCTCATCTGTTAATGCTATATTACTCATTTCAACATTATCTAAATCCATTTGTTGTTCAGTTATTACTCTTTTAAGATGTTTGTTCCTGTTATTTAATGGTGTTTCCTTTCCATCAAATGCCCAATCAATCCTGACTATCGCATTATTCATTGAGTTGTTATAATCCACTACCCCAGTAGTTGGATATTCTACCCACATTCCCATTCCTCTTGGTGTTGGTATGTTTAATATTCCTGGTTTTTGGAAGTATGGATACGCATCTATAGTATCTTTTTGTGGGACTATTAGAAATGATTTCATCTCTATTCCATGGTCATTCTTATGTGGAACATTCTCAGCCATAACTGTAGCCCACCTATCATTCCCATCAACCATAGCTTTATATTTTAAATCCCATATCGCCACTATTCATACACCCTACAATCCATTTTCTAAAAAGTTGCCACACCTAGGACATACTACCTGGTCTCCTGGAGCAACATCCCTCTCAAATTCGTTTTTACATCCTGGGAAAGGACACTTAAACTTTATTCTTTCTTTATCTGGCATAATAAATCACCCCCTTTCATAAAATTGAGTATCTGCAACAGTCTCTTTCTTCTTCTTGTTCTTTGAGAAGAACCAGAAAATAACACCGCCACCTACTATCATACCATACATATTGTTTAAGCTTTTCTTTTCTTTCTCTACCTGGGTTATTGTTATGTTGTTGCATTGCTGTACTGTGTACATCGCTTTTTTCATATTTTCTAAATTTTGGTTATCTATCTTTAATTGATTCCTTTCTTGATTGCATTCATCATAGTTTTGTCTTGTGTTATCAATATCTGTTTGGCAGACACCTCTTTCTTCTTTGCATGTTGAAAGTTCACCTGTTTTATTTTGGAAACCACTTATATATCCAAAACAAGTATCTAATCCAATCACCATAGCACTACAATTATCTGCTAATGAAGCAAGTGTACTCTTCAAATCTATATCTTCACTGGTCCCTTCTTCTCTGACATATACTACATATTCCAATGATATATCATCTTCCGTACCATTACTAAATTTATATATAATTTCTATATCTAAATCATAGTTGTCTATCCTTGCTTCTGTTGGAATATTAAATGTTAATGTCTTCTGTTTGTCATTATCTGCTTCAACATCAAACCATTCAAATTCCTTGGTTATATCATCCCCTTCATTTATGTTGTTTAATATACCTTTAATCTTAGCTTGGGTTGTAGTGTTTTCAGTATTTTCCATTAATATCTGAATCTCTAAATCATCACCACGGTTTAAATCAACATCTCCACCATCTTCATCAAATCCAGAGACTCTATCATTGTTGACATAGGCTTTAACTTGGTCTACCCTAAACTCTGCGTTTATCACTGGCAACATCATTATACATATGAGTATGTATAGTATATGTATCCTTTTCATCCTAACAACCTCCATTGCATGTAAGATATAAATGTGTTAACAAACTTAGATATTGCAGGGGTTTTTACAATCAATACAATAACACCAACAATAATTATCATCAGAACAAATATGAATATTGTTTTTATCAATCCATTCTGCATATTTATTGCTTCCCTTAGCTTCCTTACTTCAGTAGTATTCTCTTCAATTGTTGAAACAGGCATACCTGGCGTTATCTTATTATCTTCGCTTTTTAGTTCCATTCTTACCACCTTTTAATTTTTCTTTTACAGCTTCATCAACTACTCTTTGGCACACTTCCCAATCCTCTTCGTACCGAGTTAAGTTATCCATTTTAATCTTTTTTCTACCAAATTTGGAGACCATCCCTTCAACCTCTTTTCCAGTAAACCTAACTTTTGTTTCTGTTGAGGTGACTCCATCAAACATTTTGCTTTTTTTGAATATACTCTTAAAGATTAGCAATGGAAATTCAGTTAATATAATATATATCATCCAAAGAAGCAAAATCATTATTATTGTCCATCCGAAGAACATTAAGTAATTTACCTTTGTAATCTCTAATGCCATATTTTCATAAACACCAAATGGCACAAATTTGAGATATATAAAGTATAACAAAGTAATACATACTATGTACCTTATGGCCCATACAATATTATCCTTGCTTATGATAACATTTTTATTTTCCATATTTAACTACCTCCTTATCCATCCGTTCTTTGAAAGCTTTTTCAAAAGCAATATAATCTTTCTTATCTGCATCACAAAAAGCAAAGAAAGGACATTTTGAATCATTCTTACCATAACACATACATCTGAATTTTGGTAATCTTTTCTTATTACCTTTAACACACCATTTAGGTCTTTCAGATTTTGGTATGTAGTGTTCATTCTTTTTTATGATTGGCTTTTTATCTTTTGTTGTTAAAGTTTTATCATACTCATACATCTTCCACTCTTTCTTACTTATTGAGTTATACATACAATACGCCTCTATATTTACAAAAGTCCATACTGACATTTTACCATTCCTCCTTAAGCATTAATTCTTTTTTTGTGATAATTTATTGGTGGGATTATCCTGCCCTTAAACCATTTTTTATCTTCAACCAACTTTTTTGAACCCCATCTGTCATAGACTACAAATGGTAGGCTTGAAAAAATCATCATTTCCTGCGGTTTCAAATCTAAGAGTTGGTCAGTAACTTCCTTCAAGTCAAATGTATCGCCGATTATTTTCCTTTCCTTTTTTGATTGAGTATAAACACAAGCTATATGTGTTGCATTCTTAACTAGTTCATATGGCAATTTTTCTAATGATTGAGTATTACCTGCATAACCAATATTCTGGAAACCACCCTGCCTAAATAGCTGTTCTGATTTCATGCTGGCGTTATCTTTTCTCTTGCCAGACTTCTCCTCATATATTGACTGCATTTCATCAACTGCTATCATAAGACGATGGGCGTTCTTCCCCATCTGTTTTTGATGGTTCAATATCTTATCCATCAAGTCACCCATATAGTTTCTTACCCAAACAGATTCAGGCAAAGTAGAAGTATTTATAACTGGAACAATCCCTGCTTCCATACACATAATGAAAGGGTGGCCTTCCATTTCTGTACCATCATTATAAACCACCTTTAATTTATCAGTAGCTAAACTATCATTAAGGTAAAGGTTGGATGTAAACTTTTCTTTGAATATGCTGGTAAATGAAGATGTCCATTTATATATCATAGAACGCATACCCTTGCCATGTTTCTCATCACTTGCTCCAGGTATCTGTTCATAGAATATATCATTTAAGCCATCAACTGTCTGAACATTCTCAACCCTTCTTCCAACTTTTCTAAGAACATCTTTTAAATATCTTTCACTCCCTTCTATCTTCCAGTCGTTTTTACCATAAGAATAATACTCATATTTATTAAGAAATTCATAAAAGTTTAATGTTAGCTTCAGGCTTATATTATCATGTTCTATTGGCAATTTATTCTTACAGGCAAGGTATAGGTGGACAGCAGGAATTGGTTTTGGTTCTTCACCTATCAGTTCCAATATCTTTGTGAAACCACTAAAATCTTGTGGTAAACTAATGTCATAAAACTGGTTCTGTGGGTCTATAAGCCAACCAACCCTATCCCCCCACTTGTAGAATACTCTACCACAAAAAGCATTTATAAAGGTTGATTTGCCATGCCTTGCTGCACCAGTACACAAAACCCTTGGGCAAATATCCATCTTAGGTATGCAGACAATATACTTTTCGTCAGTAATCAATATTGGAATCTCTTCTATAGGTTGGTACTCTACACTCTTATTTAAATCAACCCTGGTAAACATACTCTCCATAATATGCTTTGCAGATTCTTTATCTAATTTTACATCCTTCTTCTTTAGTTTATTAGGCCTGTCAGGGTCATAACAAATCCACTTACCAACTCCTGAATTTTTGTTAAGTTTTGGATTAGAAATAACATTCTCACCAATAAGCCGTATCCTTCTATTCATAGCATCGTGTTGTAGCTTCAGTCTAGCCATCCTAAATGAAACAGGAGAAATACCAACTGAGTTAAATGTCCGCCGTATAATTTCATATGCTGCCCTTTGCTTAGGTTTCCATTTAATATACATATTAGACTTTACAGCATAACCTAACCTTTCAAACTCAGAAAAAGACATTTCTGTAAACTTAATCTCTTCATTCTCTTCTTTTAGTTCAACACCACATTTTATCCTGGTGTTTAATGGAAAAATATCATAGGTATATTCACCACCATATTGCCATATCCGGGTTCCCTTATTATATATCTTTACCTTTAAGAAATCTAACCATTGTAGTGCGAAATCAGCTTTAGACATTTTTAGGTAGTTTGATATCAGATAATACCTAATATCTTAAAGCTGATTTATATACTTTTCGGTTCACTGGGGGTATAACAGGAAACTATCTCCACATTTAGAGCAAACTGATGTTACAAAACCTTTGACTCTTTTTCTTTCATTATCTTATTTTCCTCAAATTGTGCTAATCATCTTTGTATCTCTTCGGAAGTTCTTTACTAAAGTAAGGTCTATTTCTTTTAAACTTCCTTAGAATCATCTTTTCTCCGAATCCTGTAAACCTAACTTATAACCTAACATAAAAGCATCATACATCCCTTTATTCCAATGAAATGGAGTTAATGCTTCATTAATTACTAAAACCTTAGCAACTTGTTCTTCAGTTATACCAATCAACATTCTTTCTTTAATTTTATCCATCATATTCATCAATCCTCATTTCTCCGAATTACGCTTACGTTTATTTTCTCTTCTTAACTTGGTGCACCAGTTTCTTTTAAAATATTCACTAGCCCCTCGTTGCTCACCATGATATTCTATTATTGCTCTTATATCTCTTTTAATAATGAACTTAACTTTCCCCATGTTTGAGCCATAAGATTTAAGTTTAAATGCTCTAACAATCCATCTAGGAACATAAAACCATAATCCTCCCTTGCCATCTTTTTTGACATCTAAAGGATACCAGTTAATTTCTTGTGGTGTTTTCATTATCGTTCTCCCTCATCTTTCGGAATATCTACTATTTTAGCTTCTGCGTTACAAAAATCCTTTTCTAACCCCAGTTCTTTTTCAATTCTTCTAATTGTTATCATTATTTCGCTAGACATAGAACTTAATCCTCTTGCACGTTGTAATGATTCTTTTACTTTCTGTTTGTCTATCTGTGTTTCGTGAATTATGCCTTTTTCAAATACTTCAAAACAGAATAACCGTCTTGAATCAAACTTTTCTCCGTTTCCTCTTTCTATATCTGCATTGATTAGTATCTCTCTTTTTCTTAGACCTGGATGTTCTTTAATAAATTCTTTTTCATTCAATCTTAACACCTCTGTAAACATAGAATTTCTTTGGTGATGTATCTTCTTCAGTTGTCATATTTTCTCACTTGGATTCATTTGTACTAATGACTTTCAAACTCTTCTTTTTCATTAGCTATTTCAATTTCAATATCTTCTCTAATTGCTTCCTTCAATTTATAATCTTTATTAAACATTTTACCAATTTTCGCTTTTTTCTTATCTAGTTTTGTTTGTTTTCTAATATCTTCTTTTTTTGACATT
>Ga0180008_1001619_pt1 | contig 13671 bp, 13 predicted proteins | sample MM_PW_MetaG_FD_121121 | JGI IMG/M metagenome (GOLD analysis project Ga0180008, IMG submission 121121) | Groundwater microbial communities from the Aspo Hard Rock Laboratory (HRL) deep subsurface site, Sweden - MM_PW_MetaG | ecosystem: Environmental > Aquatic > Deep subsurface > Groundwater... | reverse complement strand
TGCAGCCAGGGCCGCCGGTAATACGCCTTTCACCGCTCGCACCTCGCCGGACAGGGCCAGTTCGCCAAGACACTCCACGTCATCCAGCTCCAGCGCTGGCACCTGCACACTGGCCGCGAGAATTCCCAAGGCAATCGCCAAGTCAAACCGCCAGTGCAACGGTTTGTGTACTAGCTATGGACATCCCGAGACGCTGGCAGATAGGGCGTTTGCGCGCGCGGAGGGATGTCTATAGTGACTCGCCCGAATCGCCCTAAAACCCTAAAAGATGTCCATGCTTTTCAGGTAGAGCTTATCCCTGCCTCAATGGGAGGACATTGGAGATTGGCTGCATTGATTTAAGCCGCTGGTTCTCAATGAAGAGTTCCATAATGCGCGCATCGGCCTCTAGTAAAAGTGAGGTAGCCGAGTCTCGCTCTGCTTTCAGGTATTTTATTTCATCCCTTAGAGAACGGTTACGAGCTCGCTGCTTAGCCGTCGTGCGCGTTTGAGACTCTGTTGGTCCTGAGCCGCTCTCCGCAACCCAGTTTTGTATCTCCTCTATCAATCTTGGATAACGAGATTTTCGAAGCGCGGAGGGGTCACAACCTGCTTCTCGAGCTACATTATTTTGCGTCAGCAGAGAGCCTTTGGGCAGAATTAAAGGCATGTTCGTTTTGAGCCTAATAAAGGCAGCACGAAATAGTTCTTCAGCGTTTAGCTTTTTCATATGCTTGGTCAATGGCCTCAAGTGAGTGCTGCACAGCAGATTGTTGCTGTAGTAATGATTGGAACAGAGGGGAATTCGTGGAGGCTTGTTCTATCCTCTTGGAAATGGTTTGACGGAGACTTAATAACTTATCTTTTTGCCCAATATCGATAATCCCATCAACGCACGGGCCTCGGCCATCACCTCCTGCGCATCTGATGATATTGTCAATGCCACCGTAAGGGCAGGGCCCTTTTTTTGTGCATCCACCCAAAAGAGTAGGACGCCAAGAAATTTCTCCGTTCTTAACCGCTTTTTCAATTGTTTTTATATTTAATAATTTAATCGGCTCAATAAGCGATTCTTTATGCTTCTGACCGCTCATGCTGATGAATCGATCATTCTGTAGGGAAACTATTTTGGTTGATAATATTTCATACATCGTGCTCAAGAATTCACTTCGTGCACTTTTGTTTAGCCGTAGTGCTGAGTAACCCCTACCGTAATATAATGACATTGCCCGTGTGGCATGCTTTAGCTGATACTGAACTGACGGTTCTGATACCAAGTCGCTTTCCTGCATGTTGACAGCTCCGGTGCGGCGAAGCTGGTGCCAGGCGAATGGCCACGGCATACCAATAGCGTATTTAGATGCATCTAGCATCGGCGTAATTTGTCGAGCTATCTCCAAATCTATTGCGGTAATGGATATTTCTGAGTTTTCGTAAAGTTTAGGGTACAGCTCAACTATGCACTTATAAGATGAATAGTTAGGGCGTACTGAAGTGGATTGTTGTAAGTCGAACGCATTTGCCCATGGTTCATAGGCACGATACACCAGCCGAGGATCTAAGAGATCCTGCGGATCTACTATCAGGGTAGGATGTTGTTGCGCGCAGTTTAATCTCAATCTAGCTATGCAGGATAAAGCATCGACAGCAAGTTTTACAGATGGCGAAGTCACCCACCGGGCATCATCGTCGTCGACAGTCTTGGAAGTAGTGCCTTTAATGATATGGATATTGCCGAATGAGTCGTCGACCTCCGTTGTGAAACAAGTAGATCTTAAATCCCACGCTTCCTTTATCCTCATCATGGAGAAGTTGAGAATATACGCAATCCCACAGTATGTTGTGAGCGTTAGAAGGCCACTCAATGTAGATATACCTCTTCCCATGCCATCCATGCTTTCGCCTGGTTGTATTAACCATTTCATAAGCAGATCGTAGATTCCATATTCCTTGGCAGTGTTAGAAAATGGTCCCGCGTATTGGGATTCTTTTTGCTCTCCTTGCTTCCATCCAGATTTTGAAAATGGAGATCGCTTTTTAGTGATAAATGCGTTGCTCAAACCGTCATAGTTTCGGGAATATAGCTCTAAACAGCGTGCATAGCATTTTTCAATGCCGTCGCGGTTTGTTAAAAAGTCGGTTAGTAACTCTCGTAGCCGATTAACTTGGTAGGACCAAATTCGTGGGGGAATATAGGCAGTCTGTCCTCCGTGCTCAGAGCCTGACGTAAGTTTTATCGTTTTGATGAGCTGCGGGGTTAGAATTATGAATCCGAGTTCTAAGCGCCATTCCCATAAAAGATGAAGTAAGGAGCTAAGTGCCCGTGCTCTACCAGGTCTAATAGTTTTGCAAACGGCTTCGAGAACCTTCGGGTATCTTTCAAGATCCGTTGCGATGATTTTATGTTCTGTGCAGATGCAAAAAATAAACTTTATGTCAGTGATATTTTTCCGTAATGAATTAGCGTTGCTAGTGCCAGCGGGGCTGTAAATAAGCCAAGCGGCGATTGAGCGTAAAATGTCAGCGTTCTCTTTGCTTATGCGCCAGGCACGCTTTCTTTGTGGGCCGTCACCAAAATTGAGTAGTGTCGGTGTTTTTGTCCACGGCCAAATCCGCCACCTGGAATCTGAGTACCGGCTAACAACGTTTCCCAGTTGGTCTAAAACGATCGGAAAGTCGGGGGCTAGTGGCCAGCTTACTGGCTCGTAGTTCTCTGCTTCGGAAGCGTCGTGAGGTGTATTTATACGAAATCTAAGATTCATACGATTAGATGTTGACAAGTCATACCTCCATTAGCTTAATGAAACAGTCCCAGTGAGGGTGGTAGTCCTCTTCGGCTATTCGAAGCTCCGACTCTTCAATCCAGATTGCTAGTTCTTCATCTGTGTTCTTATACTTATTGAGGCGCGTAGATATCTCCGAAATCACTCTTTCGCAGGGGCTACTTGTAGTGCGCTCGGTTTTATAGGATGCGATTTCAATTGATTTAAGATACCTATAGGTAACTAGGGACCAAAAGTGGTCCAATGTTCTAGCATCTCTCTGATGTATACAAAACAGACAGCCTGCGGGATTGCTGCAGTCTGGACTCGGCGCTTCTGTGGGTACCTCGGCGCGTGCCATTGGTATTGCTGAAACACATCCTCCGGGTCCTGGTGGCGCTAATGCTGGATCGATTGTATGTATGAATTGGCTTATCTCCACTACAGCGATCTGATGGTTAGGACGTACATAGTTTTGGAGTAGCGTTGCTTGAGTGTGTTGATTCATTTCCGCTGTTAGAGATACATCTTTTGAGCGTCGAAGCAGCCAGTTTGCCCTCGTATTGCGAAGTTCCCGAGCGGGAATAAACTTTAGGCCTAGCTCACTGCAACGGATTCTAAGTTGTCGAAATGCCGGAGGTCCTCCATTCCACATTGGGCTACGTATAGGGAAGAGCGAGTCATCTGGGTCATCTCCAAAAAGTTCATTTCTCCATGAGAGGTATCGCTCAAAGTGCGTACGATATTCACTATAAACGTGGAACTCGACTGTGGTTTTAGATCTGTCTTTGAAAACTCGTTTGACGGTATACCCACCCCCTTCGCTTTTATAAGAAAATCTTCCGATTTTCAGCTTGTAAGCTTGCCCTAGGTTCATACCCGTTTGTGCAATAAAAATCATTAGCTCCGCGCACATTCGCAAATTATAAATTGGAAATCGTGACTTCCAACTTGTGTCGGTTAGTGCTTGCTCTCTCCTCGCTATTCGTGAGGGTGCTGTTGAATGTTGGACGTTGGGCGACCGGCCAGCCCAAGCTGTAAATTGCTTCCCGTCCCTAAGTTCTACGATAATTGGAAGCCGTCCCAGTACACTGTCAATGCTTAGTGAGTCAGTGATATCAACTAGAAAGGAACCAAATTCAAACGTTTCAGATAGGTTCTGCTTTTCACTTTTAGTTGTAATGAATTTTCGTGACTTCGTAAGCCCGCTCTTATATAGCAGTCTATAGTTAAGATCCAATGCCGACTGAATGCATACTGCAACGTTTGAGGCAATGCTAAAGTTGGTTGTGGCTTTTCTGGATGAGGAGAATCGGGCTTGACTAATTAAGTGGTCGCACCATTCTCGAAAATGACTCTGAACGTTTTCAAGCGTAAAGCTTAGCCCCTTTTCATCACCCCATGCGTAAAAAATTCTTAAATGTGTAATTCGGCCACGTACTGTGTAAGGGCTATTGCCGGCTGTTAAGTCCGTTAGCAGCTTATCGTGAATCCGTACTGCCAAAGCTACCCTGATATTAATAGGCTCGCCAAGTTTTCCAGAAGAAATAAGAGTTGCAACACGGTTAATCCGAATAGCGCTGCCGCCAGAGTACAAGACACAATTCAATCCCCAAGAACTCGCGTTAGGTCCGTTGCAAACGCCGGGTAAGGATAAGTCCGGTATGACGATACTAGTCATTTTCAATATCTACGAGTGATTTGGTTATTCCTATAAAGGCTTTAGTGAATTCATTTGCAATGGCTTCTTTTATTGGCGATTGCTGAACGAATTTTATGTATTTCAGCGTCGTAGACTCATCTCGATGCAGCATTGCTTCTTTAACTAATGCTAGCGTGCCCGCCACTCCCACCAAAGGTAGCAGCGCTGTGGCTAATTGAGTTGCAAAAGTTGCTCTTGTTTGGTGAAAATAAAATCCATCTAGAGCTGTGACGCTATGGTTTTTCGCTTTCTTTCTCAATGCGTGCATTTCGACATTTACTGAGCTGCTACGTTGAGTGTTTGGTCGAACATATGGATTGCCATTCTTCGATAAGAATAACAACTCGGTATTACCGCTTACTGCTTTGCTCGAACGAGCAACACGCCGTGGGCTTTCTGCGTACCTTAGCATCAGGTCTAGATGTTCGGCAGTAATCCAACAATGTCCTGAGACGTCGAATTTAGTCTTGACGGTTGGCCGAGCTCCTGGACCTACAAAAAGTCGATATAGGTTTGGCGCAAGGGGTTCCCTTGTCGCACGCTTCAAGGAATCAATCTTCAGGTCGCAAAGAGTTCCTATCCTCATTCCAGTAAAAAAACCCAATGTTAGTAACAGGAATATCTCCCAGCTACCATGCTGCCTCACAAACTTGAGAATTGTGTCTCTGTCTACCGGTGACACAGGCGTAACGCCGTCTTCTAGATCAACTCCACTGGCACGTCTATTTTTTATAGCTAAGTCTGTAGTTTGAACCATCATAGTTCGTTCAAAACCGACGTCAGTTGTAAACCTGATGCTGACATTACGATCCTGCCAGAGTGGCCATTCAGATTTTAGAAAGTTAGCTGCACGTAACCATCGGTAGAAACTGATGACATCACGCATTCGCTGCGATGCGGTCGAAGGCGCAATCACGTCATTGTCCCGCTGATGAACCACGAAGCCTCGGAACAACACCAAGCAGCGCTCAGATTTTTTCACTGGAAAATGCCACCAGTCCGTCCCCGTCATCTCAAGCCAGTTGGCATACATTAGTAGCGAGGTCATATTTGAACGAACTGTATCTATGCTTACCTGGCCGTTAGCTGCGCGCTCTATCGCCCAGAGGTTCGCCTCCCGCCATGGAGATGAGTCGTTCCAAAAGAGTACAGGCATTGCGGATATGGGTTTGCGACGTTTCGTTTCCGTCCAGATAACCTTTTCGCGCACAATCTCGAACTGCCGTGGAGAATGCTCAATATGACGAATTCTTGCCATGCCCTACACCTTGCAAAGGTTCCATGAACCCTCCTAGGAGTGGCTTCTGCTCACTCCTAGAAATGGGGTAAGCAGATCAACATAACGTCTCGCGCGAGAATTCCCACAAATCTGAAACTTTTTTTGAAGGGGCAGCGATCCACGGGGCATCCACTTTTTCGCTGGTGCCAAGCTGATGCGGAAACCGAAGTTTTAGCTTGCCCAAACGGCTGCTTGGTAAAGCATTCGTATCCGTCCGGCCAAGTCACCTACCAAGCCCAGCAAAGCCAAGACATGGTGTGCACTTAAATTTAAGTGGGCACCAGTTCTAGCCTTTTAAGCGGGTATTTCATGCAGCCAACACGCCGTTCCTATTCAAAGTCCTTCAAGGCTCAGGTCATTCAAGAGTGTGCACAGCCCGGCGCTTCGATTGCCAGCATAGCCCTCAGCCATAGCCTCAACGCAAACCTCGTCCACAAATGGATTCGGGTACAAACGCAGAAAAACACCGCGCTGCAACCTGCATTTATTCCGTTACCCATGCACCTGGCCGGCGCAAACTTGCAACCCTCATCGTTAAATATCTGCGTTGAAATCCAGCATCTGCGCGGCACCGTCAAAGTGAACTGGCCAACTGAAAGTGCCGCTGCTTGCACAACCTTTCTTCGAGATCTGCTGCGATGATTCGCGTCGATACCATCTGGCTCGCCACCGAGCCAATGGATATGCGCGCCGGTACCGAGACAGCGTTGGCCAGAGTGATCGCAGTGTTCGGTGCGGCGAAGCCGCACTGTGCTTATCTGTTCGCCAACCGCCGTGCCACTCGGATGAAAGTTCTGGTGCATGACGGGTTTGGTGTCTGGCTGGCTGCTCGCCGGTTGAATCAAGGCAAGTTCCACTGGCCAGGCATTCGTCATGGCTCTGAAATGGAGCTGGATACCAAGCAACTCCAGGCTTTGGTGTTGGGCTTGCCTTGGCAACGCTTGGGCTCTGGTGCTGCGATCACACTGCTTTAACGGTTGCCATTAGCTCATCGGTCTATCGCCGCGAACTGCCTGCTCCGGCAAAATCGGCACCATGACTCTCCCCAATCTCGACCACCTGAATCCTGAACAACTGCGCGGCTTGGCAGCGCAGTTGATACAGCGTGTCGAGACACTCGACCAGCAAGTCGAGACCATGGGCAAGAAGATCAACCGCGATCAAACGGTTATCGAGAAGCTGAATCACGATATCGCACAACTCAAGCGCTTGAAGTTTGCCAAGCGCAGCGAGCAGTTGAATCCGCAGCAGGCGAGCTTGCTCGATGATCTGATCAATACCGATATCGCAGCGATTGAAGCGGAGCTTCTGGCCTTGCAAACAGTGCCAGCTGCGATGGAGAAAAAGCAAAAGCCCAAACGCACTGCGTTGCCAGCCGAATTTCCACGCACGTTGATCTATCACGAGCCTGACAACACTCACTGCCAATGCGGCTGCGCACTCAAGCGCATCGGTGAAAATGTCAGCGAGAAGCTGGATTACACACCAGGCGTGTTTACCGTTGAACGCCATGTCCGTGGCAAGTGGGTATGCGATGACTGCGAAACACTGATCCAGGCACCCGTTCCGGCGCAGGTCATCGACAAAGGCATCCCAACTGCCGGGTTGCTTGCCCACGTCATGATCGCCAAGTTTTCCGATCATCTTCCGCTTTACCGCCAGGAATCGATTTTCGGTCGAGCTGGCTTGGCGATTCCACGTTCAACGTTGGCTCAATGGGTTGGCATGACGGGCGTGCAGTTGCAGCCTCTGGTCGATGCGCTACGCGACGTAGTGCTTGGGCAGCAGGTCGTCCACGCCGATGAAACGCCGGTACAGATGCTTGCACCAGGCTCGAAGAAAACCCACCGTTCCTATGTTTGGACCTACACCACTAGCCAGTTCTCGGACGTGGCAGCGGTGGTTTATGAATTCAGCCCCAGCCGTGCCGGAGAGCATGCTCGCAACTTCCTGCAAGACTGGAGGGGCAAGCTGGTCTGTGACGATTTTGGCGGCTACAAGGCTAGCTTCGAACTCGGCGTGACCGAGATCGGCTGCATGGCCCATGCACGGCGCAAATTCTTCGAGCTGCACGCCACGAACAAGAGCCAGCTAGCCGAGCAGGCCTTGCGTTACATCCAGTTGCTGTACGAAATCGAAAGCGAAGTCCGCGATGTGGAAACGGATTTACGACGCCAAATACGGCAAGAAAAAGCCGTACCGCTGATGGACACCCTGCATGCCTGGATGATCGCTCAGCGCGTTCTCGTGCCCGAAGGCTCCGCCATCAGCAGAGCGCTGGATTACAGCCTGAAACGCTGGAGAGCGCTGTCGCACTACCTTAATGACGGCGCCGTACCCATTGATAACAATTGGGCCGAAAACCAGATCCGACCGTGGGCTCTGGGACGAAAGAACTGGCTCTTCGCTGGGTCACTACGCAGCGGCAAACGGGCGGCAGCAATCATGAGCTTGATCCAGTCTGCGCGGCTGAATGGGCATGATCCGTATGCCTACCTGAAGGATGTTCTCACGTGCCTGCCGACGCAGCGGGCAAGTGATATTGCAGAGCTGCTGCCACATAAGTGGCAACCGGTTTCGTTGCGCACGCTATGACAGCCGAACGAACATGCAGAACATTGATTGGCGGGCGGTTTACAGCAGGGATAAGTCGGAGCAAAAGCAGGTATACCGCTGGGAATTTATCTTGTGTGCTCTGGCGCCTAGATAGCATGTACACGCCTTTTTATGAATCTTTCATGTCAACGTGTCGGTTCTCAGTCCTATGAATCGTCTTTATTGAACCGGCTCGGGCTGTCGTATGGCTGGCCTGAATGAGAGCACCCTCTAGTCTAAATGAAGCGCTTAGACGAGATATCTAGCCGGATGTTACCTCCTTCTGCGGACTCGGATGCCAGGGCTAACTTCGGTTCCAGATGATGAGAGGAATTTATTTAAATGTACGGTATGTATGAGAAGGATTTTCATCGATGACAAGCACAGGTTTGTTCGCCCCCCCCGGTTTCGTGCCCTATCCGGAGATTTCAGATGTGTTCGCGCAGGAGTTGGAACGCCATCAGCGAGTATTTCAACCCTTACTTTCGGTGCCGGCCGCAGACATTGATCCGGCTTGGAGCGGTGTGTTCCACTTCGTTTTGCCTGTAGAGCCGTATGACGGCGCGCTTGGGGAAGGGAGTGATGACTATTATGGCCCTCACTGCGGGTTGGGCTGGATCAAATTTATTCGGCATGGATCACGATACCAATTTGCCGGAGACTGGCGCTATTTTGCGATCTATCGGGAATATGATGACGAGGCGTCGTCCTTCTATGCGGAGAAGGGGGATAGTTATACTGAACGCAAGCGAGCCTGGGTTGAGCAACGAACCATGGATGGACTCGACTCTTCTTTTCGATGGGCCAAATTGGGCGGCCTCCCCGAATCGGGTAATTGGTGCACGTGGTTACAGACACACGATAGCGTCGCTCGCTGGGGGCGTAAACCGGGTCGATTAATGCGCGAAGACGAGATTATCGACGGCATTCAGATCAGCCACCCTCTGAATGAAAACGGCCAACGATATAGTCTGTTAGGGAGCCTTACTGGCTTTCTCTACGTGCAACATGGGGCAGATAAACTCTTGCTGTTCTACGATTACACTTCCGAAACGATTTTGATCATTCCGGATTTTACCTAACGTAGGAGGTGATTCAATGGATGGCGGTACAGGATAGAAATCGCGCTGGCGTGCCCGACTATTCCAAGAACCAGCGCGCGAGCGCTCGACTGTTCAGCACTCAATCTCATTTGAGTGCTGTTCCGGGTACCCCGACCAGAAAAAATCTGATTTATGCAGGCGTTGGCTCGCAAGTCAGATAATCACCTTAAGGAGCCAGTGACCGCACCTTCCGAGCGTGGCCGAAGGGCTATCGCGTCCACTTAAGTTATGCGGATATCATCGTTCTTAATGCTGGAGTTCGTAAGGTGTGTTCCCGGTACGCTTACAAGCATTCGCAGGATCTGACTTTGAGCTAGTTAATGATGGGACAGCAATATGTCGGTATCAGGAACCGCTCTGCATCAGATATAACGCTGCTGAGCCGTTACACCAACCCTCGGTCCGAGGGAGGATCTTTAGCATCCATGGGATTCGATTCCGTCGTACACGAGTGCCGATTCCCCCTAAGAGTCGTTCCATAGCGCTGGTAGCACGCTACAAGCCTTCCCTATCAGCATGTACTCGTTTGGCTCTTCCAGCGATACATCGTCAATGTTCACGTGAATCACTACCGCTTTCGAACTCAGGGCTATCTCAGGAATGTCCGCAGCGGGCGTTACGATACCCGATGTGCCGACTGAGACCAGGACGTCGCAATCCCGCACTAATCTCATGGCGGATTTCCAAGCTCCTTTAGGCAGATCTTCTTTGAACCACACAATTCCTGGTCTAAGTCTTCCATTGCACCGGCCACAGCGTGGCGGTGGAACCTCTTCACCTTCCCTAGAAACAACCAGTTGTTCTGGCGTTAGCTCTGTAGGTCGATGGCATGAAAAGCATTTTGCGCTCATCAGGCTTCCATGTAGATGTACAACATTTTGAGAACCTGCGCGCTCGTGCAGGTTATCAATATTTTGTGTGACCACATAAACCTCCCGGCCGGTTTCAGCCAGGTTAGAGATCATCAAATGGGCAGCGTTTGGCAAGGCCTCGCTCATTTGTCGACGCCTCCAAAGGTACCAGCCCCAGACCAGGGCCGGGTTTTCTCGAAAAGCTTGAGCAGTTTCTAGCCTGCTGGGATCGTATTTCGACCACAATCCAGTGAGACTGTCACGAAAGGTCGGAATGCCGCTTTCCGCTGATATACCTGCGCCTGTAAAAAACACAACTTTTTTCGCGTGTTTAAGAATCTTGGCAGCATTTTCCTTATCGTTCATATTGAATACTCCATTTGAGACACACGATCTCACCAGCCTCGGTGCGGCCCATTACATTACCTAGCCAGATGTTGAGCTGAATGTTGGCTCCATCGTGGCATCTGACGCTTACGCAATGAGGCGGGCAATACGCAAAGCGGCTTGCTCTGGATAATTACGTAACAGAATTGTTTGCATCACGACACACCTTGCCAGAAGTTAAAAATTCCTAATATATAATTACAACTAGTCGCACTTGATCCGATAGCTCCACCCTTTCTGTTCTTAGTCTGGAGTAAGATGTTCCTCGGCGGCTTTGCACCGTCAGATGCGGGAGTGCAGAGCAGGTTGTATGAATATGGAATGCTTTCCTTGTCCATTCGACTAGAGAACAGGTCGATACTCTAGGCACCATTGGAGTGTTAAAGAGAACTTTGTCCAACTCTCAATCCAGTAAACAGCCTTGGGGTGGAGGGTATGAAAGGTTTGGGAGTGGTTGCCTCTGGGTCATGTATATGGAAGAACCGAGTGCTATATAGCACTCGGGTAGTTTTTTTCTTCCGGAGGTCCAGATCGCCCAGTTTGTAAGTCGTATTGCTGGTCTGATAAACCACGGCGCTTTGATTGGTGCCCACGCCGTTGTAAAAGACAATGCGTTCGAGCTCTTCTAAGACCCAATGACCATGTCCGCTAACTGATGGGGGGGCCATGAGTTGTATGTATTTGATCGAAACATTCTTCGCGGTAAGCAGGTAATGTCGTAGCTCATAAGCGCACTCTACAACCGCTGCGCGCTCCTGGCCTGTCTGCATACAGGTGATTGTCAAGATAAAACAGAGGCCCTCGATCTCGCAGTAGGTAGAAGTCCGTACGTCGCGGTGCACGGGGTCAAAGACAAAGATCACTTATGGCTCCAAGGCTGAGTCAGTGGAAGCCCCCCGTAACCTCAGCAGTATCGCTGGGGTTAGGAAGGGGTAATGGGAGACCCGCGGAGGATTGGCCTGCAAGGGATGGGGTAGGATACCGCCAAGGACAAATGAACACTATAGTTTGTAGCGCTATAGGGTTCGCAAAGGCTTCATCGTACCTTTTGTGGGGAACGATGATGGAATTGAAGGAAGCCTTTGGAATCTCTTTAAAAGGTATGCGTCTCCGTCAACGCCTGACCCAAGAAGATTTCGGTGACGTCAGCAGCAGAACGTACATTAGTATGCTTGAGCGAGGACTGAAAAACGCGACCATTGAAAAAGTAGCGGAGCTTGCAGAACGGTTGGAGATTCACCCTATTAGCCTCATGGTCGAAACCTTCATGATTTTGCATCCGGAAGTAGACCTTGATTCACTTATCGAGCGTATACGCAATGAAGTCGCTCGCCATCCGTAACCGTCCGGCCAAGTCACCTACCGAACTCCAGCATTAAGGGCGATGGTGTCCGCGTATTTTTTAGCGAACGCGATCACCCTTATCGCTAGGATTTCCATGCGCCAAGGTAGCTCTTATCCCAAACCGTTCAAAGCCCAGGTCGTCCAGAAAGCGCAATGCGGCAAGGTGTGATTGCGGGAAGCTTACCGCCAATAAGCGGAAAGCCCAAAAATAGTGGTTGCACGGCCATTTTCGGTTAATATTTTCTGAGTGTTCGGCGCACATTTTAAGAAAATCTTGGCGCGGTTAAGAAAATCTAGCCAACGACAGGGGAAAAATGGGAAATCTAGTGGGTTACGCCCATTTGATCAATGCGATGGAGCTACCCATTGGTGCGGCAGCAACTGTCCAATTTCAATGGCCATCTGTGTCGGCGACCGCGTTAGCACATCCTTGAGATAGCCATACGGGCCATGCCCGTTCATGCGTGCCGACTGAATCAGGCTCATGATTGCCGCAGCCCGTTTTCCGCTGCGCAACTACCCTGCGAAGAGCCAGTTTTTGCGTCCAAGCGCCCATGGCCTAATTTGGTTTTCCGCCCGATTGTTGTCTATGGGTACGGCCCCGTCATTGAGGTAGCGCGTCAGCGCCGCCCAGCGTTTCAGGCTGTAATCGAGTGCTTTGCTGATGAGTAGATGACTTGGCCGGACGGTTCGCCATCCCGCGCCGCTGTGAGGTGTCTAACCGTACGGATACATCTCTCTGACGTTCTAGGAAAAAATCCTATAAATCAACAGTCGTTCAGCAGAGCAGCGGCCATACCATCCAGCAGCTTTTTAGTCTTTTCCCATTGCGGCATCACTTGATGCATTAGCCTATAAAAACGCTCGCTGTGATTGTGTTCGGCGATGTGGCAAAGCTCATGCAAAATCACGTAGTCGATACACTCGCGCGATGCTTTAACCAAGTGGGGATTGAGCGTGATACGTCCGGCGGGGGAGCAGCTTCCCCATTGCGTCTGCATGCTGAGGATGCGAAGTGGCGGCTTGCCAGCAACCCAAAGGGCTTCTTGTAAGACGGCGTCCAGCCGTCTATCAAAAACCTCGCGGGCACGCGCCTTGTACCAACTGTGCAGGAGCTCGCGGATCTTCTCTGCTGACTTCACCCTGACAGATACTTCCAGCGTGCCTCGTAACAGACGTACCTGCTGAAGCTCATTAGGCGTTTCTATAACCTTAAGCACATATTGCTTGCCCAGGTAGCAGTGACTTTCCCCGCTGATATACTGCCTTGGACGGATATGCGTGAGCTGCGCACGAAACTCACGGAGCTGCTCATAGATCCAGCGCCCACGTTGTTTCAGCGCAGCCAATACTTGTTCATCGCTGGCACCGTCCGGCGCACTGACGCGTACGCGGCAATCGGGATCCACCTTGATCAGAATGCGTGAAGCGCCACGAGTCTTTGTCCCCCGTTCAACCTGTATCAACTCATCGGCGTAGTGAAAGTTCAGCCGGCTTGATACTGCTGAGGGAGGTGGGGGACTCATGACGATGGGTATGCTCATAGGCTAGTGGCCTGAGCGACTAATTCATTAATTTATTTTTTATCACGCTCAGTTTCGCCTTGTGTACCGAGCTGATAATGGCTTCAGCTGTTTTATTCCACTTGAACGGCTTGGCTGAGAACTCA
>Ga0180008_1001617_pt1 | contig 13680 bp, 18 predicted proteins | sample MM_PW_MetaG_FD_121121 | JGI IMG/M metagenome (GOLD analysis project Ga0180008, IMG submission 121121) | Groundwater microbial communities from the Aspo Hard Rock Laboratory (HRL) deep subsurface site, Sweden - MM_PW_MetaG | ecosystem: Environmental > Aquatic > Deep subsurface > Groundwater... | reverse complement strand
CATTAAAAATGGTAGACAAGATACACTTCAACTTGGAAATATTAATACATATCGTGATTGGGGTTATGCTCCAGATTATACTGAAGCTATGATTAAAATTATAGAATCAGATATTCCAGACGATTATGTGATAGCCACAGGAGAAATCCATATAGTTAGAGAGTTTATAGAAGAAACTTGTAAATGTTTAGGAATGAAATTAGAATGGAAGGGAAAGGGGATTAAAGAAAGAGGATATATCGATGGAATTCCTAAGATAATTATCAACAAAGATTTTTATAGGCCGTCAGAAGTATATAAATTATGTGGCAACCCAAAAAAAATAAGAGATAAACTTGGATGGAAACCAAAAACTACATTTAAAGATTTGGTTAAGTTAATGGTCAAGAATGATTTGAGGTTATTGAAGAAATGAAAATATTATTTTATTCGGAATTGTTCATTCCGTTTGTAGGAGGAAATGAAGCTTACTTGGCTAATGTAGAATCAAGGATAAAAGCATTAGGACATGAAACATTACATGTTACTTCTAAGATAGATAATACACCTAAGGATGAAATTATAAAATGGGATGGAAGAGATATTCCAGTTCATAGAACATGGATACCTTTTAAATATAATTATTTAACTAGAGGAAGATATTTTTTTCCTTTAAATGCTAGAAAGATTTCAAGAATAGCAAAAAATTTTGATATAATTCATTCAACTACATTTATTTCAGGAATTTCTGGTTGGAAAATTGGAAAGCTTGCTAAGAAACCTTGTTTATTATATTGTAATGAATTATTTGGAGATTTATGGAAAGAGATAGGAAGTAATTGGATTCAAAAATATATATATTCAAAAGTTGAGAAATATATTGTTTCTAAATATAATTATTTTGCAGCTTGTTCTGAATATGCAAAAAAAACATTAATTGAAGCTGGAGTAAATCCTGATAAAATAACAATAATTAATCATTCAATGAGTGATATTTTTAAACCAGGTATAGATGGTTCAGAATTTAGAAATAGATTAGGATTAGAAAATAATCAAGTATTTGGATTTACTGGTAGATTAAAAGTTAATGGAACTGGTCAATCTAAAGGATTACTTTATTTATTAAAAGCAGCTAAAGAAGTATTTAAAGAATTACCAGATTCAAGGTTAGTATTAGGTGGTACTGGTTTCGGTGAATTAAAACCATTATTAAAAAAATTAGGTATTCAAGATAAAGTTATATATACTGGAGTTAAGCCATATACTGAAGTTCCTAAATTTAATGCAATGTGTGATATAATGGTTGGTGCTTCTATTACTGAAGGATTTGGAATTTATTATGCTGAATCATCTGCATGTGGGAAAGCTGTTGTTGCAACTACAGGAGGTTCAATACCTGAAGTAATTAAACATAAAGAAACAGGTTTATTATCTGAACCCAGAGATTATGAAACAATGGCAAAGAATATAATAAAGTTATTATGTGATAAAGAATTGGCAGATAAGTATGGTAAAGTTGGTTCTGAATATGTAAAGAAATTTAGTTGGGATAGATCAGCTAAAGAACATTTAGAATTATATGATAAAATAATAAGAGGTGAATAATATGGGATATAAAATACCAGAATATCTAAAAAGAAAACAAAGAAATAAAGTTAAAATGAATAAAAGACTTAAAGATATGGATAAAGAAAAATTTCCAAATTGCATTGGACGTTTTCCTGATGAAAATTGTAAAAAAGCAACAGCAAAGAAACCAACAGAAGACTGTTTTAATTGCCCATTTTATAAATAAAATGATAACTTTGCAAGATTTAGAAGGAACAGGGAAAGTAATTAAGTTTTTGACTAAACCAAGATTTAACGGGAATATTGGTTTCATAATTAGAGAAAGAAATAAAGGAATAAAACAAAAAATAGTTTGTGGGGTTTAAAATGAATATAAAAAATATTGAATCAAAACAAAAAAATGTAAAGGATGTATTAGGAAAAGTTTGGGAGAAACAAGCAGAATTAGTTGGAAAATATAAAGAAATTGAAAACATTAAACATTTACCATTAGATTTAGATTTGGCAGAAGATCAAATATTAATAAAAGATTTCAAACAACGTATATTAGAAGAATTAGCAGAAGCTTATGAAGCTTTTATTCAAAAAGATATGGAACACTTTTATGAAGAAATAATAGATGTTCTTCATTTTGCTGTTGAATTAAATATATTATGTGATTTAAAATCTAAAGATTTCGAAGTTATTGATGGTGCATCTGGTTGTAAAGATTTAATTGAATGTAATGAATTAATGGAATTAGAGTTATGGAATATATGTTATAGATATGGTTTACTATCAAATTCTCTTAAAAATAAACCATGGAAACAATCTCAAATATTAACAGATCGGAAAAAATTTTATGAATTATTGAAGAAAGCATTTAGGGATTTCATTGTATTTATGTTAAGAATTGGTTTGAGTGCAGATGATATATTTAATTACTACTTAGGAAACATGCAGTCAATCGCTTCCGCATAAGGTCAAAATATTAAAATGAAAGGAGCGTAGCGCAATGAATAAAAAAGATTTCATAGAATTTTTTGAAAAATTATCAGAATATGGGAAGAGAAACATAGTCTTTTGTCCCTATAGCAAAAATGCTATGTCATTAAATGTGTGTTACTTAGAAATTAGCAATAACACAAAATTAGGAAAAAAAATATTGAAAGATTTATAAAAATGAAAAAAGAAGAAAAACTTAGAGAATTAATAATATTAGAAAGAAGATTATGGAAAATTAAACATCAACTTGAAGATATGGATTAAAATGGAATCTAATATTATAGGAGTTATAGGAGTTGAAACGGTTTTATTTATAATTATATTTTTAATGTTACAATGGATTAATTATTATAAATGGTATGGAAATATAATACTTTCAATATTATTTAGTAACATTATACTTTTAATTATATTAGTATTGTTATATCATGAAGGCGAAAAGTAAAATGAGCGATTTATTATTAATAAACCCAGAAATTGAAAGAGGAAGGAAAACAAGTAGTTTATCTCCTCCTATGGGTACGTTGAGTATTGGTTCTTATGTTGCAGAAAGGGGATATAATGTTAAATTAATAGATTGTCAAATTTATAAAAATTCTATGACAGAAATATTTAAATATATAAAAGATACTAAAATTATTGGTTTTAGTGTTATGACAGCACAAATTGAACACGCTTTTATAATTTCAAAAGAAATTAAGAAATATTATCCTGATAAAATAATTGTATGGGGAGGAGTACATCCGAGTTTATTTTCAAAAGAAACTTTAAAATGCCCTTTTATAGATTATGTAATTGTTGGAGAAGGGGAAAAAGCAATGTTAAAACTTCTTAAAAATCCAAATTTAAAAGAGAAGATTATTAAAGAAAAAATGTTAACAACGAATGAAATTCCTAAATTAAATTATAATCTTATACCAGTTGATAAATATTTAATTTCTAAATTTGATGGAAAATTACATAGAAAATTAGTATATCCAACATCACGTGGGTGTTTATTTAGATGTACTTTTTGTATTAATGTAATTATATGGAAAAGAAATTATAGAATATTATCATCAGAAAGAGTTTTAGATGAATTAGAAGAATTTATAAAAGAATATAAACTTACTTTGATATGGTTTGGGGATGAAGATATGTTTGGTAATAAAGAAAGAATAAGAAAAATACTTCAAGGAATTATTGATAAGAAATTAAATATTATTTGGAGAGCAAACCTTAGAGTTAGTTATTTTAGAAAAAATTATATTAATGGTGATTTTTTAGAACTTATGATTAAATCTGGGGCTAAGGAGCTTGCTCATGGGGTTGAATCTGGTTCTGAAAGAATTAGAAAATTATTAAAAAAAGATATAACTGAAGAGCAAGTATTAAAATCTGCAGAATTATATAATAAATATGATGTTACACCTGTATATAGTTTTATGTGTGCAATTCCAACAGAAACAAAAGAAGAATTTTTACAGACTTTAGATTTAATTGATAGAATTAAAAGAATTTGTCCTAAAGCAGTTATATTGGGTCCTCAACCATATAGACCATATCCGGGGGGAGAACTTTACGATTTAGCATTAAGTTTAGGTTTTAAATCTCCATCAACTATTAATGAATGGATTAAGGAAACAGATTTATTTACTTCATCAGTAAGTACTAAAAAATTTCCGTGGGTAGATAAAAAAATGATATCTTTATATGAAAACGTTGGAAAATATGTAACTATTGGAACACAGAAATTTTCGAAAATTTGGAATTTGAGTAAATTAATGATATTACCTTGGATTATTTCAAAATTTAGATGGAAATTTAGATTTTTTAGATTTCCTATTGATTGGAAGATATATAAAATGGTTAATAAAATAATTCCCTTTTATTAAAAATGAAATATTTAGATAGCTGTCAGATTGAAAATTTTATAGAAGATTATTTAGTTAAAGAGAATGGTAATATCGTTATTATTAAGACATTATCAGGAAAGAATGTAATGAAGGTAATATAAATGAAATTACAACTAATTAATAAATATGGGGTATATAATACTTTAGGTAAATATGAAAGTATTGAGAGATTTATTAGTTACTATAATCAAATTCATTTAATTAAAAAAGTTAATCCTGGTAATATATTAGAAATAGGAATTGGAACTAAAGTTGTATCAGAATATTTTAAAAGATTAAATTTTGATATTACTACATGTGACTTTGATAAGGCTTTGAAACCTGATATAGTTGCTGATATTAGATATCTTCCATTTAAAGATAATCAATTTGATGGTGTACTTGCTTTTGAGATTTTAGAACATTTACCATTCTCGGATTTTATGAGAACTTTAAAAGAATTAAAAAGAGTATCAAAAAAATATGTTATTATATCAATTCCTTATGTAACAATTAATATTAGTGGGCATTTTAAAATTATTCCGTATAAAGAATCATTTAATTTTTTATGGAGAGTTATGGAATCATTTTTTATAAAACATAAATTTAATGGTCATCATTATTGGGAAATGGGTAAAAAAGATTATAGTAGAAAAAGGATAAGAAAAATAATAGTAAAAAGTGGATTTAGGATTAAAGAAGAGTTTTCATGTAATTTAAATCCACTTCATTATTTTTTTATATTGAAAAAATGAAAATATTAATAATAAATCCACCAGGAAGAGAAACAAGTCTTCCATCAAATTTTCCTTTAGGACTTGGTTATGTAGCTAAAGCTTTACAAAATGATAATCATGAAGTAAAAGTTTTAGATTTTGATGCAATAAGAGAATCACCAACTAAGTTTTTATCAAAAGAAATAATGAAAGAAATGATTAAAATTAATATTTCAGATTGTGATATTGTTTTCATTGGTGGATTAACTAATTCATATATTTGGATCAAATGGATAAATAAAATAATAAAAGAAATTATACCTAATATGAAAATAGTTGTTGGTAATACTGTTGCTTCAACAATACCTGAAATTGCTTTGAGGTATCTTAATTGTGATATAGCTGTTAGGTATGAGGGAGAAATAACAGGGATAGAACTTCTTAATAATTTAAATAATTTGAAATTTGTTAAAGGAATTTCTTATAAAAAAGATGGAAAAATATTTCATAATCAAGATAGAGAATTTATAAAAGATTTGGATAAAGTTGATTTTCCTGCATGGGATTTATTTCCTATAAATAAATATTTAGAAAATTGTGATACTGCTTCTGGTACATTAAGAGCTATGAATGTTATTGCAGTAAGGGGTTGTCCTTTCAATTGTAATTATTGCTGTAAAACTTTTGGAAGAAAAACAAGAGAAAGAAGCCCAGAAAATATAATAAAGGAAATAAAATTTCTTTATGATAAATATGGAGTAAGATATATTAATTTTTCTGATGATCATTTTACTATTAATAAAAAATTTGTAATTGATTTTTGCAAAAAATTGATAGAATCAAAAATAAATATTAAATGGAGTGCTGCTGCAAGAGTAAATACTATAGATGAAGAGATATTATTTTGGATGAAAAAAGCCAAATGTAATTTTATTGGATATGGTGTAGAAAGTGGTAGCCAGAAAATTTTAGATAATATGAATAAAATGCAAACATTAGAAATGATAGAAAAAGGGTTTAAGATAAGTAGAAAAGTTGGAATTAATGAAGTTGGTTCATTAATGATTGGTTATCCAGGGGAAACAAGAGAAACAATTAATGAAACTGTAAATTTTTGTATTAGGAATAATATACCAGGAAATTTTTTTTATACAACGGCATATCCTGGAACAAAACTTTATAATGATTGGAAAGATAAAATAATTGAAAAATATGGAAGTGAAGATAAATATCTTGAAGCACTTAATAATCCTAATTTAAAACCATTAATGAATTTTACAGATATGAGTGATGAAGAATTAATTAAATTAAAAAAATGGGCTGAAAATAAACTTAGGAAAAATATAAAATTAATTATTCATAGAATTTTTAAATATTTTAAAGCAACGGGTTTACAAGGTTTTAATAAATCTGCATTTATAAGAATGAGGATGATTATATTTGGCAAATAAAATAATAGCAATAATACAAGCTAGAATGGGTTCAAAAAGATTTCCTGAAAAAATGATGTCATTATTAAATGGAAAACCACTTATATGTCATGTGATAGAAAAGGTTAAACAAGTAAAAATAATAGATGAAATAGTTTTAGCTACATCAATTAATGAAGAGAATAAAATATTGATTATAGAAGCAATGAAAATGGGTATTAAAGTTTTTAGAGGTAGTGAAGATGATGTATTAGATAGATATTATAAATGTGCTAAAGAATTTAATGCTGATATTATTATAAGAATTACAGGAGATTGTCCATTAATAGATACTTATTTAATATGGCATGCAATTATGTTATTTAAGGAAAATAGAGTAGATTTTGTTTCAAATATAAATCCCCCAACATTTCCTGATGGTATGGATATAGAGGTATTTTCTTTTAATATTTTAGAAGAAGCATGGGGAAATGCAAAATTAAAATCAGAAAGAGAACATGTTGATCCTTATATTATTAAAAAAAGTTTAAGTATTAATTTTGTATGTATAGAAGATTTATCTTTTATAAGGTTAACTGTTGATGAAAAAGAAGATTTAATTTTTTTAAACAAATTATTTGATATATTAAATGATTATGATTGCAATTTTATAAATATAATAAAAATAATTAGAAATAATATGGAATTACTTAAAATAAATAATAAATATAAAAGAGATGAAGGGTATAAAAAATGTTTAGAATTGGAAAAAGAAAAATAGGAAATAAATTTCCATGTTTTATAATTGCTGAATGTGGAATAAATCATAATGGTAATTTAAATATAGCTAAGAAAATGGTTGATTATGCAAAAATATGTGGAGCAGATGCTGTTAAATTCCAAACTATTAATCCAAGTTATTTTAAAAGTAAAAAATATTATAAAATATTTAAGAAATGTGAATTTACTTTTAAAGAATGGAAAAAACTTTCTGATTATTGTAAGAAAAAAAATATTATATTTTTTTCAACGCCTCAAACAATAAAAGATTTGAATTTATTATTAAAACTTAAGGTTCCAGTAATAAAAATAAGTTCAGATAATGCTATTAGAATAAATTTTGTAAAAGAATGTGCAAAAACTAATATTCCAATAATAATGTCAACAGGTTTGGGGGATATAAAAAAAATTGATAAAGCAGTTCAAACTATAACAAAATATAATAAAAATTTTGTTTTATTACATTGTGTATCTAAATATCCAACTAAAAAGAAAGATATTAATTTAGAAAGAATTATATTTTTAAGAGAAAGATATAAAGATCGTATTATTGGATTTTCAGATCATTCAACTGAATCTTATGTATCAAATATTATTTCAAAATTTAATATAAAAATATATGAAAGGCATTTTACATTAGATAATAATATGGATGGACCTGATCATAAATTTTCATTGATACCGATTGAATTTTCATGTATGATAAAAGATATAAGATATATGGAAAAAATAATATGGGGATTAAAATGAATTATAAAGAATTTAAAGAATATTTTTTTAGATTAATAGGTAATAGAGAAAATATATATCATCCATTAGTTTGGATAAATGGAAATCCGAAAATTGGAAAAAATATAAGTATTGGGGGATTTTCAGAAATTAATGCTAATGAAAGTAAAATAGAAATAGGAGATAATTGTGATATTGCTTCATTTGTTGCTATAAATGTTGCAGATAGTCATAAAAAATGTATTGAATTAATTAAAGAAAATGAAAGAAAACCAATTAAAATAGGAAATAATGTTTTTATTGGTTCACATTGTTTTATCGGAGGAGGAACTGTAATAGGTCATCATTCTGTTATTGGGGCAGGAGTTGTACTTAAAGGAGAAAAAGTTCCACCTTATTCACTTGTTACAAGAGGAAAAGATAATATAATAATTAGAGAGGGTTTTTATAATGGCTGAAATTGATTGTTTATTAGTTTATCCGAAACCGACAAATGATAGTCCATTACAGGAAGTAGCTTTAAGTATATTTAGTCTTGGTGCTTATTTAGAAGAAAGAGGATTAAATATAGAATATGTTGATGAAAGATTTGATAATGAAAATAGGGTTAGAGAATTAAGTAAAAATGCTTTAACTATTGCTGTTTCAGCAATGACAGGATATCAATTAATTGAATCAAAAAGGATATTAATACAAGCAAGAGAAGATAATCCAGAAATAATAACAATATTCGGGGGGGTTCATGCTACGTTATTACCTGAACAATGTATAAAACAAGATTTTGTTGATTATGTAATAATGAGAGAAGGGGAAGAAACCTTATATGAATTAATAACAGAATTAAAAAGTACAAATAAAATAATTAATAATATAAAAGGTTTAGTCTTTAAAAGTATAGATGGACAAATAATTAAAACTTCTCCAAGACCATTTATGAATACGGATAATATTCCGTTTCCAATGACAGCAAAGTCAAAAAGATATTTCGAAATATCAGCAAAGGTTGGGGATTTGTCATATACAACAAGTAGAGGATGCCCAAATAATTGTAATTTCTGTTATAATCAAGTATTTAATCAAAGAAAATGGAGACCATATTCAATAGAAAAAATTGAAAGAGAAATAGAACGATTCAAAAAAGAATTAGATTTTGATAGTATGTTTTTAGTTGATGATAATTTAGGTGCAGATAAAGAAAGAATGAAAGATATTTGTTTTATAATGAAGAAACATAATATAAAATGGCATGTTAATATTAGATGTAATTATATAAATGATGATACAGCATTAATATTAGAAGATGGTGGATGTGAAAGTTTATTGTTAGGGGTTGAATCCGGAAGTGATAGAGTTTTAAATGAAGTTATAGGTAAAGATTATCCAGAAGGGGTAGAAGATATAAAGAGATGTGCAAGAGCTTTAGGAAAAAGAAATATTAAAAGTATATACAGTTTTATGTGTAATATTCCAACTGAGACTAAAAGAGAAGCTAGAACGAGTATGAAATTAGCTGATTATATAAAATATGTAGATAAAAATGCAAGAATAAGTTTTTATGTATATGCAGCTTATCCTGGTACAGAATTATATAAAATGTTAGTAAAAGATGGAATGAAAGAACCACAAACATTTGAAGAATGGAGTAAAGTAACTTTGAGTGAATCAGATTGTAAAGCAGAAAATTTATATTATATTAGTGGATTAACATTTAGAGGAGGAAAAGGAGATCGAACGGATCAAAATTTTCCTGGAATAAAAAGATTAAAAATACTTCCTTTTGAAATTTTATGTAAAATAAGATGGAAGTTAAGATTCTTTTCATTATTTGCATTAGAGAAATTTATAATTAAATATTTAATTCAAAAAGCAAGTCAGAAGGTGAGGAAATGAAAACAATAACAATTCATCAACCATGTTATTTACCTTGGCTTGGATTATTTCATAAGATAATGTTAAGTGATGTTTTTGTTATATTAGATGATGTTCAATTTGAAAAGAATAGTTTTATTAATAGAAATAAAGTAAAAACGCCAAATGGTTCATGCTGGTTAACTATTCCTGTATTAAGTCATGATAAACCATTTATAAATAAATTAAAAATAGATAATAAACAAGATTGGCAAAAAAAACATATAAATACGATAAAATATAATTATGTTTCATCTAAATTCTATAATAAATATATAGAATTTTTTGAGGGAACTTATGATTTTAGATGGATAAAACTTATTGATTTAAATATTCTTTTTATTCGATGGTTATTAAATGAATTAAATATAAAAACAAAAATAATATTATCATCATCAATAAAAAACAAAGGAACAAAAAGTGATTTAGTATTAAATATATGTAAAAAATTAAATACAAATATATATGTTTCAGGTTCATTAGGTAAAGATTATTTGGAGTTGAAAAAATTTAAGAAAGCGAATATAAAAGTTTATTTTCAAATTTATAATCATCCAGTGTATAATCAACTTTGGAAGGGATTTGAACCTAATTTAAGTGTAATTGATTTATTATTTAATTATGGAGAAAAAAGTAAAGAAATTATAATGAGAGGTAATATTGAAAGAGAGGAATTAGAAAATGGAAAATAAAAATATTCTTATAATTTGCTCTCATCCAGATGATGAAATACTTGGGGTTGGAGCTACTATAGAAAAGCATAAGAAAAGAGGAGATAAAGTTTATTATTTAATTATTGGTAAAGGAAGAGGAACATTTTTTGATAATAAATTTGATATGATTCCTTTATTAGATATAGTTAAAAAAGTAGAAGAATATATAGAAAGAATAAAACCTGATATAATTTATACTCATTACGAATATGATTTAAATATAGATCATAGGATTACTTATCAAGCAGTTATAACTGCATGTAGACCTTGTAATATTTATTGTCCAAAAGAGATATATAGTTTTGAAGTATTATCTTCAACAGAATGGCAACCAAATACTTTTAATCCTAATGTATTTGTTAATATTGAAAATGAAATTAAAGATAAGATAAAAGCTTTAAGAAAATATAAAAGTGAAATGAGAAAATTTCCACATTCAAGGTCAATAGAAGGAGTTAGAACATTAGCAAAATATAGAGGAATGCAATCTGGATTGAAATTTGCAGAAGCATTCATATTAATGAGGAAAATAAAAAAATGAAAATCGGTTTAAAACTTTGGTCTACAAATAAAGAATTATTTAATAAAGCTAATTATTTATATAATAATAAAGAAATAGATTATGTTGAATTATATGTTATTCCTGGAAGCTTTAAATCTGGAATAAATAAGTTAAATATGCCAACTATAATTCATGCCCCACATTCTGGACATAAATTTAATATTGCAAATAAGTCTTTATTAAAATCAAATATGGAAAAATTTGAAGAAGTTAAAAAATTTGCACAAGAATTAAATGCTCTTAAAATAATAGTTCATCCAGGATATAATGGAGAAATTTATTCAGCTCTTAAATGTTTAGAAAAATTTAATTATGAAAATATATTAATTGAAAATATGCCTGTGAAAGGTTTACATAATGAAAATTGTCTTGGTTATATTCCTGAAAATATTAAATGGTTATTAGATATTGGATTCAAATTTTGTTTAGATTTTTCACATGCTTATAAGGCTGCTGTTTCATTAAATTTGAATGCTAAGAAATTAATTAAATCATTTTTAAAATTAAATCCTTATATGTTTCATATTTGTGATGGAAATATTAATAATGAATTTGATGAACATCTTAATTTAGGAGAAGGTAATTTTGATTTAAAATTTATAAAAAACTGTATTGGAGATAAATTTGTAACATTTGAAACTCCAAAGAAAAATAATTTAATTAATGATATTAAGAATATAAAATATTTTAAGGGGATAAGATGATAGAATGGATAAAACAATTTTTAGAAAAATTCATAGGACAGCCTGTGAGTGGGGAAGGAATTTTTTCATGGGTCCTAATTATAAGATGCGAAAGTACACACTTCTTATTATCATGTTTTATGGGTTGGTTGGTGTTCTCATTGATTTGGACCATCTTCTCATACAACAATTACAAATGCGAAGACCGTTTCATATTCAATATTTCATTTGTAGCTGGATTTTTGGCATCTGTTACTACTCATATATTTATAGACGGTTTTACAGGAATTGCATGAAGAAGAAAAAATGAAACAATACGATTCAGATAGGAACGCTGTAGATTGGTTAAAAGAGATTTCCAATAAAAAAATAAATGGAAAATCAATCATTGAAAGACTTACATTTATGGATGAAGATAAAGAAGTATCAATATGGTGGTGGATGGATTCGTGGTTATATTATTGTAATTCTTTTGGTAAAGCTCCAATAAGGGAAATAATTCATTCAATAAATACTGGTAAACCAATAAAAGAATATAAAAAGAGACGAGGAACTAGTTTATACATAAGTATGAAACCAATAATTAGAAAAATATATTGGAGATTTATAAAAAAAAACAATAAAGAAAAAAATAAACTATTATTTTTATCATTTATTCCTTATGAAGAAGGAAAAGAACAATATATGGAAGACATTTATAATAAGTTTGAGAATAAGATTATAATGGATTGTCCTCATAGAGTTGGTTTTGAATTAAAGAAATTAAAAGAAAAAGTAAAGAAAGAAGGGAAACAAGTTGATTGTATAGAATCATATATGAAAATTGATTATAAAAAAGTAATTACAATAATAAAAAGTATTTATAGAAAGTTTAGAGAATTATTAATTGAATATGAATTTATTTACAATAATAAAAATATATCAATTGATGTTATATATATATTTGCAGAATATTTTAAATCAAGATTCGAATCTCATTTAATACAATACTTTACATATAAAAATATGATTAATAGATTAGAACCATCTATTATTGTAAGTCCGTTGGATTCAGATGTTGAAATGAGACAGTTAAAAGTTTTATGTGAAGATAAAAACATTCCTATTATCGGAATGCAACATGGAACTATCGGTTATTGCCCAGATTCTGTTCATCTAAAATCAGAAATGGAAGGAGATTTTCCTTGTCCAATTCCAACGAAAACTTTAGTATGGAGTGAAAGCAACAAAAATTTCCTAATAAAACATGGCAATTATCCAGAAGATAAAGTAATTGTTACAGGTAATTCAAGATATGATATATTTAATGATTATAAAGTTAAAGATGAAGGATATATTTTGCTTTGTACAAATAAAATGTCTGATGAAGATAAAAGAAAAATAATTACTAATGCTTGTGTTTATGCAAAAGAACAAAATAAGGAATTAATAATTAAACCACATCCTGGTGAATATGATACAAATCTTCATGTTGAAATAGCAAAATTATTTGATAATTGTTATATTGTATCTAGAAATAGTAATACTTTTGAATTATTAAAAAATTGTAGTTTATTAATTTCTACTATTTCAACGGTTTTATATGAAGCAAAGATTTTAAATAAACCTGTTAAACTTATTAGTTTAGGAGATTTAAAAGATTATTTAACAGAAAAGGAAATAGATGATTTTAATTATAAGAATGACGGTAAAGCTACAAAAAAAATTATTGAGGTGATTAGAAATGAACTTATTCAAAAATAAAGTTATATTAATTACAGGGGGAACTGGATTT
>Ga0180008_1001616_pt1 | contig 13684 bp, 12 predicted proteins | sample MM_PW_MetaG_FD_121121 | JGI IMG/M metagenome (GOLD analysis project Ga0180008, IMG submission 121121) | Groundwater microbial communities from the Aspo Hard Rock Laboratory (HRL) deep subsurface site, Sweden - MM_PW_MetaG | ecosystem: Environmental > Aquatic > Deep subsurface > Groundwater... | reverse complement strand
ATGACCATAACTCCCAAGCAGTGTTGTACTGTCTTCGACTAATGCCATTTCACCACTGGCAGCAAAACCTGCTTTGACTAAACCTAAACTGGCCAGATTAGGCAACTGCAACTGGCGGCCTTTGGCCTGAAAAAATGCTTTGCTGATGCTGGCAAAGGTATTGGCACCTACGTCACCGAATTTATCAGCATCGGGCGCACTGCCAATCCCAAAGCTGTCCATCACTAAAATTACTGCCTTTGACATACTTACCTACCTATTACATCAACCCTCGGGATCTATAAAATGATCATGAGGTTCGGTAAAGCCAGCCACAAGTGGCAAAAATTAAAAAGGGCACGCAGCTTATGCAAAAACGCACCCTTTGGCAATCCCAACTTTTTACATTCTGCTAACTGATTTTGAATTTCCCCACTAAACCGAACAAGGTATCAGACAGCAGACGAATTTCATTCGACAAGCGGTCATTATCTTTGGCGATGTCTCCGGCTGCACTAGCCTGATCATGCAGTGCATACAGGTTTTTAGTGATCTCTTCCGACACAATAGCCTGTTCTTCGGTAGCGGATGCCGTTTGTGTCGCCATGTCATTCACTTTGATTGAAGATTGCTGCAATTGACGGAATACCTGTTCGGCCTGAGAAAAGCTACTGACGGTTAAATCGGCATTGGTTTTGCCGCTGCTAATCGCAGTTGCGGCTTCATTGACCCGGCTTTGCAGGGCCTGAATCATTTCCTGGATATGATTGGTGCTTTGCTGAGTCCGCGAAGCCAAAGTGCGGACTTCATCTGCGACTACAGCAAAACCACGGCCTTGCTCACCAGCGCGGGCAGCTTCAATAGCTGCGTTTAATGCCAATAAATTAGTCTGTTCAGCTATGCCACGTATGACATCCAGCACTGAGGCTATGTTTTCAGAGCTATTTTCCAACTCGCCGGAACAGGCCAGAGCTTTATCCACATCTCTGGTTAAACTGGCCATACTTTGAGTCACACTGTTCACCACCACTAAACCCCGTTCTGCGCTGATTTTGGCTTCGTCTGCTTCATGCGCTGAATCAGTAGCCACCTGCGCCATTTCTTTATTGGCTAAAGTCATTTCATGCACAGCACTAACAATAGAGTCAGAAGCCACATTCAGTGAACGGGTTATGTCATTGGTTTTAATAGCGGATTCAGACAATACCTGCGTCAGCTTACTCAACTGTGCTGCTTGCTGCAGCACGGATGCAATAAGTTGACATAAGTTGGCAACAAAACCATTAAACTGCCCCGCTAAAGCCGCAAACTCGTCCTGTGAATTGGTATCCAGCCGAGCTGTTAAATCCCCATCGCCTGAAGCAATTTCAGATAAGCGTGCAGTTAAAGCGTTAATTTGAGTGGTCAGAGATTTTGGCACGCTGTAACTGAACCAGCCCGCAATCAGCAAAATAAGTGCAGTGATTGTATAAGTTGTATTCTGGAAAAAACTGATTTCAGAAGTCAGCACCTGCTGCTCACTGACCGATTTATTCAGTGCAGCTTCACCAGCTTGATCCAGCACATGACGTAAAGCGCCAAACTGTTTTTGCTCCTCCGCAATCAGCTCAGCACTGGCCGTACCTGCTTTACTGGCTTCAAGCAAAGCTAACGCACTTTGGTACCACAACTGGTAATCCTTTTCAAACTCAGCAAACTGCTGTTGTACATCAGGGTAATTTTTCAAAAACTTTAAATAATCGGCAAATCGCTGCTTTACCTGCTGCGCATTTTCTTCTACATCAGCTTCAAGTGCGGCGCTATCCCCCTGTTTACTCAGGTGCATAGTGGAAGCTAATTTTGCCTGATATAAGTCGCGGTCAGCATTTAAAACAACCGAAATTGCTTGTAGGAAATTATCGGCCTGTACTGCTAAAGCGCTTTTTTGCAAACCGGATAAATAGCTAAACATCGAGACAACGATCAATAAAGTGAAAGCCAGAATAAGCATAGGTAAACTGCTTTTAACTCTGATACTGTGCAGATTCATAATGAGTCCTTGGAAGGGTGTAATACTTTCCTAAGTATTGATAACAGAATGACTTTCCGCCAAATTTTACAGAAAAATAATTCAGAATTTATTTAAAACTGCGCTATTGTCCGGTGACTGAACTAAAACCGCGACAGAGCGTATATGCCAGCAAACAAATTGACGGAGTTTGGCAATGAAAACAGCAGTCATTACAGGAACAAGCCGGCGTTTAGGTGCTTATCTGGCGGAAAAACTAAGCGCAGAAGGCTATAAGGTGTTCGGCCTCACCAGACAAATCAATCCACAGCAGCAGTATCTGACTCAAATAGCGGTGGATTATCAGTCAGCAGATTCTGTGATGTCGGCGATTCGTCAGTTGCAGCAGCAAAGTGGCAACATTGATCTTCTGATCCATAATGCATCTTTGTTTGAAAAAGATGAGTTACATACCGAAGATACAGTGAGTTTTTATCAGGCTTTGTTTGCGGTGCATATGCAACTGCCGGCACTTTTAAACCAACATTTAGCACCACAACTAGCAAAAACTCAGGGCGGCGGTTTGATTGTACATATCACAGATATTTACAGCGAAAACCCAAATCCGGCGTTTTCACTTTATTGCAGTACCAAAGCTGGGCTTGAAAATTTAATGAAGTCAGCGGCTAAAGCTTATGCACCGCAAATCCGAGTAAACAGTATTCAGCCTGGCCCTATTATGTTTTTGCCAGAGCATAGCAACAGCGAAAAACAGCAGGTGATGCAACAAACTTTAATTGCGCAAGAAGCTGGTTTCGAGCCAATTTATCAGGGCGTCCGGTTTTTGATCGACAACAAATTTGTCACCGGCCTCAGCCTGAAAATAGATGGCGGCAGGTCGCTCGGAAAATAGCTGACAACCTAATTGGATGGGCGCTTGTTTACTGGCAGGGTCAAACACTTGTTGAATGTAGGACTCAGTCAGATCAGTTTTCCATGCCTCTGACCACAACTCCAGATGGCAGATGATATCCAAATCACAGCTGCGATCTTTGACACTACGTTGTGGATCGCTTCTGTCGCGTCCAAGCGACTCTTCAATATGGCAAAGCTCTGTTTTTAATTCAGTGGCAGTCAACGGTGAGTTCAACACCAGCACTGAATTAATAAACACATGGTTGGACTCTACCAGTTGCGCCTGTGTGTACACCCGCTGATATAAATACAGGGAGCCAAAGTTTTTAGCCAGCGTACTAACAGCAGCGGCCACATGGTGTTCAGGCTGAATATTTGAGCCTATAGAAATCACATAATACATAACACTCCTTGTGACTCAGCCTGCTGCTGTATCCGTCTGATGTTCCTTGCTTAACAACACCCGCTGCCCTTGCCGGGCAAAACCAGCAAAATGGTGATCCACCATCTGCTGATAGTCTGGCCAGTGGTCTTCATAACTCATTAAATAGGTTTTTTTACACAGCTCAGCCGGGTACAAACTCAGCAGCGAATGCACAGACGCATGCACCGGATTGTAATCCGTTAACGTCACGTCGTGGAATACCAGATCTGGTTTTAACTGCATCAGCAGTTGCGATATCGCCACTGTATCGCCGGAATAAAAAATGCTCTGGTTGATCATCAAACCAAAACAGACTTTACCTGGCGTGTGAGAGACCCGGTGCAGTTGGTAAAAGTTGCCAAACAGCTCAAACTCATCGTTTTGTAACAGCACCAGCTCAAAATAATCAGAAAGCTCATTTTCGCCTTCACCATTTTTCGCCAGTACACCTTTTAAACATTGATGCCATAACTCGTCATACAACTCATGGTGCAAAATCAGCTTGGCTTTTTTATGGTATTTGTAACGGCCTTCATTGGCCAGCCGCTCCAGGCCAAACATATGATCGGCATGCACATGGGTAATAAACACAGCATCTATATCCTGCAGCTTTAATCCCTGAGCATGTAAGGCCGGTTTTATGGTATAGCCACAGTCAATCAGCATATTGCCTTTGGCATTTGTAACCAACGCATTGTTATTAAACAAGGTATCGGATTCTGAATGACCACAGCCGAGAATTAACAGTTCATTGGAATTGGACAACATCATTTATTTCTACCCAAAGCAAAGTGCCTTTATAGTACGGCTTTTGCTGCAGATTGTATCACTGCTTTGCCGGATCTTTTTACTGAAGCCACAGCCACGGCTTACTGTACCTTAGTGCTATAGCGGCATCAGCCTAAAGCAATCAGAATGGTATCCATCAAGTTTTACCCTTAAAAAGGACAGTTCAGATGAAAACCTTGCCTTTTGTTTTATCTTCTTTCGCTTTTGCTCTGAGCAGCACAGCTTATGCGGCTTTGCCTGCATTAAAACTGAATTTAGACCAAACCACAGTGTCCGGTTTATCCAGCGGCGGTTATATGGCAGCGCAGTTTCAACTCTCTCATGCCGACTGGGTGAAAGGTGCAGCCATAGTGGCAGCAGGCCCAGTGTATTGTGCGCAGAATAATTTAATGACAGCTTTGGATCACTGCATCAATAAAGTGGGCAGCCCTATCCCTTTGTCGGATATTAATAAGCAGCTAAAAGACTGGTCAGTTGAGGGCCTGCTGGCTGCTGAAGCAGAGATTAAACAAAGCAAAATTTGGTTATTGCACGGCACTGCCGACCAAAAAATCAGCAAAGAAGTGGCTGACGCCCTCCATCAGCAATACCAGCAGTGGTTACCAGCAGCACAACTAAGTTATGTGCAGGATAAGAACTTCGCTCACCATATGCCTACTTTAAACGAAGGCAGCGCGTGTGCTAGCTCCGAAGCTCCGTTTTTAGGCAAGTGTAATTATGATGCGGCAGGTGAAGCGCTGAAATTTATTCAAGCTGGTTTAAAAGCCCCTGCGGATCACAGCAGCGGTACTGTTTATCCAATTGAGCAGCAAAAAATAGCAGGTGATTTCGCCGCCACTATGGCAGAGCAAGGTTATGTGTATGTGCCAAAAAGTTGCGAGCAAGGCCAAAGCTGTACTTTGCATATCAGCTTTCATGGCTGTAACCAACATGCCGATGCTGTAGGCATGGCTTATGTCGAAAAAGCGGGCTTTAACCGTTATGCCGACAGCAACAACCTGGTGGTGCTTTATCCACAAACCCGCGCCTCCAACCTGATGCCAATGAACCCACAAGCCTGTTGGGACTGGTGGGGGTACACAGATGCCAATTATGCCAACCGCAAAGGTCAGCAAATTCAGGCAGTTGTGAAACTAGCGCACGCTCTGGCTGGTAAATAACGATTAAGGCTGATGCGCAGCCTCTTTCTGATAAAAGACTGCGCTACTATGCAATGCCCGGTTACGGCTGGGCCTTTAACCACAAAGCCCTTTTTGCCAACTGTTCAGCACTCGCCTCTTTATTTTCTGTCAAAACCCAACTTTGGTCCGCAGCAAAAGTCACTTGAGTGGTATAGGTTTTACCACGGCTGCTAAAACTCAGCTCTGCAGTCTCTCCCTCTTTATAACTGGCTAAAGCTTTGTCCCACTGCGCTTTGGAGCTTAATTTATAACGGCCGAGTTTTAATAACTGATCGCCTTTTTCCACACCAGCCTGATACAAAGGTGTGCCAATCAGGGTATTGCTGTTTACTTTGAGTTGCTTGTCCTGCTCCAGCAAAGTCGCAGCAGTTAAAAATGCCTGTGTTGGTTTAGCAACAGCTAACTTCAAACCCATAGCAGCAAATAAAGCTTCGAAATCAGGTAATTGCTGGCCGTTGATATAACGACTAAAGAAGTTCTTTGCAAAATCTGGGTTCGCCGTCAGCGTCGCCAATGCCTGCTGCAGATCTTGTTCTGTATAAGGACGACCCACTTTGCCAAAGTCCTGCCACAACTTTCGCATCAGCAGATCCAGACTCAGCCCTTCAAATTCAGTACGTAAGGTTAAATCCAACGCCAGCCCCAGCACTTCACCATAGGTGTAATAAGAGATGTAACTATTGGCATAGTTGGTGGGGTCGACCGATACAGCAGCATCAACAAAAGGCGCCATTTCGCTCATGCCAGTGGCAGGGAAAAACTGCCGGCCCGGTGAAAGTTTCACTCTGTTCACCGCCGCTACTGTTTTATCAAGATAAGTGGCTAAATCAAAATGGCCTGTGCGGCTTAACACCAGTTTGCCATAGTAGTTGGTCACCCCTTCGGCAAACCATAAATTGCGGCTCATATTGGCGCGCTGAAAATCAAAAGGTTCTAAATCGGCTGGGCGCAACCGCTCCACATTCCAGGCATGAAAAAATTCGTGCGACAAGGTTTCTATCTGGGCGTAATTTGCCTCTTTGAGTGAACGCTCATCGGTCAGGATCGTAGAGTTACGATGCTCCATACCGTCACCATCCACATAAGGCAGATAGTCGGCAATAAACACATACTGGCCATAATCAAATTGAGGGTATTCGCCAAATATCTTCTGCTGCTCTGCCACAACAGCTTTGGCTTTTTCAGTGAAGGTATCCAGTTGTTGTTCTGTGCCCTGATGATGCAAAACCAGATGAATAGTGGCTTCAGACTGCTGATCTGCAACTTTCCAGCTACGGCGGCTGTTCGCGCTTAATTCAACCGGACTGTCCATCAGATACTGCAAATCGGGCGCTATGTAACTGCCATCTGGTTGCAGTTGCAGCTGAGTAGCCACTTTCCAGCGCGCATCGGGTAAATCAAAACGTAAAGAGGCGCTTTGCTGTGCATAATCCTGAGCAAACAGCAAAGTAGCAGGCATATTTAAATGGGCATGAGTGCGGTCTATCTGGTTATAAGTGCCGTCGCCCCAATCGCCGTACAAACGGTAATTGATGATCACTGTGCCATCATGCTGGCCCACCGACCACTGACTTGGGCTGATACGTTGCAAAGGTAAAACTTTACCTGTGCTGTCTGTGGCTTTTAAATCATAGATATTTTTGGCAAAGGCATGAGGTGCATAACGGCCTGGTGAGGCGCTGCTCATACTCAGTAATAAATTAGCAGAACTAACAGCGTCAAACCGCGCCTGAATAGAGGCTTCATGGTGTGCTGCATTAGCAAAAGACAGCTGATAGCTGACTGCTGGTTTAACCGGAGCTTCTGCTGCCAACAGGCTGAAACTACATAAAGTAAATGAAGACAAAGCAAAAAACAGGCGCACTATGCAATCCTTTTTAACAGAGTAGCAGAACACGATAGAACAATTCACAGCAGACTCCAATCTGCATTAGTGCACTTCATCGCAAAAACAAAGCCATGCACAGAATTTAACCTGAGAAGGCTGATAAAGCAGTGGTGCAGATCTTGTGGCTGTTGAATAATAAGACCTGATACAGCAAAGAAGGAGCAGTCAGGTGGTTCAGGCAGTTATTTTTGATATGGATGGGGTGCTGATTGATTCTGAACCTTATTGGGCTGAAGCCGAGCAGCATGTGTTTCGCCAATTAGGCGTAAAGCTGGATCCGGCCATTACCTCACAAACCAGCGGTATGACCACCAGAGCAGTAACCGAACTCTGGTTTAAGCATTCGCCATGGCAGAATTTAACCATTGAACAAACTGAACAGGCCGTCATCGATTACGTAGCTTTGGCAGTGCTGCAGCGTGGTGTGGTGAAAAAAGGTGTACTGGAGCTGTTGCAACAACTGCAAAGCTGGCAAATTCCGGTAGCACTTGCCACCAACTCGCCAGGATCACTGATGAACACTGTGCTGGATAAACTACAAATTCGCCCGTACTTTCAGGCGCTATGCTCCATTGAGCTGGTCACCCAAGGCAAACCTAAACCAGAAATTTACCATTTAGCCGCCAGCAAGTTAGGTGTGGCTTCAGAACATTGCCTGGTGTTTGAAGACTCAGTGACAGGCTTAACAGCAGCTAAAGCAGCAGGCATGAAAGTAGTAGCTTTACCGGCTGAACATCACTGGCACAGAGCTGAATACGATCAAGCCGAAAGCCGCTTAAAGTGTTTTAGCGACATTCAGCCAGAGCATTTTCGGGCTTGGGGATTCAGGCAGAGGTGATTCGATTCAGAAGGAGTCTTTGGGCATAAAACAAAAAGCCCGTCACAAGGACGGGCTATTTGTTTTTTATGGTGCCCAGACGCGGAATCGAACCACGGACACGCGGATTTTCAATCCGCTGCTCTACCGACTGAGCTATCTGGGCAAAAAGGATGGTGCCGCTTATCCGAGTCGAACGGATGACCTACTGATTACAAGTCAGTTGCTCTACCAACTGAGCTAAAGCGGCAACCTAAACTGGGTGACAGGATTTCAAAGGAATCACATCACTAAAACTAATGGTGCCCAGACGCGGAATCGAACCACGGACACGCGGATTTTCAATCCGCTGCTCTACCGACTGAGCTATCTGGGCAACGGGGGGTATTAAACGGATTTCGGCGATCCAAGTCAACTTATTTTTTAGTTGCTTGAATCGTTAGCTTAATACTTGAGCAAAGCGGGTAATATTTGTCTCTTTTACCCGCATTGTTCCATCAATTTGCCGATGTATCTAAAGGCGCAAAAGATTTGACTAACTGATCCAATTCTTTCATTTGCTGCAGGTACGCTTCCAGTTTATTCAGTGGCAGAGCACAAGGACCGTCACATTTGGCTTCATTTGGATTTGGATGCGCTTCGATAAATAAACCAGCTAAACCCAAAGCCATACCAGAGCGGGCTAATTGAGCAGCCTGAGCACGACGGCCATCGGCCGAATCAGCACGACCACCTGGACGCTGCAACGCATGGGTCGCATCAAAAATCACCGGAGCGTATTGCTTCATATCGTCCATACCCAACATGTCGACCACCAGGTTGTTGTAACCAAAGCTGGAGCCACGTTCACAAAGGATAATTTTATCGTTACCCGCTTCCTGAAACTTGGTGATGATATGACGCATTTCATGAGGCGCTAAAAACTGAGGTTTTTTCACGTTAATCACAGCACCGGTTTGCGCCATAGCTATGACTAAATCGGTCTGACGGGCTAAAAAGGCCGGTAACTGAATCACATCCACCACTTCAGCCACAATAGCGGCCTGATAAGGTTCGTGCACATCGGTGATCAGCGGTACGTTAAAGGTTTTTTTAATTTCTTCAAAAATCTTTAAGCCTTCTTCCATGCCAGGGCCACGGTACGAATGCACAGAAGAGCGATTGGCTTTGTCAAAAGAGGCTTTAAAGACATAAGGAATGCCCAGCTTTTCTGTGACTTTGACGTAGTATTCCGCCACTTGCATGGCTAAATCACGCGACTCTAAAACGTTCATGCCACCAAAGAGCACAAAAGGTTTGTTATTGGCGACTTCAATAGCGCCAACCTGAATAGTATGTTGGTTTGTCACTTTCAATTCCTCAGACAAAAAACCGTTGCTTGTGCTCATATTACATCTAATGGAGCCACTGTGGGTAGGACGACAACTGGCGGATTTGTTGTTTCATATGATCGTTGGACGGGTCGTCCGGTTTTTGATCAACAAAATACTGATAATCGCTGATTGCTAAAGACCAATGGTCCAGTAACTCAGACAATAACCCCCGCTCGCGATGTAAATAAGGATCCCCCGGCTTTTGATCCAGCAAATGCTGCACCACAGCCATCGCTTGTTCACGTTTGCCCAGTGCCAGCAACAGCTGTTTCTGTAGCTGCCATAGCCCGGCACAGAAAGCAGAAAAATCTACAGCTTGTGTTGCAAGTTCCTGAGTGAGGCTCAGTGCCAAGCCATTTTCAGGGCTTAACAAACATTGCCAGGCGCCAGTGTATGGATCGACCCACACCTTCTCAGCTTTAGATAAATGCACCTGCACCAGGTATTCGCCTTTGTAGCGCACTATATCGCTTTCAAACCCTGCTTGTTGCAACCAGCACAACAGCAGCAATACCAACACTAAGGGGTCGGCTTCACGCTGATTAATGGCATAACTCAATAAGGTAGGCTGATGCATCTCTTCAATCAGCAAAGGTTTGATAGGTGGGGTAAAAAAGGCGTCGCGGTAAAAGTTGTCTACATGACGAGCCAGCGCATTCATAGTCGGCATTTTTTCAGCCTTGGCAGGTGCCATGGCAAACCAGCTTTCTCTTGCCTGCTGAATTTGACCGGCATCAGTCCACTGCTGTTCTATCGCTAACAATAACTCAAGCAGGGCCAAACCCTGCTGCTTTAACTCAGACTTCATGTACTACCCGATACAACAAAAAAGCACATCATAAAAAAGAGTGTGTTCACCTTAAACTCAAGGCGGCCTTCAACTCAAAGTCAGCTTACCCCAAAAATAATGGAGTTTTAGTCATAGCCACTTTGGCGACCAGCACCAGCCAGCTTAAGGCGCCAACAAAACCAACCCAGCGCATCAGCAGGGTACGGCCTTTTAACGCCATTACCGCCAATCCAATATAAGCAAACAAACCAAAGAGCTTTTCGGTCAGCCATGGAGTTTGAAACGGGTATTGCTGAATAGTCAGCATCAGGCCTATAGCCGTCAGCAGTAAAAAGGTATCCACTACATGAGGCGCAATTTTAAAGAACTTTTTTTGCAGTAAAGCCGGGGCTCTTAAACTTAATAAAAACCGCACTGCCAAAAAAGACACACTCAGTGCGATAAACAACATATGCGAATGTTTTAATGCCATATACATAAGAAATAGTCCTTAAAGATATTTAACGTCTGCAGAATAACAAAGCCACCCGCAGGTGGCCTGATTCACCGATGAGTATTACTCATTCTTCGTCCGGGTATTTTTGCAGTATTGCTTCCAGTTTGTCGACCCGGGTTTTAAAAATTTCGACCAGTTTAGGTTCAAAATGTTTACCCGATTCACTGCTGATCTTCTCCAACACCTGTTCCAAAGTCCAGGCCGACTTATAGCAGCGTCTGTGTCGTAATGCATCATAAACATCAGCTAAAGCGGCAATACGGCCATAAATATGAATTTCTTCGCCTTTTTTACCACTGGGATAACCTGAGCCATCCCATTTTTCATGATGATCCTGAGCAATAACAGCCCCAGCCTGAATAATGGTGCGTTTGGAGTTTTTTAAAATTTCATAACCAATGCTGGCATGGGTTTTCATCACTTCCCATTCCTGACCATGCAGCTTCATTGGTTTATTTAAAATACCATCAGGTATGCCAACTTTGCCGACATCATGCAAAGGCGATGCAAACATCAGCTTTTCAGCTTCTTCTTCCGGCAAACCATAAGCCTTGGCCAGATCGTAACAAATAAAAGCCACACGTTTAACATGATTACCGGTTTCGATGGAGCGATGCTCCACAGCTTCGCTTAAGCGATAGACAATTTCGCGCTGGGTATCTTCAATTTCACTTTGTAGCTGAACGTTTTCATAGGCAATTTGCACATTTTGTGAAAACAGCTCAATTAAACGTTTTTGCGTGTCTGTCATCTGATTCGGCAAACCTGACACATAAAGCAAAGAACCAGAGGTAAATTTACTGGTGCAATAAGCCACCAGATAATTGTCACGGTACACAATGCTGCGGCTATGCAACGCCTGATGAAAAGCATCCAGTAAGGCTGGTTCCAGCACTTCACTGATTTGTTTGCCTTCCTGTTTTTCAAACTGGCCTAAACCAGCAAATACCACCAAACGCTCAGGGTCGGCCTCTTCGTTAATATTGCCAGCCACTAGCGATGAGGTCACCAGCAAGGCATTGTCGTTACAGCCTAAAATAGAAGTCAGTTGCTGCAATACGCCATCGATAAACTGCTCCATTGAGTGAGCAGAAAACAAATCCGCAGAGGCAGTAATAATTTTCTCAAGGCCCTGACGGCTATGATCAATGGCCAGAATGTCGCGGTACGAACGCAAGCTCGACATCACTACAGTAAAGAGTTTTTGCGCGGTCAGCTCAGTTTTAGATTTGTAGTCGTTGATATCGTAATTGACGATCACCTGACGCTCGGGGGCCTGCCCCGGCTGGCCAGTACGCAAAATAATACGCACATAATGATTATGCAGCTCTTCGCGGATATAACGGGCTACCAGCAAACCGGCATCGTCAGTTTCCATCACCACATCCAACAGCACTATGGCCGCATCTGTGTGCTTCGCCAGCATGTCACGGGCTTCACGGCCTGAGTAAGCACTGATAAATTCGAGGTTCTTCCCCTGGAAGGAAAAGTCACTTAATGCCAGCTTAGTCACAGCATGAACCTCAGGTTCATCGTCCACTATCAATACTTTCCAGCTGCCACGGGAAACAGGTACTATTTCCTCGGGTTCCTCAGCAAATAAAAAATCATTCGCCATGCCACACTCCTTTAGCTTGTTGCGTTTTTATCGCTTTGTGTTTATTTATATGCGCTAAACAGGGATGGGTCAAAGCAAAGTCGTTGAAAATATAAATATTTTGGAGTTGGTATCAGCGAGTGCGTGAAGATACAGCATTTGGTTTAGTTTGTACTATCATGCTGCAAGGTCAGATTGTTGATATGCCATAGCGGTTAATGTTGCGCCCTGCCAGGAGCAAACTGCAAGTCCCCGCAGGTGCAACACAAACACACTTCACTTGCCTACACTGTCACCCATCCAGTTTTCAATCTGATCTAAAAAGACCTGCTGCTGATCAACAAAAGGGTAATGGGAGCAATTGTCTATTAAGGCAAACTTCGTAGGCCCTGTCAGTTGTTGCAACTGCGATAACTGAGTCTCCGAGAAAATGCCATCTTGCTTGCCGTACAGTGCATATAAACCAATGCCGCTGGCTTTAATTCGCTTCAATGCCGAAGTAGTGTCGATGTTTACCCGCTCTTCGTTTTGATAAAATTTAACGGGAGCCTGGTCATTCCGAATATTGTTTTTGCCCGCAGGACTGTTCTGATACTGCGCCGTTAACTGCCTATATTCAGCCGTGGGGTTTGGCATACGAAAGTAACCCAATTCAGCAGCCAGTTGATAAGTTAAGCCACGGTATTGAGCCGAGTTTTTGTCCAGCGCCTGAATAACCTGAACTTGTTGCACTATAGTCGGGTTGGTCTGTTGGCTGCCAGATGCTGTTGCAGTCTGCAAAATATGATCATAACTTTGCTGTTGATTGACCAAAGCCCCAATCAGCAACAAACGTTGTATTTTTTCCGGGTGTTTTTCGCTATACAAGGTTGCCACTATACCGCCAAAGCTATGACCAAGCAGGTTCACTTTGCTCAGCTTCAGGCTGCTTAAAAGCGCATTCAGGTCGGTAAATGCTTCGTCAAAAGTGAAGGTTGCCCCAGAGTCGGCTGAACGTCCTTCGCCCCGGCGATCATACACAATGACATAAAAGCCTCGGTCTGCCAGTACCTGAGCTGTAGTGCCTTCAAACAAAGTGGAGTTGCCACGGGGGCCGCCATGAATATACAGCAGCGCTGGTTTCGCCGGGTTGCCGTAGGTTTTCACATAAAGCTCAGGCTGAGCTTGTGCTGCAATAGCAGGCAGACAAAAAAGGCTGCCAGCTAAACAAAGAACCTGCAGCATCCATAACAACAGCAGCCGCAGTTTTAGTGATGTCATTGGTACGTCCTTGTTAGTTATCATTTTTATAATCACAGCGTATCAGGTAGAACCAGGAAACAATAGACGGACGCGGATAAACCGCGTCCATACAATCGACTGTTACCGAACCTAAATCCAAGAATAAATAAGCTCAAACTTAAGCGGGAAGCTGCCCACCGCTAATACGCCACTGGTCGCCGTAGTCT
>Ga0180008_1001615_pt1 | contig 13687 bp, 26 predicted proteins | sample MM_PW_MetaG_FD_121121 | JGI IMG/M metagenome (GOLD analysis project Ga0180008, IMG submission 121121) | Groundwater microbial communities from the Aspo Hard Rock Laboratory (HRL) deep subsurface site, Sweden - MM_PW_MetaG | ecosystem: Environmental > Aquatic > Deep subsurface > Groundwater... | reverse complement strand
TAATGATTTTTATATGTAGTTTCCTCTCTATGTAGCTATATATTATATAGAGAAATTGTTATCAAAGTCTTTTATATCTTTGTAAAATGATTGCATGCATATTATAATATATTATAATAAGTTTTGAGATTTTAAAAACACCATATTTATTATAATATATTATAACCAAAAAGTTTATAAACCTACTTATTATTATATTAAAACAAGAAAATGGTAATGAAAAAATCATTTAGAGTAAAAACCATATATATACCTGAAGAAGATTTTGATATGATGGATGTTCTTGAAGAGATGTTTAAAGTAGATGAAAAGATTATAAAAAAGAAAGTTAAGAATAGAAATAAAGCATTTGCCATTATGACAAGAATGTTATGGAAATACTATTATAATCAAAAAAAAGAGGAATTTTTATCAACAAAAAATGAAACCAATAAAGATAAGAATTAGAAAGAAAACAAAAGTTCCAACTAAATATCAAGCTGTTCATAAATGGAGAAGTGATTGGATTTTGGTAGGAATAATTGAATATGTTGACAGCATAGGTGTATTCAAAAGTGTAGGTAATGGTGAAATAGAAACTGATGCACAATTTGCAAATGCACTATATAATAATTATGGAGAAGGAATATATAGTTTAATTGCATGGGTAAAAGGACGAAGTGGTTTCTGGAGTTTTATGAATATTGAATTAAAAAAAGAAGGTTATAGACGATTACAAAAACAAATGACACAAGAAATGAAAGAAAAAAATGATATTATAAAAAAGATTAGAAATTTACAAGAAAAACAAAAAAAAGTTGTAGATATTGAAGAAAAAACAAAAATAACTGAAGAATTAAATGAATTAAAAGAAGATAAAGATATGACTACAGAGATAGATAACTTATTAAAACCAAAAAGAGGTTGTTTAGGATATTTAAAAACAGTTCAACCTATATATAAGTTTCATTCTTATGATGAAAACTATAGTATTAAGAAATCTGCAATAATTGAACCTACAATAAATGAGGATATTTGGTAAAATGCAAAGTGGATTAAGAAAAATAAAAAAGAAAGACCCCATTCTAATGAGTGTATATAATACACCACCAGATTTAGTTGGTGCTATTTTTTGCTATGGTAGAATTAGATGTTTAGATGAAAATACTGAAATTTATACATTTGATAAAAAATTAAGAAAAATAAAAATTAAAGATTTAAGTAATAATTTTAAAGTTTTATCACATAATTTTAAAAAAAATAAGAAAGAGATTAAAGATGCTGCTAAACATTATACTGGGGAAAAAGAATGCTATGAAATTATATTAGAAAATAACAAAAGAGTAATTGCAACTGCTACTCATAGATTTTTTACTAAGAATAATAAAGAAATTTGTGTTAAAGATTTAAAGAGTGGTGATAAAATAGCATGTTTTAAAGCAATAACTGGTTCTATTGGTATGCTAAAAAAAGATGGATATAATAACAAAGGTTGGTATGGAAATAAATTTTATATACCTTGGCATAAAGGAAAAACAAAAAAAGATTTTCCACAACTCAGCAGATTTGGAAATAAAAATTATATTGGTTGGTGTAAAGGATTAACAAAAGAAACTGATAAGAGACTTTTAAAAATGTCTGAAAAAGCTAAACTTAGAAATAGAAGTGATATGTTAGGTAATAAAAATCCTGCAAAGAGATTAGATATTAGAAAAAAAATAAGTAAAGCAGTATCTGGAAAGAATAATGGTATGTATGGTAAAAAACATACTAAAAAAACAAGATTGAAAATGTCAAAAAATAGTAATAGAATTTCACATATGTTAGGAAAACATCATACAAAAAAGGCTAAAGAAAAAATGAGTATTGCAATGTCAGGAAAAAATAATCCATCGTATGGAATACCTCGTTACCCTAAAGTAGTTTTTAATAAATTTTTAAATCATAATATTAGAAGTAGTTGGGAACAAGAAGTATGTATTATATTAAAAGAAAATGACATAGATTATTTATATGAACCGCGATATTTTAAAGTAGACAACGGTCATACATATACACCAGATATTAAAATAAATGATAACAAATATATAGAAATTAAAGGACCACTTTTTGATTTTCAGGTTAATAAGATGAATAAATTTAAAATAAAATATCCGTATATTAAATTAATTTGTATAACTAATAAAAGTAATTTCAAAAAATTACTTTTTTGTGATTTATTAATAAATTATGAAAAATTTGTAAAAAATAGGAGTGTAAATGAGATACTTAAACATTAAATCTATTAAAAAAATTGGAAAAAAGAAAACCTTTGATATTAATGTTAAAGATAATGAAAATTTTTATTTAACAAATGGAATATTATCTCACAATTCTGGCAAAACTACATCACTATTAACATTTGCACAATCATATAGAGATAATCCATCAAAGAGATATAAGATATTTGATTTATGGGGAGGAGATAGAAATGAACATCTATATTGGTGTTTAGCATCAAATAAACTTAATTATTGGCAAACTGCTAAAAAGATATTAAGATTAAATAAACCAGGACCAAAACAGTATAAAGTTAATTTATTATTTCCATTAATAAAAAATTTAAGAACGAAACTACCATTCAATCCTCCAATTTTCTCTAAAATATTTACTATTCCATTTAGAGATGTTACATTACAAGATATTAGTTTAATAATTGGAACACCATCACTTAGTGCTGAAGGAATTTGGAAAGATATAATATCACTTACAAATAAAAATTCATCAATTCCAGATATTCTTGATATAATAAACAAAAAAATGAATATAGAAAACACTACATTATATAAGAATGTTATAAAACCACTAACAAGAAATGGTTTATTAGAAGATGATAAATGTGAGTTTAATCTTAATATAAATGAAGAAATTAGAAACAAAGATGTTATAAGTGTTGTGTGCTTAGATTTTGTTGATAAAGAATATAAATTATTTGTTTTAGGTTATATATTAAGAAAAATAGCAGAAGTATTGGATAAGAAAGCTCAAAAAACTAAAAATATATTAATATTACGAGAAGCATCGGAGTTTTTTAGAGCAACTGACCAAGCAATTGTGCCGGAGAGACAAAAGATCTTTAGATCTCAATTATCACAATATATAAGAATGGGCAGAAGAGGTATGCATTTACTCTTGGACTCTCAATCGCCGTCGGAAACTCGCGGATTAGTAGACGGGCAGCAAGATTTGACATTATTAGGTAGACTTCCTTCAGAAGCTGATAGAAGAGAAGCAACTGACCAACTATATAGAGATAATTTAATAACTAAGAAACAAATAGCAGCAATAGCAAGTTTAGAACCTGGACAATTTGTAATTTGTCCTTCTGGAAAACCTGCAATGTTTAGATATTTTTTATTGCCAAAAACACAATTCTGGGAAGAAGGTGATGGTAATTTTTTTAATAATATATGGAGAAATAGAGTAGATAGATGGATGAATATTGATGAAGAAATTAATAAATTAAAAGAAAGACGTGAAAAAAATGAAGAAATTGTAAAAGAAAGAAATAATAAAAAAAGAGAAGAAAGTGAAATTAAACAAAATATATTAAGAAAAGAAAAGGCAGAGAAAGATAAAATTGAAAGAGCTTTAAGATTAAAAGAAAAATTAGAAGAAAAGAGAGTTGAAATGGAGATGACACTACAATTAAGAGAAGAAATGAAAGAAAAAAGAAAAGAAAAGAAAACCCCCATAAGTATTAAAAAACCCCAAAAAGTAATTGAAAAGGAAACTATTATAAATAATGAAATATTAGAAGAAAATAATGAAGAAGAAGAAAATCAAGATGACAAAAAACAAAACAATGAAGAACAAGAAGAAAGTAATTTTTTTAATAATTGGGATGATGTTGTAATTTAAAATGGAAATACGAAACTTTAATGAAGCAGAAATAGCAGAAATACATACATATGTTGCAAATCAAATTCCGCAAGGAATATTGCCTCAATTGTTTATATTAACAGATGAACCAATTAAAAAAGTAAAAATTTTTATTACTATATATAGAATTATGCAAGGAGTAAGAGATTTTGTTGAGAAACTCCCAACTAAAAATAAACTAACTAAATTTTTATCTAAATTTGATGAACTATATAATATTTTATATGATTTATTAATAAAATTAGATAATACTACTTCAGAATTTGGAAAATCAAGTTATACAAAAAAGATACTAAATACTTTGAAAACAGATAATAACTTAAAAGTAAATAAATTAATTAATAGTTTCTTAGTATTTGCAGAAAAACAAGCACTGATGGAAACAAGTAAAGTAATTGGTGTTAATTTAGATGTTGAAGAAGGCAAAGAAGTTTATGATAAATTAACTAAATCACTAAAATTTCAAACATAAAAAATATTAAATTATATATGAAAATAATACAGACAAAAAATGGATAAAATAAAATGCATACTTGATGAGAATATTAAAAATTGGAGTTTGTTTTTAATAATTAGTATGGTTATTCTTTCAGGAATATCATTGGGGTGTGGACTAATTTTAAAGCAATATGTGTTAGTTTTTATTGCTATATGTAGTTTTATTCCTGCTATGTTGCATTTTTCTTGGTTAAATAAGAAGCTTATTGAAAAATATAATTATTTTAAAGAAGGGGGGGTTATAATTTTTCTCAAGTTCACTATCTTGAGTATATTTGTTAATTTCATATGACAAAAGAAATAACATGTGAAAATTGCGGAGCAATTATAAAATATGATCATGACTTAGAATGTTATGTTTGTAAATTGTGTGGTTATACTTCAAAAGATAAATCTAATTCACATAACCCAGAATATGTAGGATAACAATATGAAAAAGATGAAAAGTATGAAATTATCAACTAAAATATGGATAATATTAAGTATCGTAATAGGAATAGATATGTTATTTATTACACCATTAGGGATTAAATATTTTAATTGTGAAGAAGTAAACCCATATCATAATATAGGGATTGATTATATGGGATTAACATATTTCTATATTGCATTTCCAATATCAATGTTATTTTTATTTTTTATTATTAGAGGTTTAGAGAGTTGTTGTTATGAACATATTGAATCAGAAAAACAAAAAAATATTCCATTATATGTAGCAGTAGTTTTCGGTGTTATTGCGTTTTCTTATACAATTATTTCTAATATTTTTGAAATTATGAAATAAAAAAAATTAGTTACTTCTTGACTTTGATACCAAACTTATCTTTTTTGATTATTCTTTTTGAAAGATATGCTTTTGCGGAAGTTACACTTCTAAATGAAGTATCTGGCAAAAGTAATAATTCTGTATTATTTCCGCCGTCTATATAATATCTTTTGCCATCTCTTGAATAAATAATGTAACTTCCCATAGATGAAGTGAAATGAGAATAATACTTATATCCACTTGGTGTCCCTATTCCTCTAATTAAATTTAGTGTAGCCATTTTCTATGCCTCCTTTCAATGATTTCTAAGTATTTAAAACTTTTCATTTTTAAATGTACCATTTTTATTGTTTTTGTCATTTTACTTAATAATTATAATAATGATGTGTTTATAAATATTATTAATATATGAAAATCATTCAAAATCCTCAAAATCCCCATATAATACCTTATATATAGAGTCAGGATATGTTTGAGCCATATAACATTCAACTTCACTAAAATACTTTCTTACAGGGTTACTGCAATCAAATCTGACTATATGTAGATAACGATTTGCTTGTTTTACATGACATAATTCATGTTTAATAGTTGATTTGCTTTCTCTTAATATATTCATATTAATATTAATTTCACCTGTTGTGTTATATGAAACATTAACTTCTCCAGCAACTACAAATCCTTTTTCAGCAAGTTTTTCTTGTTGTCCTGGTATACATACACATGCATAACTCCTCCATGCAGGCATCAAGATGGTGTTAAAATAGATATTTAATAGTATTCCTCCTGTAATAAAAATTATTAAGATTAATACTAATTTTATCTTTTTCATTTAAAACTAACCTCTTGAAAATAAGTTTTTAAAGAAATCAAATATTCCTACAAATACTCCACCAATTGTTTTACTGAAATTTACAATTGCTTGTCCAACAACATTTGTTTTTGTTTCAGGTTCTTCATCTGTTGTAGTTGTATCCTCTGTAACTATTGTTGCTCTTCTTGATGGTGATGAACCACCTCCAGCAATTGTTGGATTTACCCTAATTGTTCTTACATTAGAAGTTTCATTAACATTTGCATCTCTTGCAGTTATTGTATAAACATGTGAAGCTTCTCCTTGTGATATTCCGAAATTAATTAAATTAATACTAAATACACAATCATTATCAGTTGCATTATGTTGTGATGTTACACTATTCATTGTTAATGTGCAATTTTCTATTCCTATTGTATTATCTGCATTAATTGAAACAGCAAATGTAGTCTCATAATTTATAAGTGTATTATTTTCAGTTGAACCAGAAGCAAATGTAACTGTTGGAACTCCATTATCTATCATTACTCCTGTTGAAGTATCTGATGTTACAATAGCTCCTGCAAGATTAGTTGCAGTAGCATTAACTTCTATATTAGCTATATCTCTAATTGTTGTTGTATCCCAAGTCCAATTAAATCCTAATGTTTGGTCTGCAGTTTCGTTTGAATCAGTTCCAATATAAACCCAACTTGCAGCTGCTCCTGAACTTGAAACATTTCTATAAAAGAAAGAAACATTAACTATTTCGTCTGCGTTAGTATCTAAAGAAGAATTAATTATATAAGTGCCAGTAACAAATTTTCCTGCTGCTGGAGCATTTAATGTAATTGCATTTGCAGCTAAAACAAAACTACAACTAAATATAATTAATAAAAGTAATATTAAACTTTTTACTATTGTTTTTGTCATTTTTATGTATTATTATTAATAATTAAGGGTTTATAAATATTATTAATATATGAAAGTGATGTTTTTGGTTGTTTTTTTAATGTTTTAAATATGTTGATTTAATGTATGCAGTTTAATGCATTTTTCTTTTTACTTTTACCACCGCGAGCTAACTTCGCAGCACATAAATTACTTTTACCATCTATATAATAAAGAAATCCTGGTTCTCTTTCTATAGCATTTTTTAAAATTATTTTTTCCATTTTTATCTATTATTTATAATAAACCAGGGTTTATAAATATTATTAATATATGAGATTTATAAAAACTATAAAATAAAAAAAAGAAAAGAAAAAAAATAAAAAAAATTAAAACAAAATTAAAAAAAAGTTAAATTAGTTTCCAATCCAAAATGCATGAGCGGTTATGTCTTCCCATTTAGCTGTGTTATCATTATTCTCTACACCATATGCAAAATTTCCGACAGTTTCAACATGATATTGTTTTGAATAACAACTTACATTTACACCTATTTCTTGGATAGTTTGTCCAGAAACTGGTTCAAGCATAATTGTATATGCTTGTGGTGAATTAACTCCACTTGTAATTGCTGGTATTTCAAATGCTTCTACTTTAGACTTTGTTGATAAAACTTGATAGAAACTTGGAATATTTGCTGCTCCTGAAGAGCCTTCCCAAGCTAAATCACCAACATATGCTGAATTATTTGCATCAACTACACAAACTAAATCTCCAGTTGAATCATCTGCTGTTGCAGTGATTTCAACATCTATATTAATTGTTGTTGAAGATGTTGATTGATTTGTTCCACTTGCATCAACAAGTGCTACATCATCTGTTAATTTGTTGTTATCAGTATTAAATAGTGTTAATGTAAATGCATCAGTTGCATAAACTTTAGCTGTTACTGTATTTGCTCCACATTTTAGTTTTGTAGTAGGCAATATAGTTCCAATATAGTTAGATGTATTTAACATAATTTCAACCTCATCACCGTCTGCAAATGTAGTGCTTGATGAAAAAGGACCATAATAATCACCATTTACAATAGCATTTGGGACTGCTGTAACAGAAGTTCCTGGTTTTACTTTGTTTGCAGCTCTTACATCAATAGTAGGTGCAATTGAACAATCTCCAGCAGTAGCTTCAATTATTTTTTCAGTTCCAGTCTGTGATTGATATATTCCAATAGCGAATATTGTTCCTATAATTAATGCAATGACAGAAAAAGTTATTGCTAAACCACTCATTCCTTTTTTATTCATAATAAAAAAAAGAATTGTTAAATTCTTATACCTCCTTTCAAATAAGTTAAAATCATATAAAATTAATATTAAAATCATTTATAAACATTATTAAAAAGTTTTATAAACTATGGTTTCTTATATATAATAACATGGAAGAGGTGTTAGAAGATAATTATAAGTATTGGATTATTTTAAATAATATTTATTGTTTAAAAATTAATTCAGAAATTACAAGAGCGCAATTAGCAAGATTAATTAAAATACAACCTACCCACCCTTATTTTTGCAATATTATAAAATATTTAATCATAAAGCAAATAATTGATGACAAAGATAATTATGGGTTGCCATTTAGTTATGTAACTATAGATAATAAAAAGTTAGGGTCATTATTAAAGAATGCAAAACCTATAAGTGAATTTATTGATTTTGCTAAAATTTATAATCCTTTTGGATGGAATTTGTAAAATGAGTTTATGGACAATATTAAAATCAATAGGAACATTTGGTGGTAAAACTACTTGGGGTTTTTTTACTAAATTTAGAATTGGGATTATGTTCATAGTTTTTACTATTATATTTACACAATCAATAATATTATCTGCACAACAAAAAAGTATAAATCCATTAATAGAAGATATCGGTGGTAGATTTTTCTTGGTTACAAATGATTTAAATAATAAATCGCTTGAAATTATAGAAAGTAGAGGTATAAAAATAGATAGAGATTTGGGTTTTTTTAAAAGTTTTTATAAATATATTTCAACATATTGGAGTTTTATTGAATCACTTTTCCTTATTTATTTCTGGCTAACAATACTTGAATTAATTATATTATATTTATTTATATTTGATACTTCAAAAACACCTACTGCTTGGTTATTCGCAATTATGTTTTTCTTTTTGGGACAAATGATATTTATTGTTATGTATTTAGGGAAAGATGCATATTTAATTCCATTTACTGCGTTTATTAATATGTTTGTTGCATTTGCTTATTTATTTACACCACTTGGTGAAAAAGTATCAAGTTATGTAAAGAAATATCCTATTAATAGTAGTTGACAACCAAAGAATCACATCTCTGATATTAATAATATTTATATATTGTGAAATATTAGTTTTTGTATGATATTTGAACAATTAGAAACTTTAAGATTATATATAGCAGATTTTCTTAACATAATTATAATTAACAAATATTATTTGTTTGTTAATTTATGGAGTGTTGTTCATTTTTTATCTGGTGTTTTGCTTATGTTTATATTTTTTAAATTTAAAAAATTAAGAGAAATTCACAAATTTTTTAGATATTTTATTATTTTTTTATTATTAGTTTCCTGGGAGTTATTTGAATTATATTTTTATAGTAAAGGGATATTTTTTAAAATTGAAGGATTTAGAGATATATATTGGGATATAAAAATAGCTATGATAGGTGCTATATTATATGATATTTTTATTTAGAAAAAATTAAAGAAAAGTTCATATAAGAAATAGTAATTTAGATTTCTAAGTGTATTAAGAAGGAAGGAAAAGATGTTGAAACCTTCCCCCTTAATACTGAAAGGAAGAAACTGAAGTTTCTTACAATACCTCATCACCCAACTAATAAGTTAACTATGATTTGAATTTCTTTTTTGCTATCTTCCATAATTTTTTTAATATTTTAGTTTTGTCGTTATTTGAAATATGCTTTCCAATAGTTGCTCTTGCAAATTCTTTATTCACAAATTCTCTCTGTTTGTTAAATAATGTTTTCATTTTTTTTACTTTATTAATTTATTTAATACTGATTTCATTTTAAATCCTACTAAAAATAATATAACTAAAATTACACTAATTATAATAAGATTTTGTAAGTAAAAGTTAGTAATATTAAACATAACTAACATATCTTTTACTCCAGTATTTAATACATTATAAAATGACCAAGATAAGATTCCAGCTAATAATAATAATACAATACTTAGCCAGTATGGGAATTTCTTTTTATTTCTTGCCATTTTAATAGGAGGTGAATAAATGACTTGCATCTATTCACTAATATTTATAATAATTAAGGGTTTATAAATATTATTAATATATAGGAAATAACAAAAATAAAAAAATAAAAGAAAAAATAAATTAAATTAGTTTGTCTAAGCGTTGAGCAGAACCAGTTTCTAAGTAATCATTTGCTTCTAAGATTAGAGGTTGATTTCCTTCTTTTTCAGAATCATCATCAATTTCAAATACATAGTCAAATTGAGTGTGTGGCTTATAATTATCTGTAGTTTTGCTTTAGCATTACGTTCTGGAATTGTAATCAAATTGCTTGTATAACTGCTATAAATATTATCCCAAAAGCAAAACACAGTCCAGCTATAGCTATCTCTCTATAAGTTATCATTTGGCTCTTTTCTTCACATTCCATTCCACCCAATATATTTTTCATTTTCATAAGTATATGATTTATTTTTCTTCATTTTCTTAAACTTCTTATTAAACTATGAATGCCCCATCCAATTAGGAAACCTATAGTAAATGTGCCGAAACCTAAAGTAAATTGTAAAAATCCTCCTATTTCATTTGCTGGTGGAATTATTAAAAAGCCAAGTGTTAGATAAAACAAAAAACCCCCTATCCAACTTCCCTGCATTTCTAATGGATTATATGATTTATTTTTCTTCATTATAATATTTATAATAAACCAGGGTTTATAAATATTATTAATATATAGTTGTATAAAAAAAGAAATAAAAAAAAAAAAAAAAAAATAAAAAAAAAAATAAAAAAAAATGTTTCGTGTGTTTACTTTCTGAAAATCTCTATTACAACAAAGATAATTAGTGCAATATCTACAAACCCTTGAGATGTTTCTAAAATAGTTCCTATAGCACCTGGGACAGCTATTGTAAATGTTCCAATTAATACACCAATAAGTGCAATAATTGCTACTATTGCTCCAAATAATGATATGCCATCAAGTCTCTTTCTGCCTTTAAACACTTGCATTATTCCAATTTCAATTAAAATAAACAAAGATGCAACTATTGGTATAACAGCAGGTCCAATATAATTTGATAAGTTAGTTATTCCAAATTTTGCAAGTAAGTCAATTAAAATTAGAGCAACAATTGCCCAAAGTAATAATTTAACACTTGTAGATTTTACATTTGTTCTTAATCTCACAGCCATATTATATTTTTTCCTCCTTATATTTTTTTTGTCCGAGTAAACTTGCAATTTAATATATATTCTGCATTATTATTCCAAATAATTTTATGGCATTGATATATATTATTTGCAAACGACATCTTGGTCGTGTTTGATAACAATGTTTTCTTTCATCGGGTTTTTATCTTAGTAAGATGTTTTCCATCATCTCCTATTAATTTTAAAGAGTAAACAATCTCTCTTTTCATCTGTGATGAATATTAAAATGATGTTTCCAAAATTTTTTTGACCTGTCCTTTTTAAATTTATGTTTTTTAATCTTATGACATTTTAATGCTAACTTTTTATTAGAATGTTTTAATACTGGTTTCCCAGATACTTTTTCACCAGTATCTATTAATTTATCTCCACAAATTTCACATTTATATAAATATTTTTTTGTCATTTTAAGTGAAAAAACTAATAATATTTTGAACTAAATTAGGCATTAATGATATTGCAATTAAAACTGCAATTGAAAATATAGTAGCAATTATCCAAATCTGCATATATTTTCCTTTTGATTTTTGCAAAACTATTAATCCAGTAAATAAATATATTAAAATCATAGATATAAATAAAAGTATTAGTGATGGAATTGTTATTGATTTGTTAATAATGTCAGTTAATTCACCATTAAGTGTTCCACATGTTATATTTAAGTTCATTTTATTTATCCATTATTAAGTAAATATGTGATTATTCCTATTACTATTATAATAATTGTAATAATAATTATAAGTGGTAAATTGAATCGTGTTTTTTTTATTCATATTAACATTATCCCTCCTATTGCTAAAATAATAATAAAGATATTGACTAATAACATAAACCAATTAACACTTAATCTTCTATTTTCAAAAAATATTGGTGAACTTGCTAAAAATGATTTCGGGTGTCTTAATGAAAATTTAAAATATTCCCATCCAAATTTGAAACTCCATAATTCTTTAAAATCTAACCAAAAATCCATATATGAATTTTTAGATTTAAAATGTTGTTTTTCATGTTTTAAAGTATGATTGTAAAGTTTTGGATATCTTTTTAAATTTTTGTTTATTTCAATCCATTTATTAAAACCATTATTTACACAAAATCCGTAACCATAGTCTATATTTTTAATTTTCATTTTACTTTATTTATGCCATGACTTAGTTTTTTGTGGATATTTATTGATATATGCATAAAATACCTGCTTATAACGTCTGTTATAACGTTTTTTAAAGGTTTTTAATATTTCCTTACCCTTTTTAGTAAGTGGCATCTTACCTCTTTCTACTTAATTTTTTCTTAACAGCTCGTGCTTTCTTAAGCCACTTTATTCTAAGTTTCTTAAGCTGTCGTTTTGTATATTTAGCCATTATTTCCTCCTTTTATGTTTAGTTTTATTAGTTTTAAATGCAATAACAAATATAATCATAGTTATAGTTCCTAATATTATTATAATAATTCCTGCAATTGCTGCAAAGACCCATCCTGCTGTTTTGCATTCAGGTTCTGTAATAATTTCAGGTTCTCCTATTCCTATGTAATCCCACCAATCATATTTCTTTGTTTTTGTCTCTGCATATTTTTCCCAAACTCTGCAATCTGATGGAGTTAATATAGGTTGTTTTTCAATACATTCACTATTTTTACATTCATATCCTTTTTCACAATCATTGTTAATTTTACATTCTGGTGAAATTTCTCCAGAAATACAATCAACTTGATTTTTTTCTGCATTAAAACCACAATGTTCATTAGTATCACAAGTTTCTGATACACTTGTTTCATCTCCACCTGAACTACATTTTAAAATTTGTGTAATATCTTTTGAGCATAATAAAGTATTTGGTGTGCAAATAATATCTGTAAATTCAATTTCAACATTAAAAAAACATGAGTCACTTTTTCCCGATGTTTTATCTTCAATTGTAATTTTACAAGTCCCCTTTTCTGTTATTCCTCTTTTATCACTTGATGCTATCATCTTTGTTGTAATACTTTCAGTATTACCTGCATTAATAGAGATACTTTTTCCAATAACATCAAAATTATTATTATCACAATTTGCTTCAAATAAGAATAATCCTTTTTGATTTCCGATATTCTTTATTTTTAACATATCAACTATTTCTTTTCCTGATTTTTCATCTACATCAGAAACACAATTAACTATCTTAGGTATTCCACTTAATCTTTCTATGCCTAAAAATTTTCCAGAAATTAAAGTTCTTAATATTGGATATTGGGTATATTTAACATCTGCTATTAATGTATTTTGTTCTATTTTTAATGAATTAACAACAAATGGTGCAAATTCATTATTTCTATTTTGCAATGAATTATCTAAATCATTATTATAATCAT
>Ga0180008_1001614_pt1 | contig 13689 bp, 26 predicted proteins | sample MM_PW_MetaG_FD_121121 | JGI IMG/M metagenome (GOLD analysis project Ga0180008, IMG submission 121121) | Groundwater microbial communities from the Aspo Hard Rock Laboratory (HRL) deep subsurface site, Sweden - MM_PW_MetaG | ecosystem: Environmental > Aquatic > Deep subsurface > Groundwater... | reverse complement strand
TCTTCTTCTGTAGGCGAAAGTTGTAATTTAATATCGTTTAATATCTTCCATTCAATATAACTGGCTTCTTTAGGGAGTAGTTGTAATACCATAAGCCGTTCCAAATAGTTGAGTTCAACTACTTTAGGAACATACTCGGCAAAAGCTACCGAAGCCAAGAAACATAAAACTACTACTAAACACAACTTTTTCATACTGCCTCCTTTTAAGGTTCGTGGGGGATGTTAGGCACACCCCCCTAAAAGCCGTTAAATACTATCTATACAGTGGAATATAATACTGTGCACCGTCATACCAAACCTTTATTCGTGCATCTTGTGTAGTTTCTCCAGTAATATCGTCTGTCTCTATGCAAGTCCCTGCGCCAGAATTAAAGGTTGTATCGGCATAGATGAATTGGTCGTATCCACTACTTGATGTTTCAAAACCTATAAATCCGTCTGGTCTTGTTCCACCAGTTGTAGCGAATATTCCATATTCTTCACCACTAACAGTTCCACTCATTTGATTGTCAACCCACACAGGGGCAACTTTACTACCACTTGCCGCAACCGAGCCAGTTACAGAATATACTTTTAGCCAAGCTCCATACATACCTGCCGTTGCATCTCCACCAGCAGTGGCTAAATTAGAGCCTGCTTCGTGTAATCCAACTATAAATTGTGCGGCTTGTGCTTTGGTTGGTCCTGTAGCATCTGTCAAAACTTCTGCTAACCCTGATATTGGGAATATACCTTTCGCACCTGCTGTCTTTAATGCAACAAAGACACCCCTATCATAGCTTGTGCCATCAGCGGTAGTTGACATATACAATCTAATCAACCCTGATTGGTCTTCGCTTGTATTTGTTATAGGAGCGGCATAAGTTCCAGCCCTTATTAAACAAGGACCATTAGAACCAGTAGGCACATGGGTTGCATTAGAAAAATCAAGCACATTGCCAGTATATGTTCCTGTAAAGTCTAAACCAGTTGCAACTGTCCCAACAACTATCCCACCGTTGGCAGTTAAGGCTCCTGTGGATGTTAATGTTGAAAACGCACCTGTAGAAACAGTAGTAGCCCCTATCGGAGTTCCGTCTATTGAACCACCGTCTATATTTATTGATGTTTCGTTGTCTATAACTTTTGTGAATACTACTGTATGGTCTGTTGCTGTCAAATCTTCAAATAAGTAAGTATCTACACCATCGCCTATCTGAAGGTCATAAGTAGTAGGTGTATAGTAAAAACCAACTACTCCCGAACTTGGAACTGTAGTAGAGTTTGTCTTTGATGTAGCATTGTCGTCAGAATAGATTGTAGCGGCACTGCCACTATCAATTGCCTGAACCTCAAAGGTCAATCCCGAAGCAATCGGGACACCCTGTTCGTCAACTACTTGAACCCATCTGTAGCTTAAACCGTAGAATGAAAAGGCGGTCATTACGCTTATCCCAACGATTAAGACAGTGAGTAGAAGTGTTTTTAAGTTTTTTAACATCGTATTTCTCCTTTTGTCTGGGGGGAAAGGCTTAATTACCAATCCCCCCTAAACTTACACTTGCTCACTAATCAGGAACATAAGCAGTATCAACGGTAATTACCGCATAATCTTCGCTGTTCCATACTGTTTTCTGTATAGCCATAATCACATCTGTCCATACGCCCGGAACTCGGCCATACTCAAAGTTCTTTTCATACCATCCGGGGTATTGCGCGTAAGCGTGAACTCCAGCCTGTGCGCCCAAGAACAAGGCTCTTGCTACATAGATACCGTTATAACAACCGTCACCCGCTTCAAATATCTCAGAAGCAGTTGTCCCACCGGCACCTAAACGAGTCTCTATCCTTGAGTATTCGTGGACTACAACACCATCATGAACACCTAACATACCCGTGAATAATGGGTTGCTCATACCACGCTCTGCCGCGTGTAACTGTTCGCTTCTCCATTCTCCATCAGCCTTTAGAGCTTTAGCCTGATAAGGATGAATCAACATCACATAATACTTCTTACCGTCAATAGTAGCCGCAGGTCTAATGGTCGGAGTAGCCAATTCTGCTTTTCTCTTGATTGCAGATATGACTTTCGGGCCGAATAGATTATCTGTAGCACTATCAATAGTAGCATCAGTCGTGCCTGTTTTTTCAAGCACTGATGCAGTCCCAACTTCTGTTATCGTCTGCCCACCAAACCATTTTCTATTGGTTGAAGGCGCAACAGCCGCTATTGCCGAACCATCCACTTCAAGACCTGTAGCCAGACCCGACAAAGCAAGAGTGGTATAAACATCCATCTTCTCTGCCATCCAATCCGACAATGCAGGTTGCATTTCTGCCTTTAGACTAAACGCAGGTCGTCTTTCAGACATCTTACCTTTAGCCCTAACACCATTTCCCCACAACACTACTGTCGCAAGGAAATCGTCAAAAACCAATGCTTCTTCGTGTGTTTCCACAGCATCGTCATTGAACCTACCAGCGCCAGCAAGCAGTCTTCTCAAAGCAAAGGAAATCTTATCGCCCTTCTCTTTGATTAAATCTGTCTTTTTCTGGATTACCGAATCTTCACTGGTTCCCACATACCTACCAAAATACAACTGTTTTACTACACTCTTGTATAACAACGCAGACCATTTCTGGACTGTGCTATTATTTGCAGATAGAATCTCTGTGTCTGCCATGATTTGTTACCCCTTTTTTTGTGCTTTTTCCTCATCGGCTCTTATAGACGCTTTTAGGTCGTCTTCTGATAGAGTCATTAAATCTTCAAAAGTAGTCTGTTTCATACTCATAACAGATTCAATAGTTGCCGGAGCCTTTGAGGTTTTACTGTGTTTATCAATATCCTCAAGCGTTTCAAGGTTCTTTTTAGACTGTATCCGCGCTTGGATGTCTGGATGTGTTAATCCTATCTTATACGCTTCTTCAGCCATATTCTTACCTCTTTGACCGGCGGCGAGGACAACATCCTTATATGCTGGGTTATCAGCGATTATCTTGGCATATCCTTCGTGCAATACACTTAAATAATCCAACCCAACACCTTTTGCTTCTTCGGTCAATTTGGTCTTGGCATCAGCCTCATCGGAAGCGAATTTATCGTTTAATCTACGCTGTTCTCTCATTTGTTCTTCCTTTGTAGAGTCTTTAGTTGCCTTATCCAATAATAACTTTGCTTCTTTACGGGTGAGAAATTCCTCATCTTTTGCTGGGTCTTCAACCACTTTCTCTTTCTCCTGCATTAGAATATCCACCTGTTCCTGAAGCATAGTAACCTGACCTTGAACCTGTTGCCTTGTCTCCCGTTCTCTGTTGAGGTCTTTTATGACACCCTTAAATTCAGACGAGTCTTCGGGCTTCCACCCTAATTTCTTAGCCTCATCCAGTAATTGTGTCCGTTTGACCTCTAATTCCGCTTGAGTCGGTTGTTTATCAACCATTTTGCTACCCTCCTTACAGTTAACCAGCGTAAGTGCTGGAAAGCCTCAATTTACCCCTTGAGGTGGGGATACCTGCCAACTGGGCAGTGCAGTCAATAAAAAACCCCAACCATACGCTAATAAGCCGTATAGTCAGGGTCTATTTTTTTAGATTGCCTGTTCGCTATTTAGTTTTCAAATAACACTATTCTTTTTTATCCCAGACCTTTCTTTTTTATCCCAGACCTTCTCGCTTAGAGATTGTGGTCTGATACTTTGTAATTTATTCATGTTAGTAATTTTTCCAGCCGCATAATTAAATTGCAATGAGCCGTAAAACTTCTCTGCAACTGCCTTCTCTAATTCTTTTACAGCCCATTTTATTTCGCTCATCGTGGTATCCCTTGTGGCGGTTGCGGTAATCCTTCACCACCTGCCCCTTGTGGATTGACGGGTGGCTTCATAGATTGCAGAATTTGCTCTTTATTCGGCCAGTCGCTTGCCTCAACTATCATCTGTGGCGGGATAGGAACGCCCATCTTAACTGCGTCTAACATACTAAGGAAGTTGGCCATCCTGATTGTAGGCACATTCTTGGACTGTGATACTTTAATCCCGTATCTACCAGTCTTAATTGTCTTGAAATCTTTAATCTTTTCCTTGTCTGTAATACTGCTCTCATCCACAACTGATTTGATTTCTTCTTCGGAGTAGATATTTGACTTCCTGATATATTCAATAATAGCCGATGAGAATATCTTTTGGGTATATCTGTAATTATCAAATATAATCTCGTTAGCAACCAATCCCTGCCGCTGGCGGAGTTGTAAAACTATCCCCGGCTCTTGTTTATCATTAGCGCCTTGAAGGTCGGCATTGACCCCTGAAATCTCTTTCATCTCTTGCGAATCTTGGTCTGCAAGTCTTACATGAGGCGATAAAGGAACGGGTGTCATTCTCTCTAAATAACCGCCTTTAACCTTTTTAACTATAACATGACCGGGAGTAGAACCAAACTTCTTGAGTTCGTTTATATCTACGACCCCTTCTTCGGTTATAAATCCACTATTAGCACTCGTATTAACATGATGTAACGATTGCGATATGTTCTTATTATGCCCTCTCTGCGGGTCTTTTAGGTTATCTACCACTCCAAAGATATACCCATCTACCCAATAAGGACAGAACCTGAAATACGGGAATAGGCTTATCCCTTCAAACGGGTCTTCAATATCTTCTAAGATTAAACTACCTACATAAGTTGTCTTGTGTAAAATCGGTATCAATCGGTCTATAATCTTATAAACGGGCTTACCAGTTCTGGGGTCGGTGAAATCTTTGGCTATGGTTGCCGCTAATCCCATCTTCCTATCTGATATAATCTGTTTCTCAAGTGTCTGGACATTATAGATTATCTTTCTCCATTCCCAACTTTTCCAGTAAACTTCTCTTACTACAAAACTGTTTGGGGGCGATTTATCTTCCGGCGCATTAGATTGTGAAGGGTTTAATCCCTTACCGTAATTGTCATCATCGGGACTATTACCGCCTTCGCCTGTGTTATCGCCCAGCCCCATATTATGTTTAATATCACTTTCTTTCTTGGGGAAGTTCAGTATTAGAGTATCTTTATCCCATTTGAATTTCTTATAAACAAATCTGGCTGATTTGTTGAGGTCGTAAGTATTGCATAACGGGTCTTCAAACATATTAAACGGAGATTCTCGCTGTGCTACTAAATCACCATTAAGCGGGTCGTTTTGGTAATCTACATCTAACGACAGCCACCCTTTAGCGCCTATAATCCCGTCAAAGAACGCCATAGATTGTTCCCAATCACCATTACAAATATCTATCGTATGCTTAGCTAATTCCGTAAGGATAGCCGCAGCTTGAGTTGTCCCGCCTTTTCTGGGGAATACTTTAATATCCTGCCTGTTCTGGCGCTCAAATCCGCTTAGGACATTGATTATCGGTAGGATATGGTTATAAGTAAGGGTAGGTCTGCCCTCTGCTTCGGGCTTGGCTCTCTCATCAGCAGTCCATTGATTACCGTAATAGAATTGAAAATCGGGGATAGCCCGCGCTTTCCAATCGGTAAAAGATATATGTTCCTCTGCTTCCTTTTTATATCCGTTTAACTTTTTAAGAAGGTCTGCTTCTATCATAATTTACCTCATAATTTGTTTTTATCTATATCTATACAGTTTTTTGTTTCCCAATTACCATTAACATATTCTTGGGAACAAATCTTGTCTCCAATTTGTAGGATTCTATCATGATTTTGTGTATTTAAGTGGGAAAAAGGTATTACCTCCCGTATCCTATCCCTCAAAACCTTTTTAATTTCTTCCCACATTTTCTTCTCCTTTTCCTTTTTTAGGATTTCATCACCTTTTCCAGTTCCGATTTTGCCTCAATATGCTTAAATGTTTCCATCTGCCCTGCTCTGCTCTTACAAGAGGATAGGGTCGGATATATCTTAGGATACAGCCCGCCTTTAGACCTTTGGATTTTATAGCCACCTTTACACCGTATGCAAGGCATTTTTATACTCCCTCTTAAGATTTTGATACATCCTTCGTCTTACATCGGCTATGATATTCCCATCTCTTGACTGGGCATATTGTCTGTTCTTAATAGACATATCACCATAAACTATCTTCCTCAACTTCTTAGCGACTTTGTTTCTCATGGTCTGGGTTTAACTTTAGGAACATAAACAACCTTGCCTCCTACATTCAAAGCGTGCATCTCTGCGGGTTCTGCCGGTATCTTCTCAACTGGTTTAGTAGCGTCAAAGTTAAGACATGCCTTCTGATGAGCAACCAATCCAGCCTTATTCTTTGCTTCAAATCCACATACACATTTTTCCATGACTTCCTCCTTATACTGACATATAGTTTATTGGCTTATCTTTCTTATATCCGTCTTCTTCTTCCTTTTCTTCAATCTTAATCGGTGAGAATTTAATCATCTGCAAGGCGATTGCATAAGCCATAACCAAATCGTCATGGCAACCTTGTTGTGCATTAGTTGACCCGTCTGATAACTTAACATAGGTCATTAGTTCAGATAATAGTTCTTCAGAGTAAATCTCAACCAATCCTTCCCGTATCATCTTGTCTAATTCAGCTATCATCAAAGGTTTAGTCTTAGCGGTAGTTCTCCAGCCTAACTCTTTACTTCTCTTTTGGGTATCACTTGCAAACGCTTCCCGATAGAATATGTTAGTGTATTTATCTTTCAAAGCGTGAAGGACTGCGATACCTGAATTGTTACGCTCTATCCCTGCCAAAGGTTTAATATCGGTATATTGCGCATAGTAAAGACCTAAGCGTCTCAATTCCTCGGCCCAGACATCTTCGGCTAAACGACATTGTATCTCTGCATATTGTTTCAAAGACTCAACGCCTACCACAACCGCAGTAGAGTAATCGTCTTTCTTATCTTCTTCGGCTGTCTCTATCTCTAATCCTTCAGCTACATCCGCACCGATAACCAATCTTTCCATATTCTGATGAGGTTTAATCCATATCTTAGTCAACCCGTGAGGGTCGTCATGGAATACTATCCTGTTATAAACTTCTTCTAAGTTGCCTATGAATAAAGGTTTCTTAATTGTATTGACTTGGATATTCTTCAAACAATCGGTATTGAACCTGCACCTACCCGATACTAAAAACGCCTCAACATCAGTTGCCGGATATTCTTGGTTGAAAGTATCAACCGACCCGGAGCATTTGTTCTTGATACAATTCCGTCTCCATTGCATTTTGGTATCTGAAAGGTTGTATTTATTCTTAATCAGTTGTTCGTCTGGGGTCAGTTGAAAATCGGGTTGAACGGGACTCTCGTATTCAGGATTATCAAACCAAGCCAAGAATATATTTACCCAGTCGGTCTCGCCTCGTTTTGCCTTATGCCATTCCTCGTAGAAGTAACCACCAACACCATTAGCTGTGGTTTCTTCAATTATCATCGTGTTAGGTAGTTCCGGGACAGCTTGGTTCAATCCATCCATAAGTTTCTTACCGTCTCTGAAATAAGCCGATTCGGATAGATGAACATATAAAAAGGTATATTTCCTGCCGGCTTCTAAGTTATCAGCTGTATCAACTAAGATTTGAGAGTGCCTGCCGTCAAATTCTATCTTCTTCTCGTTAGAATGTTTGAGTTCGTGTTTGAATTTATCTGCTATCTGTTCGTGGTATAACTTGCTCATGCCGAATAAATAATTACTACCATCCGCATCGTCAGCCAGAATGAGAGAATTTACATTCTCACGGCAACTTGTATAAGCGTAGATTAGCGCCTCAATTAGAGTTGATACGCCCATCTGTCTTGATTTTAATATCCTTATCCTGATTGGTTTGCCCTGTGCCTGTAATAGTTTAATCTCGCTTAATACTCGCCTTTGGATAGGGTTTAAGACAAATGGTATCAGTTCCCCTGCTTTGGTCTTGATAGATAGTTTCTCGTTCTCTATGAGCCAGATAGGATTAGTATTCGCCTGCTCTACTTCCTCATCAAACGAATTGACAAGCGGAGTAAAAGCATTTGATATAATATCGTCTATGCTCTTTGCTTTCCTGCTTTGAGTTGCTATCATTCTTTAATAATCCCTTTAGATTTCAAATCCTCAAATATTGCGCGCTTCTGGGTTGCTGTGCAGTTTTTTGCAATTACCTCTACAATCTTTGTTACCTTGTCAGATACTTCTTCAATAGATATTTCCTGTTTATCTCTCCAGCCGATTATATTTTTAGCAGTGAATATAAAAGACGAAGGTGAATATAATCCTAATAGTCCATTGGTAACTAAAACCTTCTCTTGTAATTCTTTTGCTCTTTTATAGGCGGCAAGAAAAGAAATATGCTTTTCAGTCCACTGCATCATTGTTTCATGTGAAATACCGATTGAATGACACCAGTCCGTGAAGAAAGGAATATCAGAGGCAGTTTCTTCTGATTTGTCTATCTGTGTCCCATCTGATTTGGTGATTGTAATGTCCTTTGCAAAGTGAGGCTCTATATCAAAAAATCGTATTAGACTTTGACAATACTGCGGTTTATACTTTGAAGGTCGCCCTCGTTTCTTTCTTCTTCCCATTCTTATATTATATATGATTGCGTGGCGGATAGAGAACCATATAGGAAAGAGATAGTCCCAATATTTGGGAAAGCCGCCGCGTTGCTCTTTTTAATAAAAAAAAAGCCCGACAGAGTTTTTAATTCTTGCCGGACTTGTATAATTCTTGTGTATCATCAATTAAGAATATACCACAGATTGTAGGATTGTAAATAGTTTTGTGATATTTTTTCGGAGATTATTTTTTAACCCAATCTTTTTCGTTCCATTCCTTTAGGTATTTTTCTTTCATTACAAACGCAAGCCAAAGTTGTTCAATGGAAGAAAATGTTATCCATTTAGTTGGGTTATAATTTTCTTTTTGCAACCAATCATAAAAGCGATATAACTTCTCAAACCAAACTGAATAAGTAACCATATCCTGCAACTGGTCTTGGCGGGGAAGCCAGATATCATCTATCTCGGGTTTCCAACCATCATCAAGCGAAATAATCCATGGCTTATAATCTAAAGTATCAAAAATCTCATCGCCATTTTGAGGTATCCATAATTCCTGTATCTCCTTCGCCTTCTCACACATTTCTAAATAACTATTTGATAAATCCATAAAACCCTCCTCTCACCTGCGTTCTAAGCGACTTTCAGGGGGCAGTGAATGGTATTACCTACCCCCATTTCCCCTTCTTTTCAACTTTATGACCAGAACTGACTGCAAATATAGACCCGTAAATAATAGTCAATTCGTCAAATGCTTCTTCGTTGACAATTTCCAATATTTCTAATTCTAATTTCCTTACTGCTAATTCTTTTAGGTTAAGTTTGTGGTGGCAATTACTACAACATATAACGCCGGTAGGTCTCTTGTTTTGGACTTCTCTCTGTTCGTAGGTCTTTGTGGTTTTACCACACACCGGGCATAGTGTCATTTTTCCGTATCCTCTTGTATTTCTTCGGGCTGCTGACACCCCACCAAAAGCACTAAACATATAAAAATTATTAAGTATCTCATTTCTCACCGCCCAGTTTGGATAATTGTTTCTTAAATTTAATGATAAGTTTTTCTACCTCGTCATAAGTGTATAAATTTCCTTTAGTGTTTGCGTCTAAAATAAGTTTATCTACCCACTTTATACCTTTTTCTTTAACTAATTTTAGGGCGAAAGTTCCCAAGTTACCTGATAGCCATTTGTTGCACCTGACACATTGAACCCTACGATTTCTAAGGTCTAAATCTAATTTATTATGCTTAAAATGACCCGCATTTGCCTCTTTATAAGGAATTTTCGCACCACAGGTATAACATTTTACCATACCATTCTTATCGGCTTCGGATAATCTAACGACCAATGAAACCAATTTATCACATTTCTTTTTTAGGGCTTTTAGTTTTATCTTCACTTATCCCACTCCTCTCGGAAATGTTTTTTAGAAATTGGCTTCTACAATTATTAAACCCCTTAAAAAATGCTCTTACTTCTTTAGTTAATCCCAACCTTTCTTTCTTTAGCACACACTCACTAATGAGGGTTAAGAGGTCTTTAACTATTACCTTCTGCATACCTTCATTGTGTTCTACTTCAGAGATTATATCCTTCATTGTTTTAGGCATTATTCCTCCTTTTTCGTGGGAATTTCAGTTTCCATCCCCACCATTCCTGCAAGTTCTGTATAGGTGATATAACCCTCTTCCTTCAATTTTTTGTTAGCTACTTTATAAATAGTAATCACAGCATCCTTCTTCTTCCCTTTTATTACTGTTGTTTTCGGCATGGTCTGTCTCCTTCTAACTCTCTAATAAACCGTTCTCCTTCCTTGAGCCGTTTGGATTTGTTTTTAACAATATGTTTTATTAAATTCGTTGTCATACCTGCTTTTATGTATCCTTTTACCTCTGGTTGTTTTAATATTTGCCACAATTTTCCCTCATCAATATGTCCCTCTGGGCATATTATTATAACTCCGTTTCCCATAATCACTTCCCCCCTTCCTTGAGCCACTTAATTTTCTTGCCACAATTTAGACAGTAATTACTTCCTTCTTCAATATTCTTATCGCCACAACTACTGCATTTATAAAACTCACACCATACTTCAATTTTACCTTCGGGTGTTACCATTGTCCCCTCATCAATCGCTGGGGTGGGATTCTTCTCTGCCTCTATCGCTAATGAGATACACGACATAATAATAGGCACAAATTTCTTATGACCTTCTGCCCATTCAAGCACGTATTGAACATCGTCAAACCAATCCATCGCATCTTCTAACTCTTTTATCCTTTCTTTGTCCATAATCCCCTCCAGTTCAGTTAATGGGTTAATCCTCTAAATTTTCCTTCAAAAGTTCTGGGTATATTTCCTTGTGTCCTTCTAAAAAATCAGTTCCTAAATTATCAGCTGTAAGTTGTAATTCGTTTGACAATGCGGCGTCTGTATATTCTTTGCCGTAAATTTCAACCCATTTTTTATATTCTTTCCCTAAACTAATTTGAACTTCTATAAACATTCCTCTCTCCTTAATTTAGTTAATGGGTTATTTGTTAGCAGTATTCCATCTTAACACTACATCATTTTCTTGCCCTTTTGGTGTAATATCATAATTGGCTTTTATAGTTTTCTTACATTTTGAACAAGTCAACACATAATGGTCATCTTTGTCGCTATACCCAAGAACATTGATAATAAGTTTTGGTCTTATACCACATTCTTTACAGGGCAATCTTTTTGGTATTCCACTCATTTCCTCTCTCCTTAATTTAGTTGTAACACCTTAAAATAATGGTGGTGTTGTATTCTTAATCCTCTCTTGTGCGATTTTGTAATACTCTGGGCTAATTTCTATTCCGATAAAGTTGCGGTTGAGTTCCTTACAAGCGACCCCAACAGGACAACTTCCCATAAAACAATCTAAAATAGTATCGCCTTCTTTGCTTAATAAGTGTATTATTCTGTTTATACCCTTCATATCTTTGGGGGTAGGATGTCCAAAATCATTTGTTGAGGGTCTTACGGGTATGTTCCAAACATCTCTATATTCAGGATGTTGTCTATAATATGTTCCTTCACCTTTTGAGAACCAAAACACCTTGTCCCACACAGCGAAAGTCGCTTTTCCGTTCAACATTCCATTACTTTTCCACCATACAAATTCCCAGCAGTAATTCATATTATTAAAGAGCCACATAGTAATCGGCTTCTGATACTTAATCCCGATTATAACTACAAGGTTTCCGTTATCAGTAAGAACCCTTTTACATTCGCTTAAATACTTATCGGTAAATTCTAAATAGTCAATATCACTTAAATTATCATTATCATATTCTCTACCTGCATTATACGGCGGGTCAGTCAGCACTAAATCTATTGACTTATCGGGTATCTTCTTCATTTCCTCAAGGCAATCGCCCAATATGGTTTCAATCATCTCATCTCCTCACCTGATTTTATCACTTGTGCGAATATGTTTTATTTTCCTAAATTCTGTTTTATTACCCTTTTTATCAATTGCTGGAGTGAAAAGGAATTTTTTATCCCCATAAAGATAAGCCCTGCCACCCGTATCAATTCCGTTTATAAATAAACCATAATCTTTTTTGAACATTTAATCTCCCCTTTTTATAAGTTTTTATCTGTGTAATAACAAAATATTCTATCTCTTAGAAATTCATTATACCAATGAAATAACTCAATAGTTCTTAATGTTCTATATCTTGAATGATATATTCTAATAGTCGGACTATGCCATTGGAAGAAAATAGCCGAATATTCCTCGTATTCTTCGCAGGGAAAACTGAACCCCATTCCGTGTATAGCAATGGTTATGTCCATAAAACCTAAACAAATTTTCTTACCTACAACCAAATTCGCCAACGCTTCGCAACACACTGAATATATTTTCATTTCACATCTTCTCCTTTCATTTCATCTCCGTATAATGTTTCACTTTCCCTGTCCTTACTAATTCCCTCATATCCGATTGGGTGCGATATTCAAAGGTGTTGCAAGTCCCCCAGAAGATTTGATAGTGGGTCATTTGGAGTCCTGTTTTAAGTTAAAAACCTTTCCGCTACCTCTTTTTAAGACTACTATCTTTTTACCACAATCAGGGCAGTATTTTGTTATAAGGTTCAACCTTCTATATTCACGCCTTGTTTTAATGTGGCTTTTTCTAACTTCTTCTATAGAGGCATTGTCATTATCATAATTGGGATAAATAATTTCATATCCTACTATACAATCACATTGTTTTTTTATCATACATCCCCCCTTATTTTTTGAATATATTATCAACTTCTTCGGTAGCATTCCCAAACTTATTTTCATGTTCGGCTTGTTCCTTCTTTTTCATTTCTTCTTCGTATTTTTTCTTTGCCTCAAGGGCTTTAGGATATAAAATATCCTTGCAATAATTCTCCCATTCCCCCGAATGAAATTCTTGATTATATCCATGACCGCTTCTATTCAAAACCATCTGCTCTGTTCCATTTGGCAATTTAACATAAACATCAACATTGGGATAATAAGTATCGTAATAAATCTTTATTTTGTCATCTTCATAAATATTATATCCACCATGTTTCTTGCCTTGATAACTTGTTCTTAAATAAGTTGCTATTTCGCTATACATTTTTCACCCCCCTTATTTTCCTCTCATCTCCTCACCTGATTTTTGATAGTGGGTCATTTGGTGTCCTGTCCATTTTCTTTTACATATTCTTCATAACTTGGTATTTTATAAGTTATCTTTTCCTCTGGTGTAGGAACTCTATCTTCATCGCACATCTTACAGTTCATACGAGTAGCAAACTTTGGATAAGTTGCAGTAGGTTTCCAATCGTGTGGTTCTCCGTTTAAGCAGGGAGCTTTTTCTGCTTCGTAATAATATGAAATAAATGTTGTATATGTAAATGTTTTACCACAAGAGCCACACTCTTGATTGAATACTTTGTCTTCCTCATAACCATAGCCATCATCGTGGCATATTTCTTCGCCTTCCCCACAATACGGACATTGTATATCGTTCATACTATTCCCCTTTTTGTTAAGAGTTCGTTATATGCTTCGTTTGTTGCTTTTCTAAAATCACTTAACTTAAAGTCGCCTTCTAATCCTAACATAAGTTTTTTAATTTCTTCCTTTAATTCTTCTTTTGATAAATTATATTGTCCCATCATACATCCCCCCTTATTTTCCTCTC
>Ga0180008_1001613_pt1 | contig 13711 bp, 15 predicted proteins | sample MM_PW_MetaG_FD_121121 | JGI IMG/M metagenome (GOLD analysis project Ga0180008, IMG submission 121121) | Groundwater microbial communities from the Aspo Hard Rock Laboratory (HRL) deep subsurface site, Sweden - MM_PW_MetaG | ecosystem: Environmental > Aquatic > Deep subsurface > Groundwater... | reverse complement strand
CCGATACCCCGGCTGGAGCCGGTGACCAGTACGGATTCAGTCATGACGCGTGTCCTTCGATTCAGCTAAATAGTTGGCCGCCTGGGGCGGTCGAAATACGTTCAGGCGCGCGCTGGCCTGGATCCCGTTGCCGGTCAGGTGGCATTCGAACACACCCATGCCGTTGTCGTCTTCCAGGGAGCGCAGGCCGTGGATGGTCAGCTCGGTGCCGACGGGAAAGTGCTCGACGTTGCACTCAAACTTACGGGTGCCCAGCAGGAACCCCAACGCCACCGCTTCGCCGTTCTGGCGTGCACGGCAGCCCGCATAGGCAGCGACGCTTTGCGCCATCAGCTCGACGCCGACCCAGGCCGGCAGGCTGCCGTCAGGGCGGTTGAACAGGCCGCCGGGCCTGACGGTGACGCGAGTGCGGATCTGCTCTTGATCGAACGCCAGCACCTGGTCGATCAGGATCATGTCCCCGGCGTGGGGCAGCAGTTCGGCGAGTGGCCAATCGATCATGGGGCGTCTCCGATAATCAGGCTGACGTTATTGCCGCCGAAGGCAAACGAATTGCTCATCAGGTAGCGTTTTTCCAGGGGATCGCCGACCTTCGCCCAGTGCAGGGCAGGCAGCACCGGGTCGGCTTGACCGTCCCAGATATGCGGCGCCAGCGTGCCCTCGCTCAGGCTCAGCCAGCAGAACGCGGCTTCCAGCGCCCCGGCGGCGCCAAGGGTATGGCCGGTCAGCGGCTTGGTCGAGGAGCAGGCTACGCCCGCGGGAAACAGGGTGGCTACGGCCAGGCTTTCCATGGCGTCGTTATGCGGGGTCGCGGTGCCGTGCAGGTTCAGGTAGCCGATCTGCGCCGGGGCCAACTTTGCACTGGCCAGGGCCTTGCTCATTGCCTGCAGCGCACCTTTGCCGGTGGGCTCCGGCGCGGAGATATGGTGCGCATCGCAACTGGCGCCGCTGCCCAGCAAGGCGATGGGCGCCGGGCTCCTGCTCATCAGGAACAGCACCGCCGCTTCACCAATATTGATGCCATTGCGGTTCACCGAAAACGGGTTGCAGCGTTCGGCAGACACCGCTTCCAGGGAGGTAAAGCCATTGAGGGTCAACTTGCACAGGCTATCGACCCCGCCACACAGCACCGCATCGCACAGGCCCAGGTCCAGCAGGCGGCGTGCGCTCATCATTGCGCGGGCGCTGGAGGTGCAGGCGGTGGAAATCACATAGGCCGGGCCGCTCAGTTGCAGCCAGTCGGCGAGGAAGTTGGCCGGGGCGCCGAGTTCCTGTTGCCGGTAGTCGTAATCCTCGGGGAACTGCCCTTCGCGCAGGTAGTGGGCGATGCCGCGGCTGGCTTCATCGATGCCCGAGGTGCTGGTGCCCAGCACCACCGCGATGCGTGACGCGCCAAAGGTCTGGATCGCTTGGCGGATCGGGCCTTCTATCTGTAACGCAGCCTCCAGCAGCAACTGGTTATTGCGACTGTTCTGTTGTGCCAGGTGCGGCGGCAGCGGTGCCAGTTCACCGAGCACGCTGCCCACCGGCACTCTGCGCTCAGGCACCCAGCCGCGCTCGGCGCGCATGCCGGAGCAATCCCCGGCAAACAGGTTGCGCCGTACTTCGTCCTGGCCACGGCCCAGGGCGCAGATGACCCCCAGGGCATTGAGGTAGGCAGTCATGGGCTGCTCTCAAGCGCGCTGACGCGATAGTTCAGGTGCTGGCCGGGCATGCCCACGCTAAAGCTCAACGGCGCGCGATAGAGCACTTGCCAATGTGGCTTGAGCACCCGCACACCATCGTATTCGCGGGCTTGGGGATAGTTGCCGCGCACCTCGGCGGCAGGCGTCAGGGCAAACAGCAGCGCGGCAAACAATTCACGGGCCTGGGGATTGGGCGGCAGCAGGCCATCCGCCTGCCAGGTGCCGGCCACCAGCTTTTGTCGGGCCTGGGGAATGCCCAGTGGATCCATCAGCGACCAGCGAATGGCCCGACCTTCGCGCTGGATCACCAGCAACCAGTCCTGGCGCTGGCCATCCTGCTCGCGCTCGATATGCAATTGCAGGGGCAAGGCCAGGCTTGGTGTATGCACCGGCAGCGGTGGCTGGCTGGCGCAGGCAGCGAGCAGCAGCAGGCTGGCGATCAGCAACGCGCGGATCATGCTGCCGGGCCTGTAAGTGGCTTGCGCGCGACCACATTCACCAAGGTCTCTTCACGCTCGCCAAACGGCTTGGGCTGGCGCAGGCCCCAGCGCTCCAGCAGGCCGAAGTCAACCGAGCGGCTCCACCACAGGTAGGGGTAGGACACATTCTGCGGGCCGAACTCGAAACCCTGGTCGCGGACCATTTCCAGGTACTCGGCGGCGCTCTTTTGCACATGCATCGGGTGACGGAACAGCCAGCGAATCACCCAGGTATCGATATAGGCTTCGGTGGACTCGGCAAACAGCAGGTAGCCACCCGGCTTGAGCACCCGATAGAACTCGGTGAGTGCCCGTTGCTGCTCCACCAGGTGGTGGAAAGTCTGGTGACAGAACAGGATGTCGACGCTCTCGTCGGCCACGTCGAGGGTTGCACAATCGCTGCCGATCAGCTCGATATCAATGCCCTGGCGCGCGGCTTCGGCACGGCTCAGGTCAAGGCTGTGCGGGTCGGCGTCAAGGCCGATCAGGCGTGCGGGGGCGAACACCTGTTGCAGATAGCGAAACGACTTGCCCTGGCCGCAGCCGGCATCCAGCAGTACTGGCGCCTGGGGCAACGGCTCGCTGAACAGGCCACGCAGGTCGTTGATCGCCACGCGCAGCACATGATGTTGCCAGGTATGGCTGCGCAGGAACCAGAAGCCGAACTTGGTCTCTTCGACGTAATTTTTGCTCAAGTATTCTTTTTGCACAGACGGACTGCTCATACGTTATCCCCGGCACAGATTTGCGAGAGCATCCGCAAGCGGCGCTTGGGTTCGCTGACAAAGGGGTTGCGCTCGTCCCAGGCATAACCGGCGAGGATCGAGCTGATCATGCGGCGGATTTGCGGCGAGCTGCCAGGGTGGTAGATCACATCCTGGAACGTGCCGGCGTACCAGCCTTCGACATAGCAGCGGAAGGTGTCGACCCCGCGCTTGAGCGGCTCGGCGAACTCGGTCTGCCAGTCCACGCTTTCGCCCTTGAGCTGGCGGTGCAAGAGGCCGGCGGCCATGCTGGCCGAACGCATGGCGATGGTCACACCAGAGGAGAATACCGGGTCGAGGAACTCTGCCGCGTTGCCCAGCAGCGCAAAGCCTGGGCCATGCAAGGTGGTGACGTTGGCCGAGTAGCCGCCGATGGCCCGTGCCGGGGTATCCCAGACCGCGTTCGCCAGGACGTTGGACAGGCTCGGGGTTTGCTCGATAAAACCGCGCAGGCAGGCATCGAGATCCCCATCGCAACCGGCAAAATGTTCCTTGGCCGCGACCACGCCCACCGAACAGCGCCCGTTGCTGAACGGGATGGTCCAGAACCAGATATCGCGCTGGGTCGGGTGGGTGGTAATGAGGATTTTGCTGCGGTCGAAGCCCGGGTGTTCGATGCGGTCTTCGACATGGGTGAACACCGCCTGGCGCACCGGGAAGTTCGACGGCGCTTCAAGGTTCAGCAGGCGCGGCAACACGCGACCGTAGCCACTGGCGTCGAGGACGAAACCGGCCTTGATGTGGTATTCGCGGCCATTCTCGCGGCGCACGTGCAGGTAGCGGTGGCCTGCGGCGAAATCCACGCCGACCAGGGTCTGGCCGTAACGGATCTCCACGCCTTGCAACGCGGCCTGATCGGCCAGCAACTTGTCGAAATCGGCGCGCTGGACCTGGAAGGTCGTGGGCTTGCCATCGCTGAAGGTGTCGCCGAAATCGAAGGCACTGTAGCGCTCGCCCCAGGCAAATGCGGCACCGGTTTTCAGCTGGAAGCCGGCGGCGTTGACCGCCTCAAGCATGCCGGCCTCTTCGATAAAGTCGATGCAGTGGGACAGCAGGCTCTCGCCGATGGAAAAACGCGGGAAGTGCTCGCGTTCGATGATCAACACATCATGCCCGTTACGCTTGAGCAACGCGGCCGCAATGGCGCCGGATGGACCGGCACCGATCACCACGACCTGGCGACGTTCCATTTCAACTGTGGGCACTGTGGCTCCTTGCCGGGTTGGCGATTATCACATTCAACTCAAAACAATCAGTGGGCGTCATGGCGCATGTTCCTGGCGGCCGGCCCATGGCGCCAGCATAAAGCTGAAGGCCAGGCCCAGGCTGACCGACAGGCCGAAGTTACTCACCGCCGGCGTGCTGGAGACCGCCAGCAGGCCAAACGACAGCCAGGTGGTGACAGCCGCCAGCAATGTCCCCAGCAGACTGACCGCGGCGCCGCCGATCTGTTCGCGCATGAGGATCGCATAATCGACGCTGATGGCCGTCACCAGCAGCAGGCCGAACAGGCTGAACAGGGTCAGCGGTTGCCCCAGCCAGCCGAGGCTGGCCAGGCTGCACAGGGCGGCCAGCAGTGGCAGGGCGACAATGCGCAACGCGCCACCCAGGCCAAAGGGCAGGACCAGCAGCAAGACGATCAGTACACAGGACAATAATTTCAATTCGGCGGCGCTGACCTGGGTCGCGGCAAAGACCTGGTTCAAGTCGCCAAGGCGATCCACCAGTTGCACGCCAGGCAGGTCCAAGGCCTGGATACGCAGCAGCGCCGGGTTGTTCAAGCCTTGCAGGCTGACCATCGCTGCCACGCCGCCGTCGACATTGCCCAGCCATAACAGGCGCCAGGGCTCGGCCAGCGGGCCGGCGAGGGCCGTATCGATATCTTCGGTGGGCAGCGCCTGCAACTGCGCCAGCTCCGCTTGCAGGGCGCTGGCGGGGATGCCAAGGTCCAGCAGCGGTTGCCACAGCGCCGGCAATTGCTTCAGGGCCTCGCGCACTTGCTGCTGTTCGCCGGGAGTGCTGAGCAATTGATTGAGCGCCAGGTAACCCTGGAGTTTGTCCATATGCACCAGTTGATCCAGGCGCTGGCTCAGCGCCGCCTGGCGTTCCAGCAACTGCTGTTGATTGTCCGCACGCACCAGGAAGAACTGACTGGTGGGCTGATAGCCGGTAATGCGCGCAATGGCCTGGGCTTCCTGGAGCAATTGCGCGGGTGCGCCGATCCACTGGCGAATATCGTTCTTGCTGTTCAACTGCCACAGGCCACCGGCGCAGAACAGCAGGGCCAGCACCAGCAGTGCCTGGCTTGGCAGGCGCTTTTGCAGCGACTCGCGCACCCCCAGCAAAAACTCGGCAACCCGCAGCGGCCATTGTGCCGGGCGCAGGTCCATGCCGTTGAGCAGCGCCGGCAACAGGCACACCGCTGACAAATAGGCGCCCACCAGGCCGGCGGCGGAGAATACGGCGATCTGGGTCAGCGCCGGGAACGGCGTCCAGGCCAGGGCCAGGTAGCCGATGCAACTGGTCGCCAGGCTCAGGCTCAGGCCTGGCAGGGTCAGGCGCAGGGCCGGCCAACTGCGCCAGGGTTGCAGGCTCCAGCTTTTGGACAGGTAGTGCAGCGGGTAGTCGACCGCCACACCGATGAGGCTTGCGCCCAGCACCAGGGTCATCACATGCATATGACCAAACAGCGCCACGCAAGCGGTTGCGCCAAACAGCATGCCCACCAGCACCGGGACAAAGGCCAGCAACACGCGCCAACGGCGGAATACCAGCAGCAACAGCAACAGAATGCCCACGGTTGCGCCGCCGCCGACCCAGGTCATCTCGCGGCTGGCCTGTTGTTGACCGTTGGCCGCGTACAGCAGGCCGCTGGCGGCGAGCAGTTGCACGCCGTGCTCGCTGGCCCGGTCGCGGCTGGCTTGCAGCAGGTCGGCGACGTGCAGCGGCAGTTTCATGTCAAAGGCATTGCCCAGGGTCCGCGCACGCAGCAGTACCCAGCTTTTACCGTCGGCATCGGCGATCAACGCACCGCTGCCGATATCCAACTGCACCGCGCCGTGTTGCGGCTGGCTGTTCTGGATACGCCCGGTCAGGCCCAGCCAATCGTCCTGGCTCGGTACCAGGCTGAAGCCGGTAAAGGGGTCGAACAGGGCCTGCACCCGTTGCGCGATAAATGCCTCGGGTTCGCCGATCAACTGTTCGCGGTCCTTGGCCGACAGCATGGCCAGGCGCCCTTGCAGCAATTGCTGGCGCAGGGCTGGCAGGTCGGCCTGCAGGGTCCAGGTGACCTTTTCAAACAGGCCGCTGGCCTGCCACTGCTCGCCGAGTTGTTGGGCCATATTCAGGGCTTGCTGGCGTTCGGCATGCCCCACCAGCACCAGCATCTCGCGGTTCAGCGGCTCTTGCATGCGTTGCTCGGCCGCCAGCTCCAGCGCATCCGGGGTGTTGCCCGGCACCAGTTCCATGAGGTTGGCCGACAGCGGCGCGCCCTGGCGCCATTGCCAGCCGGCCAGGGCCAGCACGGCCACCAGCAGGATCAGGAACAGGCGCGGCAACCAACGCTCACTGGGCAAAGTCATGTTGCTCCGCGGCGCTCAAGGGTTGTGTGCCGGTACTGTCTTGCATGCGCAGCAGGGTGCTGTCGCCCTGGGTTTCCCGCAGTTCGATGGTGTGTACCAACTCGCTGCCGTCGATGTTGATCTGGGTGAACACTTGCTTGAGCAGTAGCGAGCGCGGGATCAGCGTGAGTTTCCAGGCCTTGGCCTCGCCTTGCAGGTGCAGCTCGAAGTCGCGTTGCAAGCCACTGCTGTCGCCTTGCAGCACGGCAAGGAACAAGCGGTTCTGCTGGGCCCCGGCGCTTTTGTTCGGCAGGGGTTGCCAGCCGTTGGCATCGCGGCGGGCAATGCCTTGGGCGTTGATGCGGTAGTCCTGTTGCAGCGGGGTCTTCAGCAGCCAGAGCAGGCCGTGGTCCTTGGCCAGGACGAAGGTGCCTTTGCTGGTCAGCGGCTGGGGCAGGGCGCGCAGGTGTTTCTCCTGGATGAAGTTGCCGTGGATCACGCTGGGCTTGGCCAGTTGATCGCTCAGTTGTTGCAGGTCGAAGGCATAAGCCCCAAAGCTCAAAAACAACCCAACTCCTGTAGGCGCGAGCTTGCTCGCGAAAAACTTGAGAGCGCCGCGCAGTGCCAGGTGGCCCGGGTTATCGTTGACGGCCATCGCCGGCAAGCCGGCTCCTCCCGGGGTCAGCATTTCAAGGCCCTTTCGACAGCGCTGGTGAAGGCTGTGGGCGAGGCCAGTTGCATCTCGCGGCTGGCGATTTCGACGGCCACTTGCACGGTGCTGGCGCGGGTCAGGCGTTCGCCGCTGGCAAGGTCGGTGATCAGGTAGTTGACCTTCAAGCGGTTCTCCCACTCCACCAGGCTGGCGCGCACATTGAGGGTCTGGCCAAAGGTGGCGCCACGCACGTAGCGCAGTTGCAGGTCGATCACCGGCCACGCATAGCCGGATTCGAGCATCGCCGTGTAGTTGTGGCCGAGTTTGTCCAGCAGCGCGCAGCGGGCGATTTCCAGGTATTTCACGTAGTGGCCGTGCCAGACCACGTTCATCGTGTCGATGTCGAAGAAGGGCACGAGGATTTCAGTGTCGCAATGCAACACACCGGGGCTACGCATGCAGCCTCCAGTGTTGCGCGGCGATGCGTTGCAGGCACAGGCGCAGTTCGCCTTCCAGGGCGCGGTCTTCGATCACTGGCGCAAAGTCCTTGGCCAGCTCGATGTGCATCGCGGCCAGGGCCGGTGGCAGCGGCCGTGCATCCTTGGCCTGGGCGCGCAGCCACACGCCCTGGTTGGCGGCGAGCAAGGTGGCGGCGGCGACCTGTTCGGTCAGCTCCAGCACGCGGATAGCATCGCGGGCGGCGATGGTACCCATGCTGACCTTGTCCTGGTTGTGGCACTCGGTGGAGCGCGAAAACACGCTGGCCGGCATGGTGTTTTTCAAGGCTTCGGCAGTCCAGGCGCTGGTGCCGATCTGCACGGCCTTGAAGCCGTGGTTGATCATCGCGCGATCCGCCGGGGCGCCCGACAGGTTGCTTGGCAAACCGTGGTTGTAGCGCTCATCGACCAGCAGCGCCAGTTGCCGGTCGAGCAGGTCGGCGACGTTGGCCACCAGGTTCTTCAGGCTGTCCATGGCGAAGGCGATATGCCCGCCGTAGAAGTGCCCGCCGTGCAGTACACGTTCGGCCTCGGCATCGATGATCGGGTTGTCGTTGGCGCTGTTGAGCTCGACTTCGATAAACGAACGCAGCCAGTTCAGGCTGTCGGCCAGCACACCGAGGACGTGGGGCGCGCAGCGTAGCGAGTAGCGATCCTGCAGGCGGTGCAAGGGTGCGGTCGGGGCGTCGATGGCCAGGTCCTTGCGCAGCCAGGCTGCAACCTGCATCTGCCCGGGGTGCGGCTTGGCGGCGAACAGGCGCTCGTCAAAGTGTTCCGGGTTACCTTGCAGCGCCACCACGTTCAACGCGCTAATGCGCGTGGCCAGTTGCAGCAGGTAGTCGGCGCGGGCGAAGGCCAGGCAGGCCAGGCCGGTCATCACCGCGGTGCCGTTCATCAAGGCCAGGGCTTCCTTGGGCCGCAGCACCAGCGGGGTCCAGCCCAGTTCGCGGTGTACATCGCCAGCCTGGCGGCGCTCGCCCCGAAACAGCACTTCACGCTCGCCGGACAAGGTGGCGGCCACGTACGACAACGGCGTCAGATCGCCGCTGGCGCCCACCGAGCCTTCTTCCGGGATCAGCGGCAGAATGTCGTGTTCAAGGAATGCCTGCAGGCGTTCCAACAGTTCAACCCGCACCCCGGACACGCCATGGCACAGCGACTGCAAGCGCGCCGCCAGCACCGCACGGGTGGCCTGGGCGTCGAGCAACTTGCCCAGGCCACAGCCGTGAAAGGTGTACAGGTGACGCGGCAATGCCTCGACATGCTGCAACGGCACTGCCACCACGCACGAGTCGCCGTAGCCGGTGGTCACGCCGTAGATCACGCCTTCCTTGTCCAGCAGCGAATCGAGGAACTGCGCGCCCTTGGCGATGCGCTGGCGATACCCGGCATCGTCTTGCAGGCGGGTGGGCGCCTGGCGGTTGGCCAGGGCCAGCACGTCTTCGATGCGCAATGGGAGTTCGCCGAAGGTTACCGGCTCAAGCAGATGCGTCGTCATCGGTCTTCCAGAAAGGGTAAAAGTTGAACCATTGTTGGGGCGCCTGCAGGCAGAACTGGCCCAGGCGCTCGGCGTAGCGGGCGGCCCAGTGGGCAATCACCTGCTGGCGGTCGCTGCGTTTCCATTCGATCAGTTGGGCGAAGGGCTCGATGATCAGCCGGTAGCGCCCCTGGTGCTTGAGGCACATCAGCAGGTTGACCGGGCACTTGAGCAGGCCGGCCAGCAGCCATGGACCCTGGGGGAAGGCGGCGCTGTGGCCGAGAAAATCCACGCGCACCGTGCGCCCGCCATGCAGGGGGATGCGGTCGCCGGCAATCGCCAGCCATTCGCCGTCGTCCAGGCGCTGGCTGAGCAGCAGCATCACCGCCGGGTCCAGCTCGCTGACCTGGATCAGTCGCAGGTTGCTCGCCCCGGCTTCGCCCAGCAGGCGGTTGAACTGTTCGGCGTGCTTGGTGTGCACCAGCACATTCATGGTGACTTGCTCGCCCAGCTCGGCGAGGGCGCGGCACACTTCCAGGTTGCCCAGGTGCGCGCCCACCAGCATCTGCCCGCGCTCGCTGCGCAGTTGCCCACGCAGTTGGGCCGGGTCGATGATCTCGATCTGCTCCAGGCGCAGCTTGCCGTTCCACACGTCGAGCTTGTCCAGCAAGGCGTCGGCGAAGGCCATGAACTGGCTGAAGACCCGGCGGTGGCTGGGGCGAAGCTCGCCACGCCCGCTCCACTCGGCCAGGCGCTGCTGGTATTGCCAGATACTTTGGCGCGCGGCACGGCCAAACAGGAAAAAGTACAGGACGATGCCATACAGCAGTGGACTCAGCACCCGGCGCCCGAGGACTTTGGCGGCAAACGCGGTGAGTTTCATCAGCCAGAAACTGCCGCGCTCCTGGCGGTCGGCCCAGTGCCGGGTGGTCTCGCTCATGCCTGCCACCGTCGCCAGAGGATCAGCGGCGCACGCAGCAACATGCCGAAAAACAGCCGGGTGTGCATGGATGAAATCAGCACATTGTCGTGGACCAGGCGAAAGTGCGACAGGCCATCGGCCGGGTAGTGCACCTTGGTCGGCAGCCAGCGCATCGGCTGGTTGCGCCACGACAGGCGCACGAGGATGTCGGAGTCGAAATCCATGCGCTTGCCGATCCGCGCCGAGTCCATCAAAGCCAGCACCGGTGCCAGGGGGTAGAGGCGAAAGCCACACATCGAATCGCGGATCTGCAGCGACAGGCTGTTGATCCATACCCAGACGTGGGTCAGGTAGCGCGCATAGAGGCGGCCCTTGGGCACGCTGTCATCGTATTCGGGGTAGCCGCAGATCACGGCGTCGGGATGGGCGCGCGAGGCGTCGAGAAACAGCGCGACTTCGCGCAGGTCGTGCTGGCCATCGGCGTCCACTTGCAGGGCATGGGTGAAACCCAGGCGCGCGGCTTCGCGAAAACCTGCCATGACCGCTGCGCCCTTGCCTTGGTTGATGGGCAGGCTTAGCAGCGACACATTGTCCAGGCTGGCCAGTTGCGCCAGCACGGCGGCACAGGCCGGGCTGCTGCCATCGTCTACCAGCAGGCAGGGCAGGCCGCGCTCCAGCAGGCTACGCACCACAGTGGGCACGGCGGCTTCGTGGTTGTAGACCGGGATCAGGGCGCAGGGGTTATGCATGGTCGGGCTTCCCTGTGAGACCGAGCGGCCTGCATCGCAGGCAAGCCAGCTCCCACCCTTCACCCAACTTATGCATGGGAGTTCTCCAGCAGAATCCGCCCACTGGAACACGCCGCACTGTCATTGCGATAAGCGAAATACAACTTGCCCCGCTCACGATCAAAACGCAGGTGCAGTTCGATTTCGTCCCCAGGGCGTATCAGTTGCTGGAACTTGAGCACTTCCATGCCGGCAAAGGCCGGCGGCAGGTCGAGCAGTTGCTGGCCCAGATTGAACGCCCATTCCACCTGCACCACCCCCGGCAACACCGGCGTGTGGGGGAAGTGGCCGCTGAAATAGGCCAGGTCCGGCGCAATGCTCAGTTGCAGGGTCCATTCGCCATTCGCCTCGACTTGCGCCAGCACGTGTGGCGCCTTGGGGCGTGGCGCCAGCAGCAGGGCTTCGATTGCGGCCTGGGGCAGTTTGCCCTGGGGGTTGAGCGGCAACTGCCGCAACAAGCGCCAGCGGCGGGGCAGGGCCAGGGCTTCGCAGTGTTGGCTCAGGTGTTGGCGCAGGGTTTGGGTGACGCTGCGTCGGCCTTGATTGCGCAAGGCGTGCAGGCCATCGCTGCTGAGCACCACCAGGGCCCCGAGGGAGGCGCGGTTTTCCTGGATCACCCCCAGACGTGCCTCGGCGACCCAGGCATGCTCCGCCAGGGCCTGTTCGAGCATCGGCAGGGAAATGCGCTTTTCTTCCAGCTTGACGATCCGATCCAGACGCCCGAGCAGTTCAAAGCGGCCGTCGGCGTGGATCCGGGCGGCGTCGGCAGTCTGCTCGACATGCCCGGCTGGCAGGTACGGCGAAGCAATGCGCAAGGCGCCGTCGGCATCCTGAGTCAGGCGTACACCGGCAAACGGCTGCCATGGCGTGTGGCCCTGGCGCCAGGCAATGCCGCCGGTTTCCGAGCTGCCGAGGATCTCGGTCGGCCACTGTTGCAGGCGTCGGTGCAGGCTGTCGGCGGCGTCGGCGGGCAGCGCGCCACCGGAAGAGAACACGCGCTTGACCGTACTCAACGCCAGCCAGTCGAGGTTGTCGCCCATGCGTTTGAGCAGGGCCGGGCTGGTCACCCAGGCGAAATGCGGGTGCTGGCGGCTGACGCGCTGCAAGTCTTCGGGAAACGGCAGTTGCTGGCGCACAAAACCGCGCCCGGCGCACAGCGGCCACAACACGCGAAACAGCAGGCCATAGATATGCTGGGTGGCGACGCTGCCGATGATGCACGCCTGGCCCAGGTCGGCGCCCCACAGGGCTTCCAGGGCCTGCACCTCGTTGGCCAGCTGGCGCAGGGTTTTGTCGATGCGCTTGGGCTCGCCGCTGGAGCCGGAGGTACACAGGCTCAGTTGGCAGGTGTCCAGGTCGAGGGCTGCGGCAGCGAGCGGCGGTTGGTAGAGCGTATCCAGGTCGCCCGTTTCGGTCAGCCAGGCATCAACCGCAGTGGCCCAGCGTTGACGGGTCTGGGGTTGCAGGTCGGCGGGCAGCAACACACTGACCCCGGCACGCCAGGCACCGAGCAGGGCAATCGCCAGCTCGCCGGCGTCGTTCAGGTGCACGGCCAGGCGCCGGATGCCACGGGCTTGCAGCCCGGCCGCGAGGCTCAGGGCCCGTTCGCACAGCTGTGCGTGGTTCATCACAGGTTCAGTGGTGACCGAACGCAGCTCCACAGGCTCAAGCAACAGATGCTCAAGATTGACCCAATTCATACGCGGCCTCGAACCCTTTGTCGTATCAGCCATTCCACGGCAAACAACAACCCCATCAGCCCATAGGCGATCAGGCCGTTGTACAACGTCCACCAGCTCAGTGGTGCCCACAGGGTGAGCGCGGCGGCGAGCAGGCCGTTACACAAGAAAAACACACTCCATACCACCGTGACCTGGCGTGTGTACGCAATGGCCTGTTCAGGCAAGTGCGGGTCGCTCAGGCGCGCCAGGCGCTCGACCATCGGCGGGCCGTATTTCAGGCTCAGGCCGAACAGCGCCAGCATCAGGAGGCTGACCAGGCTCGGGTACCAGCGCAGCCATTGCGGGTTGTCGAACCAGGCCAGTAGCAGGCAAAACACAATCGCAACCGTGGCCATCCAGGCGTTGCCGGGGCGCCGTGCGCCGGTCAGCGCGCGCAGCAGCCAGAGGCTGGCCAGCAGCAGGCCGAATTGCCACGGTGCGAAGTGCTCCGTGCCGTAATACACCGCAAACGGATACAGCAGCCCTACCAGCAACAGGCCAAGGCCGATCAGCCGGCTCATGCGGCCGGTTGGACCAGGCGGTAGACCGCCTCGACCACGTCATTGACCGTACGCACGGCCTTGAACTCTTCGGCGGCGATTTTCTTGCCGGTCTGACGCTTGATATGGTCGATCAGGTCCACCGCATCAATGCTGTCGATTTCCAGGTCCTGGTACAGGTTGGCGTCGAGGGTGACCCGCGCCGGCTCCAGTTCAAACAGTTCCACCAGGGCGTCGCGCAGGGTGTTGAAGATATCGTCACGAGTTTGCATGGTCGGGTCTCAAGCTGCCTGTCTGGCCGTGACGAATGCCGCGAGGCTGGCCACGTTGATAAAGTGATTGCGGGTGTCCTTGGCGTCGGCATCGATCTTGATACCGTACTTTTTCTGGATCGCCAGGCCCAACTCCAGGGCGTCTACCGAATCCAGGCCCAGGCCTTCGCCGAACAGGGTTTGCTCGCTGCCGATGTCGCAGGCGTCGATGTCTTCCAGGCCCAGGGCCTCGATGATCAGGGTTTTGATGTCGTGCTCAAGGCTGTTTGGGTTGCTCATCTTCGGCGAGCTCCTTAATGAAATAGTGATGCAGGTAATCGTTGAGCTTGCGTGAGGCCTGGGGTGCGGGCCCTTGTGAGGCAAACACCTGTGGGTCTATATCGGCACCCACCTG